>Ga0213872_10000029_pt1 | contig 145850 bp, 112 predicted proteins | sample VelepicomBERX_R2_FD_160071 | JGI IMG/M metagenome (GOLD analysis project Ga0213872, IMG submission 160071) | Rhizosphere microbial communities from Vellozia epidendroides in rupestrian grasslands, the National Park of Serra do Cipo, Brazil - RX_R2 | ecosystem: Host-associated > Plants > Roots...
GCGCGAGCTTGTTGGCCAGCGCGCAGGCCACGACGTTGGAGTGGCGCCGGGCCAGCAGCGCGCGGACCCATTCGGCCAGGGGACTGGCGTCCTTGTCCACGCGCTGCATGAAGGCCCGTGCACACTGCACGAGCAGCCGGCGGATGTTCTTGTCCCCGCGCTTGCTGATGCCCAGCAGCGTGGCTTTGCCGCCGGTGCTGTGCTGGCGCGGCACCAGGCCGAGCGAGGCCGCGAAGTCGCGGCTGCAGGCGAACTGCTGCCCGTCGCCCATCTCGGCGGCGAGCACGCTGGCCGTGATCGGGCCCACGCCGGGCAGCGTCATGAGCCGCTGGCCCTGATCGTCCTCGCGCACATGCAGGACGAGTTCCCGCTCGAGCTCGGCGATCTGAGCGTCGAGGTACTTGAAATGCTCGTGCAGCCGCTGCAGGACCGACACCAGTTGCGGCGGCAGGTCCTCGTGCTCGGCCAGCAGCACCGGCAGCCGCTTGATGACGGCGAAGCCGATGGGCAGGCTGATGCCGAACTCCAGCAGGAAGCCGTGCATCTGGTTGGCCGTCTTGGTCCGGTCGTGCACGAGCGACTCGCGCGTGCGGTGCAGCATCGACAGCGTCTGCTGCGCCTCAGTCTTCGGCGGCACAAAGCGCATCGTCGGCCGTGAGGCGGCCTCGCAGATCGCCTCGGCGTCGATGAAGTCGCTCTTGTTGCCCTTGACGAACGGGCGCACGTATTGCGGCGAGATCAGCCTGACCTCGTGACCCATCGCGACGAGCTTCCTCGCGAGGTAGTGCGCGCCCGCACAGGCCTCCATCGCGGCCGTGCACGGGTGGAACTTGGCGAAGAACTCGATCAGCTGCTTGCGGTTGAGCTTGCGGCGGAACACCGCCAGGCCCTTGCGGTCCTGGCCGTGCAAGTGGAACGAGTGCTTGCCCAGGTCGATGCCCACCAGCGTGACTGTGTCCATAGTGATCTCCGCAGAATGAAAAACACCCCGGCAACGTATGTCACCGGGGCGCGTATGCAAAGAGTGGATATGGGCGGCCGCCGCCACAAAGAAAAACACCCCGGTGACTTGCGTCACCGGGGTGCGGGGAGAGAGAGGGTGACCATCTCATTAGCCCCCGGCGCTTGCGCGCACAGGGGCTTGGTCAGCGCAGGCTGACGGCGCTCGATCAGGCAGCGACCGTCTTCGCCGTTTCCGCGTACTCCTCGATCTGGTCGAAGTTCATGTAGCGGTACACGCTGTCGGCATCCTTGTTGATGATGCCCATGGCGTCGTGGTACTCCTGGACCGACGGGATCTTGCCGAGCTTGGAGGCGATGGCCGCGAGTTCGGCCGAGGCCAGGAACACGTTGGTGTTCTTGCCCAGGCGGTTCGGGAAGTTGCGCGTGGACGTGGAGACGACCGTCGCGCCTTCGCGGACCTGCGCCTGGTTGCCCATGCACAGGCTGCAACCCGGCATCTCGGTGCGCGCGCCGGCGGTGCCGAAGGCGGCGTAGTGGCCTTCCTTGATCAGCTCGCTCTGGTCCATCTTGGTCGGCGGGGCGACCCACAGCTTGACCGGGATGTCGCGCTGGCCGCCCAGGAGCTTGGCCGCGGCGCGGAAGTGGCCGATGTTGGTCATGCACGAGCCGATGAAGGCTTCGTCGATCTTGGTGCCGGCGACTTCGGACATGAACTTCGCGTCATCCGGGTCGTTCGGGCAGCAGACGATCGGCTCCTTAATGTCGGCCAGGTCGATCTCGATGACGGCGGCGTACTCGGCGTCCTTGTCGGCTTCGAGCAGGTCGGGCTTGGCAAGCCAGGCTTCGACCTTCTCGATGCGGCGCTGCAGCGTGCCGGCGTCGGCGTAGCCGTCGGCGATCATGTTCTTCATCAGCACGACGTTGCTGGTGAGGTATTCCCTGATCGGCGCGGGGTTCAGCTTGATCGTGCAGCCGGCGGCGGAGCGCTCGGCCGAGGCGTCGCTCAGCTCGAAGGCTTGCTCGACCTTCAGGTCCGGCAGGCCTTCGATCTCGAGGATGCGGCCCGAGAAGATGTTCTTCTTGCCGGCCTTGGCGACGGTCAGCAGACCGGCCTTGATGGCGTACAGCGGGATCGCGTGGACGAGGTCGCGCAGCGTCACGCCCGGCTGCATCTGGCCCTTGAAGCGGACCAGCACGGACTCCGGCATGTCCAGCGGCATCACGCCGGTGGCGGCGCCGAAGGCGACGAGGCCGGAGCCGGCCGGGAAGCTGATGCCGATCGGGAAGCGCGTGTGCGAGTCGCCGCCGGTGCCGACGGTGTCGGGCAGCAGCAGGCGGTTCAGCCAGCTGTGGATCACGCCGTCACCGGGACGCAGGGCGACACCGCCGCGGCTGCTGATGAAGGCGGGCAGCTCGCGGTGCGTCTTGACGTCGACGGGCTTGGGATAGGCGGCCGTGTGGCAGAAGGACTGCATCACGAGGTCGGCCGAGAAGCCCAGGCAGGCGAGGTCCTTGAGCTCGTCGCGCGTCATCGGGCCGGTGGTGTCCTGCGAGCCGACCGTGGTCATGCGCGGTTCGCAGTAGGTGCCCGGGCGAACGCCCTGGCCTTCGGCCAAGCCGACGGCGCGGCCGACCATCTTCTGGGCCAGCGTGAAGCCCTTGCCCGAATCCTTGGGCGCGACCGGCAGGCGGAAGGCGGTGCTGGCGGCCAGGCCCAGCGCTTCGCGCGCCTTGGCGGTCAGCGAGCGGCCGATGATCAGGTTGATCCGGCCGCCGGCGCGCACTTCGTCGAGTAGCACATCGCTCTTGAGCGCGAAGCTGGCCACGACGGCGCCGTTCTTCTCGATCTTGCCTTCGTAGGGATAGACGTCGATGACGTCGCCCATCTCGAACTTGCTGACGTCGACTTCGATCGGCAGCGAGCCCGAGTCTTCCTGGGTGTTGAAGAAGATCGGCGCGATCTTGCCGCCCAGCGTGACGCCGCCGAAGCGCTTGTTCGGCACGAAGGGGATGTCCTGGCCAGTGGCCCAGATCACCGAGTTGGTGGCCGACTTGCGCGAGGAGCCCGTGCCGACGACATCGCCGACGTAGGCCACGACGTGGCCCTTCTTCTTGAGGTCCTCGATGAACTGCATCGGGCCGCGCTTGCCGTCTTCCTCAGGCTTGAAGGCGGCGTCCGAACGCGTGTTCTTCAGCATGGCGAGGTAGTGCAGCGGGATGTCCGGACGGCTCCAGGCGTCGGGCGCGGGCGAGAGGTCGTCCGTGTTGGTCTCGCCGGGCACCTTGAAGACGGTGACGGTGATCTTCTTCTCGACTTCCGGGCGGCTCGTGAACCACTCGGCGTCGGCCCAGCTCTGCAGCACTTCCCGGGCCTTGGCGTTGCCGTCCTTGGCGAGCTTGGCGACGTCGTTGAAGTAGTCGAACATCAGGAGCGTCTTCTTCAGCGCTTCAGCGGCCACGCCGGCCACTTCGGCGTCGGCCAGCAGCTCGATCAGCGGGTGGACGTTGTAGCCGCCGACCATGGTGCCGAGCAGTTCGGTGGCCTTGGCCTTGGAGATCAAGCCGACCTTGATGTCGCCGTGCGCAACGGCGGCCAGGAACGAGGCCTTGACCTTGGCCGCGTCGTCGACGCCCGGGGGCACGCGGTGCGTGAGCAGGTCCAGCAGGAAGGCGTCCTCGCCCTCAGCTCCAGATCCTTGCGGGTTCTTGATCAGCTCGATCAGCTCGGCCACCTGCTTGGCATCGAGGGGCAGCGGCGGGATGCCGAGAGCGGCGCGCTCGGCAGCGTGTTGGCGATAGGCTTGCAGCATGGTGGTTCTCCGTTGAAGCAGCAGGTTAGGCGGCGGCTGGGACGATGATCCGCAGCCCCTTGAAATAGTCGCGATAGAAGCCCTGGTCGCGTGTGATCAGGCCTTCGCATTGCAGCAGCGCATGGGCGCCGACGAGGAAGTCGGGAATCGCGCGCGGCGTCGGCGCGGTGTTGCCGGCTTCGCGGCGGCGTTGCTTGTATTTGCGCTGCATCTCGCCGGCACGCACGGCCGCGCGGGATTCGATGGGCGAGTAGCTCAGCCCCATGTCTTCGAGTGCATCCATGACCTCGGCACCGTGGCCGAGCCCGGCCGTGACCTCGGCGATGACGACGTCGCAGGCCACGACAGGCCCGCTCGTCAGCGCGAGGCGCAGGGCGGCCTCCGCGGCGTTGGCGCGAACGTCTTCGCCCAGCAGGTCGATGAGGATGTTGGTGTCGACGGCGATCATCAGGCGTCCACCGGATCATCGGGTGCGCGGCCACGCAGTTCGCGCATGATGTCGTCCGTCGTGACGCCGGGCGGCAGCTTGAAGCGGCCGCGTGCGCGGGAGATCGCGTCGTCGACGTTCTTGCGCAGGATGATGCGTCCGCCGTCGAGCTCGACCTTGAGCGTGGTGCCCTTGGTCAGGCCCAGGGCATCACGGACGGCCTTGGGCAGGGTGATCTGACCTCGTTCGGCAACGGTGGCTTCCATGGCGGGCTCCTGAGTATGAATCAGAAAGTATGCACAAATTGTACATACTTCAAGGCTTCATGACGGCGCCGCGCACCTCGAAGTTGACAGTTTCGATGAGGATTCCCGCCGGGGAGAGCAGCTTGAGCTCGTGGCGGCCCGGCAGCGGGCTCCACCAGAGCGAGTCGCCACGGCCGATGCGCCGGCCGTCGAGCTGCCAGACGTTACCGGCGCCATTGGCGCCCTGGAACTGCAGCTTCTGCGCCTGCGGCGGGATGTCGGGGTCGAGCGCGTAGATGCTGCCGTCGCGTGGGTTGCGGATGCCGCCCTCGCCCGCCTGGCCGCTGCGGGCCGCGACTGTGCCTCGCACCTGATCGAGCTCGGTGCCGGCGAGGAACCACTCGCGCCGTGGCGCTTCGTTGCCGAGCTCGAACCGGACCTGCCTGGCAACGACGCCAGCCGGTGGCGCTGGCGCACGCGAGGGAGTGCGGCCGTGCAGGTAGCGCATCAGGCCGGCCCAGACCGGTGCCGCGCCGCTGACGCCCGAGACCGCGTGCATGGATTCGCCGCCGGCATTGCCGACCCAGACGCCGACGGTGTAGCGGTCGCTGAAGCCGACGCACCAGTTGTCGCGCATGTCCTTGCTCGTGCCGGTCTTGACAGCGGCGAAGCTGCCCGTGGCGAGCAGGCTGTCCATGCCGAAGGTCAGCGCGCGGGCGTTGTTGTCGGCCAGGACGTCGGTCACGACGAAGCTGGCCGCCGGGTCGAGCAGGCGCTGTTTCGTGCTCGGGGCGCCGGGCAGGCGCGCATCGCTGTAGACGCCGCCGTTGGCCAGCGCGCGGTAGGCGTTGGTCAGGCCCAGCAGCGTGACCTCGGCCGAGCCGAGCGCCAGCGACGGGCCGAAGTAGCCGCCGTTCTCGGGCAGCTTGAGGCCGAGTTGCTGGAGCCGTTCGAAGAAGGGATCGATGCCCACCATCAGGCCCACGCGCACGGCCGGCACGTTCATGCTGTTGCCGAGCGCCGCGCGCGCGCTGACCCAGCCGCGGAAGTGGCGGTCGTAGTTCTGCGGCAGGTATAGGCCGGTGGGCGTGTTGATCTGGGCCGGTGAATCGTCGAGCAGGGTGGCCGCCGTGATCAGGCGTTTCTCGATGGCGAGCTCGTAGAGAAACGGCTTGAGCGTCGAGCCCGGCTGGCGGCGCGCGAGCACGGCGTCGACCGCGGGCGCGTCCGAGAAGTCGCCGCCGCTCGAGCCCACCCAGGCCAGTACTTCGCCGCTGGCGTTGTCGAGCACAACGACAGCGCCGTCCTCGACCTGGCGGCCGGACAGCTCGCCGAGCTGTTCGCGCAGCAGGCTCAGTGCCTGGCGCTGGAGGCCGGCGTCGAGTGTGCTGCGCTGCGCGTTGGGGCCGTCGGCGCGCAGGACGAGGCGCGCGAAATGCGGTGCGATCTGCTCGCCGATCGGCATGCCGGCGCGTCGCGCGAAGGCCGCTTGCGCCTGCGCGCGCAGGCCTTCGGCGTCGGTGCAAGGCAAAGCCTGCTGCTTGAGCAGCGTGCAGGCCCGCGCGGCCACGCTGGCGGGCGTGGCGTTGGGCGCGCGCAGGAGCGCGGCCAGCAAGGCTGACTCCTGCGCGTCGAGCCCGGACGGCAGCTTGCCGAACAAGGCCTGCGACGCCGCGTCGACGCCGACGAGATCGCCGCGCAGCGGCACGAGGTTCAGGTAGGCCTCGAGGATCTGCGCCTTGGTCCAGCGCTTCTCGAGCTGGCCGGCCTGCCAGAGCTGGTCGATCTTCTGGCCGAGGCTGCGCCGCCCGCGGCGTGTGTCGTCGGCGAGCAGGCCGGCCAGTTGCATCGTCAAGGTCGAGGCGCCGCGCGTGCGGGTGTTCCAGAGATTGCCCCAGGCGCTCGCGGCCACGGCGTTCCAGTCGACGCCGCTGTGCTCGTAGAAGCGCCGGTCCTCGCTGTAGAGCAGGGCGCGCAGCAGCGCGGGCGAGACCTCGGCCAGCGGCACCCAGGGCAGGGCGCGGCGGGTCTTGTCGAGACGCAGGGTCTGGATCGGCTCGCCGTGGCGGTCGAGCAGGGCGATGTCGGAGACCCGGTAGGCGGCGCGCGTGGTGTCGAAGCCGGGCAGCTCGGCGCGCGCCGGCAGGCCGGCGAGCGCGAGCGCCGCCACGGACGCCAGCAGCGCGCCTCGGATCAAGGCGCGACCTCGAGGCTGCCCGACGGCAGTTCGCCGTAGCGATCGGGCGCGTACATCGCCTCCACGCGCGTGCCGGGCAGCTGGAACTGGCCGGGGTTGTTGAGCCGCAGCGTGTACTCGACGACAAGCTTGCCGCGCGGCAGGTAGGCGTAGTACGCGCGCCAGGCGGCCTGGCCTTGCTCCTCGTAGGCCAGCCAGCCCCAGCCTTCGCGTTTCTCGCCCGCGGCCGCGATGCTGGACTGGCCCAGCCCCGCGCCGAGGATCGTGGCGCCGGCCGGCACCGGGTCGCTGATGACGACCCAGCTCATGTCGTTGGCGGCCTCGATCTCGAGGTGCACGCGCATCACGTCGCCGCGGCTCCAGCGCGCCTTGTCCTTCTGCTCGACGGGCACGACGCTGCGCCGCACGACATAGCCGGCATTCATCGGCGCGGTCAGCGGCACGGCGGCCAGGCTCTGCACGGTCAGCCAGGGCTTGCCCGTGCCCTCGTGGCGGACCTGCAGCGCCGCCGGCCTGAGAGGCCAGGGCAGTTGCTGGGTGCCGCCCTTGGGCTGCTTGCTCCAGTCCTGCGTGCTGCTGGCGGCGTCGAGCTGCGCGGTCGAGCGGCCGGCGACGGCCTGGGACTCGAACTTCGCCGAGAACTTCTCGAGCGCCATCACGCCCCAGAAATTGGCCGTCGTCGTCTGCCAGGCGCCGCGCACCTGGCGCGCCAGCGTGCCCTGGACCAGGCGCGGGATGTCGGCCTTCCAGCCCGGGTCGTCGAGCACGGCGAGGATCAGGCGCGAAGCGTTGGCATCGGCACCGGCCATCAGCCACCACCAGCCGTCGCTGTCCTCGGAGGCGAACTTCAGCGTGCTGCCGGCCCAGCTCAGGCGCGAGCGCAGCTCGTTGCCCGCCTGCTGCAGCTGCGCGGCGCGGTTCGGGGCGTCCGGCACGCGCTGCTGGATCAGCAGCCAGTCGATCACGGCCGAGGTCGGCCAAGTGTGCAGCAGCGAAGCATCGACGGTGGCGAGCATGCGCGGGCTCGCGCGGCCGTAGCGCGAGAGCGCCTCGATGGCGATCAGGCGGCGGATCGGCACGTCCTCGCGCGGCGACCAGTAGCGGCGCTGGATGCGGCCGTCGACGAAGGCGGCGAGGCCGTCGAGCATGCGCGTGCGCGCCGGCTCGGGGACGGCCTGGCCGGCCTCGTTCGCGGCGGCCAGCACATAGGCCGTGAGCACGTCGCTGCCCTGGGCCGGCGCGTCGCTGCGTGGCGGGAAGTAACTGGCCAGGCCATCGGCGTCGAGGTAGGTGGGCAAGCGCGCCATGAGCGCCGTCCAGGCGCCGTCGTCATGCAGGCCGAGGTTCTTCGAGCTCTGCTGCTCCAGGCAGGAGTAGGGGTAGGTCTCGAAGAAGCGGCGCAAGCCGGGCAGGGCGCCGGAGAGCTTCGGTTGCCACCCGAGCTCGACGCCGCCGCGCGCGCGGCCCTGGTCGGCCACGGCGGTTGGCGGTGCCGCGACCGGCACCGTCAGCGCACCATCGAGCTGCATCAGCACCGATTGCTGGACGCGCAGCGGCTCGGCCGCCTGCACGGCCTGCACGACGACGAGGCGGTCCTGTGCCGCGCCGCCGGCCTCGCTGGCCTGCACTTCCCAGCTGAGCTTGCCGGCGCCGCCGGGCATGACGGGCGCCGTCAGCGGCCACTGCAGCTCGCGCGCGGCGCCGGCGGCCAGCACCAGATCCTGCGCGGCGGGCTTGAGCGTGCCGCCCGCATCGCCGCGGGCGGCGAGCGTCACGTACAGCTTCATCTCGTGGCTCGACGCATTGCGCACGGTGACCATGGCCTGGAAGCGATCGCCTTCGCGCACCATCGGCGGCAGGCCCGAGAGCAGCTGCAGGTCCTGGCTCACGCGCACCGAGGCCGCGCCGGTGCCGAAGCGGTCGGGGCCGGCGTCGGCCACGGCGACGAGGCGGAAGGAGGTCAGCGAATCGTTCAGCGGCACGTCGACGACGGCCTCGCCGTTGGCGTCGAGCTGCACGGCCGGCTTCCACAGCAGCAGCGTGTCGAAGAGCTCGCGCGCCGCGTGGCCGCCGCCGCCGCCCGCTGCCACGGCCTTGCGGCCGAAATGCCGGCGGCCGACGATTTCGCTCTGCGCCGTGGCCGTCGCCACGCTCCAGGCACGTTCCTGCAGCATGGACTTGAGCAGGTCCCAACTGTCGTTCGGGCTCAGCGCGAGCAGGCCTTCGTCGACGGCGGCAAAGGCCACCTGCGCGCCGGCGGCTGGGCCGCCACCCGCGGTCGACGGCAGGCTGACCTTGACGCGAACGCGCGCCGTCTGGCGCACGCCGTACTGCGGTTTCTCAGGCGTGACCTGGACCTGCAGCTGATGCTCCGCGAGACCCACGCCGAGCTTGGCGACGCCGAACTTGAAGGCCGGCTTGCCGAGGTCGACCATGGCCGTCGGCGCCTGCACGGGCTCCTTGTTGCGCCACTCCTGCCACCAGCCGCGCGGGTCGCGCCAGCCCCAGGTGAAGAAGCTGTACCAAGGCACCTCGCGCACCCGGCCGCGCAAGGCCAGCACGCTGACGTACACATTGGGCGCCCAGGCCTTGTCGACCTTGATGTCGATCGTCGGGTTCTTGCCGGCCAGCGTCTGCACCCAGCTGTCGATCACGCCTTCGCGCTCGACCGAGACCAGCACGGTGGCGAACCGGAAGGGCATGCGGACCTGCAGGTGCGCGGTCTCGCCGGGCTCATAAGCGCGCTTGTCGGCCAATACGTCCATGCGGTCGTCGTTGTCCTGCTCGAACCAGAGTTCGCCCTTGGCCGTGATCCAGACCGAGGTGGCGGCCTCGGCGGCGTGGCCGTCGGCATCGGCCGAGCGCGCGATCAGCTCGACTTCACCGGGCATCGCGAGATCGACCTCGCAGGGCAGCAGGCCCTGCGCGTCGGTCGTGCCGCTGCACAGCGTGCCGAGCTCCTTGAGCTCGACGCGGTTGTCGTAGGCGTAGAAGCCACCGACCATGCGCTTGCGCGTCGACAGCGTCTCGCGCAGCCGGCCCTGCACGGTGATCTTCTGGCCCGCGATCGGCCGGCCCTGCAGGTCGAGCGCCACCGTCTGCAGGCTCATCGGCCCGACGCCGCGGCCCCAGGAGGCGCTGCGGATGCCCAGCACCACGCGCGCCGGCCATAACGGGATGGTCTTGCTGACCGTCTGCTCCACGCCGTTCGGGTCGCGGTAGCTCAGCTCGGCCTGAAGCTCGGCCGGGTGGTCGATGGCGGGCAGCTTGGGCACGACGATGTGGGCGGCGCCGTGGGCGTCCGTCGTTGCGGCGAGCTTGTCGGCGACGAGGCGGGCCTGGCTCTGGGTGTCGTCGTCGCTCGGTTCGTCGTCATCGTCGCTGCGCGACGGCACGGCCTGCGTGCCTTGCGGCGGCGCGAAGTTGTAGCCCTCGTAGCCGGCAAAGTTCGGGAAGCGTGGGCGCAGCAAGGCGCTCATGTGCACGGCGGCCTGGCCCATCGGGCCGCCCGTCTGGTGGTTGAGCTGCGCGTCGAACTGCAGCGAAGCCGGCCGCACTGCATCGCCCTTGGGCGGCATCAGGCGCGCATCGACGAGCGGCACGCGGAACTCGGCGACACGGAAGCTGCCGGATTCCCAGCGGCGTTCGGCGCTTTCCGCGTCGTCGTCGCCGTCATTGCTGGCAGGCTTGTCGCCCGGCTTCACGCGCTCGAGCACGATGCTGTAGAGCCCGAGCTTGGCGTCGGGCGGGATCGCCCAGCTCGACAGCGCATAGCGCCCGCCGCTCCATTGCAGCGGCTGCACGAACTCCTGGCCGCTGCCCTGGTGGACGATCTTCAGCCGCGTGGGCAGGCGCTCCGGCGGCACCGCGGCGAGGCCCTTGAGCGTCTCGAGGCGGAAGAAATGCTTCATCGAGACCGTCTCGCCCGGCCGCAGCAGGCTGCGATCGAGCACGGTGTGCGCGCGGGCCTGGGCCTCGCCGCCACCGCCAATCGCGCCAGTCGGCAGGTCGAAGCGCCACGGCTCGATGCCGCGCGACCAGTTGCTGAAGGCGAAAGCCATGTCCTCGACGCCCTGGGCGTCACGCTTGCGCGCCGTGATGAAGAGGCCAGACTCGGCCAGGCACTTGTCGCGCCAGTTCGGGCCTTCGAGCGCGCGCTCGATCTGCGCGCGGCCCTGCGCGTCGGTGCGGCCAGACCACAGCGGGCGGCCGTTGCAGTCGTTGACCGTCACGGCGGCATCGGCCACGGGCTTGGCGCGGTCCAGCGTCGTGACCCAGACGAGGCTGTTCTCGCGCCCGAGCTTGATGTGCACGCCGAGATTGGTCACGAGCACGCCGGTGCGCACATACATCGGCTGCGGCTTGTCGAGCAGCGAGCGGCCGAGCACGGGCGAGCTCAGCTCGAGCAGGTGGTAGCCGGGCTCGGCGATGGGGATGCCGATGACCTCGGTCGGCGCGGTGGGCGCGCGCGCGGGCAATTGCAGGCGCCGCGCGCCGTCGGCTTCGGACAGCAGTGGCGTCTTGCGTGAATCCCACTCGTGCGCATCGGCCTCGCGCAGCGCGGCGAAGGCCTGGAGCACCTCCGCATCGGTGTGCAGGGTCTTGTCGAGCAGTTGCGCGGCCTCGGGCTTGGCGCCGGGCTGCAGCTCGGCCTGGACCTGGCGCAGCGTGATGGGCACGACGGCCGGGCCGTCGGCCTCGCGCTCGATGATGCCGAAGGGCGCGGCGGCGAACTTGGCCAGCGGCGGCGCCGCGCCCGTGCGGACCTGCAGCGGGAACATGCTGGCGTTGGACAGCGCGCGGCCGCTGTCATCCTTGAGGCCGGGCGCCATCTCGATGCGGAAACTGCTGCTTTCGGGCAAGGGTGCCGGGAACTGCAGCGCGTCGACGGTGGCGGCCTTGGGGTCGCGCAAGGGCGTGGGCGCGACGCGCTTGCCGTCCGGCCCGATGAGGCGCGTCATGAGCGCCAGCTCGCGCGGGACCGGCGCGCTGAAGCCCAGGCGCATCGGCAGCACCGGGATGCAGGGCGCGTTGGCGTGCTCGCGCTCGCAGCTGAACTCGGCGGTGAAGGTGTCTCGTACCTGGAACTGCAGGCGCTGGTCGCCGCGCGTCGTGACAGCCGGGTTGGCCGCGCCGCCGATGCCGGCACCCCAGACCAGCGTCATGCGCGCGCCCGGCGTCAGCGGGCGCTGGCAGGCCAGCAGCAGCCAGCTGCCGCGGTCTGGCTTGCCAGCGGCGTCGCGGCGCAAGGCCTTGAGCGTGGCCTGGAGCTGGGCATCGGGCAGGACCAGCGCAGGGATGCGCTCGCCGAGGCCTTCGACCTCGCACCACGCATGGCCGGCGATGCTGTCCATGGCCGGTGCGCCGGAAAGCTCGAGCAGGAACTGCTGCGACTCTTCAACGCGGCTGCCTTGCCAGGGCGTGGTGCGCAGCACCGAGGGCGCTGCGATCTCGAAGCTGAAGCTGCGCGCGCCGGTCCATTCGCCCGGGAGTGGCCGGAAATCGTCCGTGGCGGCGGCAACGCAGCGCGAGCCCGCGGGCAACTTCTGGCTGAGCTGGAAGACCCATTCGCGCGGGCTGATCCAGCGGCCTTGCCCCGCGGGGCTCCCTGACGCGCCGCAGTCCAGCCGCAGCGGCGCCGCGGCTTGGTTGCCGCCCAGCGCGACGACGTCGTCGCTGAAGCGGACATGAACCTCGCGCGCCTGCGCCACCGTCCCCTGCGGTGCGAACTGCGCGACCGTGACGGCGCCCGCGAGCGGCGGCGCCGCGAGCAGGATGGCTGGCAGCAGCCAGGCCAGGGCCCGGCGCGTGCGACGCGGGCAGCGTGATCGGATCGGCGCAAGGTCTCGCAGCATGACTTTCCCTCGGACTGAACCGCGGAAGTCTAGGTGCGCGCGGACCCTCTTCGCGCAACTTTCCGGCCGCGAATACGCACGGCCGGTGTCGCGAGTTTCAGGGCTTGGCGAGCGCGGCTGAGGCGGCGCTGGCGGCAGCCGGCGAGATCAGGCTGAAGCCGTCACCCGCAGCACCGCTCGCGGCAGCGGCGGCCATGCGGGCCGTGGTGGCCTGCTGCTCGCTGCTTTCGCAATCGTCGACCAGGCGCTGGCCGAGCTTGACGTCGAGCAGCATGGACTTGTTGGCGATCTGCACGACCAGCGTCTTGCCGGTGACGTCTTCGAGACGGATGGCGCGCGTGCTGGAAAGCACCGGCTTCATCGTGTAGGTGTTCTTGCGCCAGTGCACGTCGATGTAGCCGTTGTGCTTGGCGTTGGCCTCGACATCGACCGTTTCCTTGAACTCGCACTCGTACTTGCCGATGTAGACCATCTTGGCGGCGTCGAGCTGCTCGGGCGTGGCGTCGGGCAGGGCGGGCGCGGCCGGCTCCGCCTTGGGCTTGGCCTTCACAGGCTTGCGAACGACCGGCTTGTGCGTGGCGGCCGGCGAAGACGCGGCCGCGGGGCTCGTGTCGGCGTGACCGGCGAGCATGGCGCAGCCGAGGGCGACGGCAGCGAGCTGGGGGAGGAGGCGGGGCAGAAGTCGGGCGTTCATGAAGTCTCGAAACGGAGTAGGTCTTGCCGGGGCACGCGGCCCGCGGGGCGTGGCATGCGCGATCGTGCCGCGCCGTATCGTGGCGGGCACGCCGCGCATGATGGTGGCGTGAGCGCGTCGCCGCGTATGCAATTGTGACGCGGGCCGGTGACGGTTCTGCCCGTTCCGCGCTTCCGTGTTCAGTCCGCGAACCAGTCGGCGAGCACGGCTTCCGGCAGCGGCTGGCCGGTGCGATGGGCGCGTTCGATCAACTGCCAGAAATAGCGGTAGCTGGCGCGGTCGTGCAGGGTGTCGCGGTGCCGGATCGGCGCCCATTGCGCGGCCTGGGCCGCGTGCAGGATCTCGATGGCGTCGTCGACCTCGGCGCTGCTCGGCGCGAAGGCGTCGAGGATGGGCTGGATCTGCGCAGGGTGGATGCTCCACATGCGCGTGTAGCCGAACTCGCGGGCGGCGCGCTCGGCGGCCGACTGCAGGGCGCGTTCGTCGCGGAACTCGGTCACGACGCAGTGCGAGGGCGTCTTGCCATGGGCGTGCGCGGCCGCGGCGATGTCGAGCTTGGCGCGCACGACGAGCGGATGGTCGAACTGCCCGTGCGGGCCCATGCCCATGGCGCTGCGTGGGATTGCGCCGCGATGCGCCGAGACGAAATCCATCAAGCCGAAAGACAGGCTTTCGATGCGCGGATGCGCTGCAATCTGTTGCACATCGCGCAGCGCGCCATGCGTCTCGATCAAGGTGTGGACGGGCAGGGCGTGCTGGATGCCGTGGCGCGCGAGGCTGGCGTCGATGAAGTCGCAGGCGCGGTTCAGCTCGGCGGCGTCGCGCGGCTTGGGCACCATGAGGTAGGCCATGCGCTCGCCGGCGCGGGCGACGAGGGCGTCGATATCGGCCTCGAAGGTGGCCTGGCTGGGCGCATGCACGCGCACGCCGACGCGGCCGAAGCGGTTGTCCGGGCTGGCGAGCATCTGCAGCACGAGCTCGATGTGCTCGGCCTCGCCGCCGATCGGTGCGCCGTCCTCGCAGTCGAGCGTGATGTCGAACACCGGGCCCATCTGCGCCTGCAGCTCCAGACTTTTCTTCATGCGCGCTTCGACACCGCAGTAATGATCGACGACGGGCAGGCTCGGCGCGGCAGGGCCTTCTTCGAACAGGGCTTGGCTTGGATGCATGGCCCACATCATAAGAAGCCTTGCTGCGCCAATGCGCACCCAAGGGCGGATCAGCCGCGCCAGGCAATCTGCATGCCCCGATGCAGCCCCAGACGCGCGGCTTCGCCTGCCAGCAGCTCCAAGGTCGTCCGGGCGCCGAGGCAGGCGCTCAGGCGCCAGGGCCTGATTGCAGCGACGACGCGGAGCACCTTGTCGTTGGCGTCCAGGTAAACGACATCGATGGCGTATCGCATGAAACAGGTGTGGATGGCGCCGCACGGGTGCAGCGCCAGGGCCTCGTTGCGGCTCAGCGGTGGCCGCGCAAGCAGGCCCAGCAAACGGGTGTGCGTCTGAGTCGCCACGTGAATGCGAAGCCCCGACGCCCCCATGCTCATAGGCCGGCGTGCAAGAACTTCATGGCGATGGGGAACCCCAACACGATGAAGGTGCATGGAAAGATGAACATGATCAGCGGCCCCAGCATTTTCACGGGCGCTTCCATGGCGAGTTTCTCGGCGCGAAGAAAGCGTTCGGTACGGCGTTGATCACTTTGCGCCCGCAAGACCGGACCCAGGCTGGAGCCCATCAGTTCGCCTTGCACCAGCGCGCTGACCAGGCTGGAAACCGGGGCGAAATCCAGTCTTTCGGCGAGCGCCCGCAACGCCTCCACACGAGGCTTGCCACCACGTACATCGCGCAGCACGCGATTGATCTCCTCCATCAGTGGGCCGGGGCGACATCGATCGACGGCCTTTTGCAGGGCACCGGTGAGGTTCAGCCCTGATTCCACCGAGAGTGTGACGATGTCCAACAGGAACGGCATGGCCCTGAGGATGTTCAGGTTCCTCTGTTTCGTGTGGTCGCGCAGCCAGAAGTCAGGGTACAGGTAGCCCAGAATGGCGCCCAGCGTGAAGCCCATCCATCCAGCGCCTTCACTGGCAGCCTCGTGGAATTCACGCTCGTGTTTCCGTTTGCGATGCTCTTTGTGCTGGCGCTGATCCAGGTGGGCTTCATCTACATGGCCAAGCTTCAGCTCGATCATGCGACCTTCATGGCCGCACGGATCGGCTCCATGAACAACGCCAAGCCGGACGTCATCGAGGCCGCGTTGCAGCGCGGCCTTAGCCCCTTCTACCAGGACAGCACGGAGGCCAGCGATTCGTTGCGGCTTGGCGCGGCGTATGCCAAGTCTTACGTGGATGTGCGGCTGCCCTGGGGCACGAAAGTCAGCGTCCTGAACCCCTCGCCCGAGGCGTTCCGCGATTTCGGCGTGCGCGACCCGGTGAGCCGGGTTACCTACATCCCCAATGACAACCTGGACTGGCGCTCTGACGCGCTGGGCCGCAGCTCGCAGCTGAATCTGCGCGATGCGAACCTGCTGAAGATCCACGTGCTCTACGGCTACGAGCTGAAGGTGCCGCTGATGGCCGGCATCCTGCGGCGCGTGATGTGCGGCGGCGACTCGGGCGTCGATGCCTTCGGCGATGTGCCGGTATGGCAGGCCGTGTACGCAGGCGGGAACGCGGCGCGGTGCCTCTATTTCATGAACGGGCGCATCCCTATCGAAAGCTCGGCGATCGTGCGGATGCAGTCGCGAGCTGAACAGCCCTGAGTCACAGGAAGTCCTGTGGACAAAAGCAAACCGCGCGGGGCAGGGCTGTTGGGCGCGGTGCTTGCGTCGCTGCCTGCCATGCCCGTACAGGCCGATTCATGGTGCCGCGATGGATCGGTAGAGGTCTGGGCCGGCGGCGCGAACGCGGCCTGCGTATCGAGCGTTGCCGCCGATCCGCGAGCCGCTGCGGCGGCAGCCGCGCCGGGCGTGCGTGCGCGCGTTCCGGCCGCGGCTCAGGCTCAGCGGGATGCCGGTCGCCGGGCGATTCTCGAGGCTGAGTTGGATGGACTGCTCGAGCGAGAACGTATGCAGAATTCGGCCACGGGCCCTGACCGCAACGAGGCTGCGCTGCTTCGCACGCAGGCCGATTTGCGCGCTTTGAGGCAGGAGCTGGCGCGCCTGCCGGCGCGCTGAGCGCCTCACGACAACCGCGGCGCAACGTTGCGGGATCAATTGACGTTGCTCACGTCGAAGGCCGACGGGAAGACGACGCTCAGCGGCGTGTTCTTTGATTCCGGCAAGACCGAGCTCCGGCCGGAAAGCAAGTCCCAGCTGGATCAGGTGGCGGCCACGCTCAAGGCGCAACCGGCGCTGAAGATTTTCATCGTCGGCCATACCGACAACGTCGGCGCGCTCGATGCCAATCTGGCACTCAGCCAGGGCCGCGCGCAGGCCGTGGTCGCGGCCTTGGTGCAACGTGGCATTGCAAGCAGCCGGCTCATGGCCCGAGGCATCGCCAACTTCGCGCCCGTGGTTGCCAACAGCAGCGAAGCAGGGCGCGCTCAGAACCGGCGCGTCGAGATGGTGCTGCAGTAGGGTGAATCGACGGGATCGCTCAGACGAGAAGCACGAGGTCGCTGTATTGCGCCACGATTTCGTCAGAGGTCACGAGCCTGAGCGGTTCGGCCAGCGCCTGGGCGACGAGCAGCCGGTCGAAGGGGTCGTTGTGATGGGGCTCAAGTTGCGCGACGCCGGCGGCGTGGACTGCGCTGACGGAGAGTGGCGCGAAGCCGCTTGCGACGATGGCCGACGCCAGCGCTTGGGGATCCGCGTCGATCTTGCCCAGGCGCGCCTTGATGGCGACTTCCCAGATCGAGGCCGCTGACACGAAAGTCTGCTCGGCCTCTTCGATCAGCCGGCGAGTCGCCGCCTTCAGGCGCGGAGAGTCGGTGACGGCCCAAAGAAAGATGTGAGTGTCGAGCAGCAGGCGCATCAACGCCCCTCGAAGCCGGCCAGCACCTCGTCCGGCAGCGGCGCGTCGAAGTCGGCGCGAATCTTCAGCTTGCCTTTGAGCAAACCGAACTTGACGCGCGGCTTGGCAACGTCGAGTCGAGTGATCCGGACAAGTGGCTTGCCGTGCCGGCTAACCACCACGTCTTCGCCGGCCGCTGCTTGGTCGACGAGCTGCGACAGGCGTGTCTTGGCGTCATAGATATTGATTGCGGCCATGGGATGGCTCTGCTGAATTCAGGCTAAGTCTAGTCTGAATGGCAGGGTGAGGCAATCGTAGGCCGCAAGCCAGAAAAAAGGGCCGGTTGCGACCGGCCCTTCTTTTGCTCAGCGCAAGTACAGATCAGAGCAGATGCTTGACGCCGTCCTGCTCGCCCTGCAGCTCGGCCAGGGTGATGTTGATGCGCTCTTGCGAGAAGGCGTCGATGGCCAGGCCTTCGACGATCTTGTACTCGCCGCCTTCGCAGGTCACGGGGTAGCCGAACATGACGTCCTTGGGGATGCCGTATTCGCCGTTCGACGGGATGCCCATCGTGACCCATGCGCCGTTGGTGCCCAGGGCCCAGTCGCGCATGTGGTCGATGGCGGCGTTGGCGGCCGAGGCGGCCGACGACAGGCCGCGTGCGGCGATGATGGCCGCGCCGCGCTTGCCGACGGTCGGCAGGAAGGTCTCGGCGTTCCAGACCTGGTCGTTGATCAGGTCCTTGATGGCCTTGCCGCCGGTCGTGGCGAAGCGGTAGTCGGCGTACATCGTGGGCGAGTGGTTGCCCCAGACGCAGAGCTTCTGGATGTCGCCGACGGCCGTGCCGGTCTTGGCGGCGAGCTGCGAAGCGGCGCGGTTGTGGTCCAGGCGCAGCATGGCGGTGAAGTTCTTGCGCGGCAGGTCCGGCGCCGACTTCATGGCGATGTAGGCGTTGGTGTTGGCCGGGTTGCCGACCACAAGCACCTTGACGTTGCGCGAGGCGACGGCGTTCAGGGCCTTGCCCTGGGCCGTGAAGATCTGGGCGTTGGCGGCCAGCAGGTCAGCGCGCTCCATGCCGGGGCCACGCGGGCGGGCGCCGACGAGCAGGGCGTAGTCGGTGTCCTTGAAGGCGCTCATCGGATCGCTGTGGGCTTCGATGCCGGCCAGCAGCGGGAAGGCGCAGTCTTCGAGTTCCATGATCACGCCCTTGAGCGCGTTCTGGGCCTTCTCGTCGGGGATTTCCAGCAGTTGCAGGATCACGGGCTGGTCCTTGCCCAGCATCTCGCCGGAGGCGATGCGGAACAGCAGGGCGTAGCCGATCTGGCCGGCGGCGCCGGTAACGGCAACGCGAACGGGTTTCTTGCTCATGTGAGGACTCCAACAGGGGATGGTTGAAATTCAGGGGCGCGACAACAAACGCGGCAGCCCGTGAGTGTAGGCCGACCAAGGGTTCGCCCGAGGGTGCGCGGATTATGCGCTCAAACAACGTGTTAGGCGGGAGGTCTTATGTCTTATAGAAGATTGCATGGTTTTTGATGGACTCCAGGGGGTGGGCTGTGCTGCAATGCGGCAAATGTCCGCGCCAGCCCCTTCCGCCGCCTCGCCTGCTGCGCCGGCTTTCAGCCCGCTCTATCAGCAGATCAAGTCGCTGATCATCCAGCGCTTGCAGGCTGGTGAATGGAAGGCCGGCGAGGCCATCCCGAGCGAGCAGGAGCTGGCCGCGCGCTTTGGCGTGAGCCAGGGCACGGTGCGCAAGGCCATCGACGAAATGGCGGCCGAAAAGCTCGTCGTGCGCCGTCAGGGCAAGGGCACTTTCGTGGCGACGCATGCCGAGCAGGAAGTGCGCTACCGCTTCCTGCGCCTCGTGCCGGACGAGGGCGAGGCCGAAGGCAAGCTCGGCCGCCAGTTGCTCGACTGCCAGCGCCAGCGCGCGCCCGCCTGGATCGCCAAGCAGCTGCAGATGCGGGCCGGCGACGCCATGATCGAGGTCCGCCGCCTGCTGCACAGCAAGGGCCGGCCCATCGTGCTCGACGACATCTGGCTGCCCGGCGCGCTCTTCAAGGGCCTGACGCTGGAGAAGCTCGAGCAACACCGCGGCCCGTTCTACGGCTTCTTCGAAGCCGAGTACGGCGTGCACATGATCCGCGCCGAGGAAAAGATCCGGGCAGTTGCCGCCGACACAGAATCGGCCGCGTTGCTGGACGTGCCCGTCGGCACGCCGCTGCTCAGTGTCGAGCGGCTCTCGTTCACCTATGGCGATCGCCCCGTTGAACTGCGCCGCGGGCTGTATCACACCGAGGCTCACTACTACCGCAACGAACTCAACTGAAATTCAATTGAAAAAGCGGCGCGGACTAACCCGTAGTTCATGCTGCATTGCCATAAAATCTTTTGGTTTCGCTTCATTACAAGGTCGGAAATGACTAACGCCACAACGAACGCTGCGACGAAGAAACGACCGGTCTTCCGCAACATCAACGCGCTGACGGACCTGCCGAGCTACCGGCTGCCTGCGGCCGCCAAGGTCTCCATCCTGCACCGGATCAGCGGCGTGCTGATGTTCCTGCTGTTGCCGTTCATCGTCTGGATGTTCGACAACAGCCTGAGCTCGGAGATCTCCTACGACGCATTCACCAACGTCTTCGTCGCCGGCTGCGGCTTCGTGCCCGCCTGGGGCGTCAAGCTCGTGACCCTGGCGCTTTGCTGGGCCTTCCTTCACCACTTCTGCGCCGGCGTGCGCCATCTCTGGATGGACGCCACGCACAGCGTCACCAAAGAGCAGGGGCACAGCTCCGCGATCGTGGTGCTCGTGATCAGCCTGCTGCTGACGCTTGCCGTCGCTGCCAAGCTGTTCGGCCTGTACTGATTTCCTCGGAGTACAAAAGCAATGTCAACCTTCGGCTCCAAGCGCATCGTCGTCGGCGCGCACTACGGCCTGCGTGACTGGCTCGTCCAGCGCGTCACCGCCGTCCTGATGGCGCTCTTTACCGTCGTGCTGCTCGCACAGTTCCTGATGCCGGGCGAGCTCGGCTACGACCACTGGGCGGCGATCTTCGCCTCGCAGTGGATGAAAACGCTCACCTTCGTCCTGATCGTTTCGCTGGCCTGGCATGCCTGGGTCGGCATGCGCGATGTCTGGATGGACTACGTGCAGCCGGTCGGCATCCGCCTGGCCCTGCAAGTGTTCACGCTGGTGTGGTTGGTGGGTTGCGCCGGCTGGGCGATCCAGGTGCTGTGGAGAATCTGAAAATGCAAATCGGAACGACGCTCGCGAAGCGCAAGTTCGACGTGGTGATCGTGGGTGCCGGCGGTTCCGGCATGCGAGCCTCGCTGCAACTCTCGCTGGCCGGCCTGAACGTGGCCGTGCTGTCCAAGGTCTTCCCGACGCGCTCGCATACTGTCGCGGCGCAGGGCGGCATCGGCGCCTCGCTCGGCAATATGAGCGAGGACAACTGGCACTACCACTTCTACGACACGGTCAAGGGCTCCGACTGGCTCGGCGACCAGGACGCGATCGAGTTCATGTGCCGCGAAGCGCCCAAGGTCGTGTACGAGCTCGAGCACTTCGGCATGCCTTTCGACCGCAATGCCGACGGCACGATCTACCAGCGCCCCTTCGGCGGCCACACGGCCAACTACGGCGAGAAGCCCGTGCAGCGCGCCTGCGCCGCGGCCGACCGCACCGGCCACGCGCTGCTGCACACGCTCTACCAGCAGAACGTGCGTGCACGTACCCAGTTCTTCGTCGAGTGGATGGCGCTGGACATCATCCGTGACGCCGACGGCGACGCGGTCGGCGTCACCGCGCTCGAGATGGAGACCGGCGAGGTCCACATCCTCGAGGCCAAGACCGTGCTGCTGGCCACCGGCGGCGCGGGCCGCATCTTCGCGGCCAGCACCAACGCCTTCATCAACACCGGCGACGGCCTGGGCATGGCGGCGCGCGCCGGCATCCCGCTGCAGGACATGGAGTTCTGGCAGTTCCACCCGACCGGCGTGGCCGGCGCGGGCGTGCTGCTGACGGAAGGCTGCCGCGGCGAGGGCGCGATCCTGCGCAATGCCGACGGCGAGCGCTTCATGGAGCGCTATGCCCCGACGCTCAAGGACCTGGCGCCGCGCGACTTCGTCTCGCGCTCGATGGACCAGGAGATCAAGGAAGGTCGCGGCTGCGGTCCCAACAAGGACTACATCCTGCTCGACATGACCCACCTGGGGGCAGAGACCATCCACAAGCGCCTGCCCTCGGTGCAGGAGATCGGCCACAACTTCGCCAACGTGGACATCACGAAGGAGCCGATCCCGGTCGTGCCGACGATCCACTACCAGATGGGCGGCATCCCGACCAACATCAATGGCCAGGTCGTCGTTCCCGGCGGCGGCGTGCACAACCAGGTCGTCAACGGCCTGTACGCGGTGGGCGAATGCTCCTGCGTGTCGGTGCACGGCGCCAACCGCCTCGGCACCAACTCGCTGCTGGACCTGCTGGTGTTCGGTCGCGCGGCCGGCAACCACATCGTCGACTTCAACCTCAAGAACAAGTCGCACAAGCCGCTGCCCAAGGACGCCGCCGACAAGACGCTGGCGCGCCTGGCCCGCCTGGAGTCGAACTCGGGCGGTGAGTACTCGCAGGCCATCGCCAACGACATCCGCTCGACCATGCAGCAGCATGCCGGCGTGTTCCGCACGCAGGCCAGCATGGACGAGGGCGTGACCAAGGTTGCCGCGCTGCGCGAGCGCGTGGCCAACCTGGCGCTCAAGGACAAGTCCAAGGTCTTCAACACGGCTCGCGTCGAAGCGCTGGAAGTCGAGAACCTGATCGAGGCCGCGCAGGCCACGATGGTGTCGGCCGCCGCGCGCAAGGAATGCCGTGGCGCCCACACCGTGGACGACTACGAGCACCCGGCCGATCACCCGACGGCCCCGCTGGGCCGCGACGACGCCAACTGGATGAAGCACACGCTGTGGTACTCCGAGACCAACAGCCTGGACTACAAGCCGGTGAATCTGAAGCCGCTGACGGTGGACACGGTGCCGCCCAAGGTCCGCACGTTCTAAGAAGGCGAGAAGACAAACATGAAGCGCACTTTCCAGATCTATCGCTACGACCCCGACAAGGACGCCAAGCCCTACATGCAGACCATCGAGGTCGAACTCGACGGTCACGAGCGCATGCTGCTCGACGCCCTCATCAAGCTCAAGGAAGTCGATCCATCGATCAGCTACCGCCGCTCCTGCCGCGAAGGCGTCTGCGGTTCTGACGCGATGAACATCAACGGCAAGAACGGCCTGGCTTGCCTGACGAACATGCGCACGCTGCCGGACGTCATCGTGCTCAAGCCGCTGCCGGGCCTGCCCGTCGTGCGCGACCTGATCGTCGATATGACGCAGTTCTTCAAGCAGTACGACTCGATCAAGCCCTACCTCGTCAACGACACGCCGCCGCCCGAGAAGGAGCGCCTGCAGTCGCCCGAGGAGCGCGAAGAGCTCAACGGCCTGTACGAGTGCATCCTGTGCGCGAGCTGCTCCACGTCCTGCCCGAGCTTCTGGTGGAACCCGGACAAGTTCGTCGGCCCGGCCGGCCTGCTGCAGGCCTACCGCTTCATCGCCGACAGCCGCGACCAGGCCACCAGCGACCGCCTCGACAACCTCGAGGACCCGTACCGCCTGTTCCGCTGCCACACGATCATGAACTGCGTCGACGTCTGCCCCAAGGGCCTGAACCCGACCAAGGCGATCGGCAAGATCAAGGAACTGATGGTGCGCCGCGCCATCTGATTGCCAGAGTCTGACAAGGCCGTCATGGAAACGCTCATCGACGAACGCGAACTCTCCAAGCTGCGCTGGCGCTGCCGGCGCGGCCTTCTGGAGAATGACCTTTTCATCGAACGTTTCTTCGAACGGCACGAGAATCTCAGCGAGAGGCAGGCCGATGGCCTGCGCAGGCTGATGGACCTCGCCGACAACGATCTGCTCGACCTGCTGCTTGCCCGCAAGGAGCCGGCCGGCGAACTCGATTGCGAGAGCGTCCAACTGGTGCTGAGCCAGCTCAGGACACCGAAGTAACCACATAGAAGGAAGCTACATGACACCGTCCGACGTCAAAGCCACCCTGTCGTTCTCCGACGGCAGCCCGCAGATGGACCTGCCGATCTACAAGGGCTCGGTCGGGCCCGATGTGATCGACATCCGCAAGCTCTATGCGCAGACCGGCAAGTTCACGTACGACCCGGGCTTCCTGTCGACTGCCTCGTGCAACTCGACCATCACCTACATCGACGGCGACAAGGGCGAGCTGCTGTACCGCGGCTACCCGATCGAGCAGCTCGCGGTGAACTGCGACTACCTCGAGACCTGCTACCTGCTGCTCTACGGAGAGCTGCCCAACGAGAGCGAGAAGGCCAACTTCGTCGACCGCGTGACGCACCACACGATGGTCAACGAGCAGATGCAGTTCTTCCTGCGCGGATTTAGGAGGGATGCCCACCCGATGGCCGTCATGACGGGCCTGGTCGGGGCGCTCTCGGCCTTCTATCACGACAGCACCGACATCAATAATCCCGAGCACCGCGAGATCGCCGCGATCCGCCTGATCGCGAAGATGCCGACGCTCGTGTCGATGGCCTACAAGTACACCATCGGCCAGCCGTACATCTATCCGCAGAACGATCTGTCCTACGCTGGCAACTTCATGCGCATGATGTTCGCCACGCCGTGCGAGCCGTACAAGCCCAACGACGTGCTGGTCCGCGCCATGGACCGCATCTTCACGCTGCACGCCGACCACGAGCAGAACGCGTCGACGTCGACCGTGCGCCTGTGCGGCTCGTCGGGCACGAACCCGTTCGCGGCCATCGCGGCCGGCGTGGCCTGCCTCTGGGGCCCGGCCCACGGCGGCGCCAACGAGGCCTGCCTGAACATGCTGTCGGACATCCAGAAGATGGGTGGCGAGGCCAAGATCGGCGAGTTCATCAAGCAGGTCAAGGACAAGAACAGCAACGTCAAGCTGATGGGCTTCGGCCACCGCGTCTACAAGAACTACGACCCGCGTGCCAAGCTGATGCGCGAGACCTGCCACGAAGTTCTGAACGAGCTCGGCCTGCATGACGACCCGCTGTTCAAGCTGGCCATGTCGCTCGAGAAGATTGCGCTGGAAGACGAATACTTCGTTGCCCGCAAGCTCTACCCGAACGTCGACTTCTACTCGGGCATCGTCCAGCGCGCCATCGGCATCCCGGTGCCGCTGTTCACGGCCATCTTCGCGCTGGCCCGCACGGTCGGCTGGATCGCCCAGCTCAACGAGATGATTGCCGACCCCGAGTACAAGATCGGCCGCCCGCGCCAGCTCTTCGTCGGCGCCAAGCCGCGCGACGTCAAGCCGATCGCGCAGCGTTGATCGGAGGCGGGCGCCGTGCCCGCGCCAACGACCGACTCGCAGGCCTCGCAGCGGAAACGCTGCGAGGCTTTTTTCATGCGGCGGCGGGCACCGCCGTGGCCGCAGGACCGGCGACCGGCACCGAGACCTTGAATGTCGTCCCCACGCCCGGTGTCGAGTCGATGTCGATCCGCCCGCCATGCTTCTGCACGATCGAGAAGGACAGCGACAGGCCGAGCCCGGTGCCCTGGCCCACGGGCTTGGTCGTGTAGAAGGGTTCGAAGACGCGGCGCCTGACCTCCTCGCTCATGCCGCAGCCGGTGTCCTCGACCTCCACATGGACCCAGCCGTCGTCGTGGCGGGTGCGCAGCGTGATGCGCCCGCGCTCGGCGATGGCCTGCGCCGCATTGACGATCAGGTTCATGAAGACCTGGTTGAGTTGGGCAGCGATGCAGCGCACCGGCGGCAGGGCCTGGTAGTCCTTTTCGATGCGGGCCTTGTACTTGACCTCGTTCATGACCACGTTGAGCGTGGAGTCGAGTCCGGCGTTGAGGTCCGCCTCGAGCCAGTCCGCGTGGTCGACGCGCGAAAAGTCCTTGAGGTCCTGCACGATCTTCTTCACGCGGCCAAGGCCTTCGTCGCTTTCGTCGAGGAGTTGGGGCAGGTCCTCCAGGGCGAAGTCGAGGTCCACCGCCCGCTCGACCCGTGCTATCTCGCACTGCGCGACGGCGGCGAAATCTTCCGGCGCCGCACCTCTGAGCGTGGTGAGCATTTCGAAGACAGGCTCGACATACTTGCGCAGCACGCTCAGGTTGGAGCTCACGAAGCCGATCGGGTTGTTGATCTCGTGAGCCACGCCAGCGGCGAGCTGCCCGATCGAGGCCATCTTTTCCGACTGGAGCAGCTGGTTCTGCGCCTCCTCCAGGCGCGTGTTGCTCTGCTTGATGCGCTCGTAGTTGATCTGCAGTTCGCGCTCGACGCGTCGCATCTCGGTCCAGTCCTGCACCAGCCACCAGGTGCCAATCGACGACTCCGCCGGGTTGGCCACGTAGGCGATCAGCTGGACCCAGAGCGAATTGCCGCCCAGCGTTCGCATCGGCATTTCGTGGACCAGCGATTCACCCTGCGAGAGCGTGCGAAGAGCCTGGCGCCGAAGCGCCGCATAGTCTTGCCGGCATGCGAACAGCTCCTGCACTGCCACGCCGGTCGGGCTGATGCCGTCGAGCTCGAAAATCTCCCGAAACTTGCGGTTGCCGCGCGTGATGCGACCGCGCGAGGCGGCGATGATGCCGACCGGCGCGTTCTCCAGGAATGCTTCAAGTTCGCGATGCGTGCTCAGCAGGTCCGCGGTGCGGTTGACGACCTGGCTCTCGAGTTCGTTGCGATGCTGGAGCAATTGCTCCTCGACCTGATGGCGCCGCGTCACATCCAGCAGGGTCTCGATCGCGCCAGAGATCCGCCCCTGCGCGTCGACCAGCGGTGCGGCCGTGAAGTGGAGCCAGCGCGGGCCCACGCTGAAGTTGGTGAAGTGGCCTTCCACCTCGTAGGCGCCGGCGACCGTGTGCGAGGGCGCGCAGCGCGATCCGTACAGGCGCGGCGCTTCGACCGCGACGGTGCCGTCGACGATCAGGTCGGCCAACAGCGGCTGGGCCTGCGCGTAGAAGAAGGACCAGGCATCGTCGCGGCCGAGGACGCGGTCGGCGCTGACGCCGGTGAGCTGCTCGCAGGCGGCGTTCCAATGCGTCACGCGATGGTTGGCGTCGATGACGAAGGTCGCCACCGGCGTGCCGCCGATGATCTGGCTCAGCACGCGCCCCATGTCGATGAGGCTCGTCTGCACATAGCGGATGTCGCTGAGGTCCTGGCAGGTGAAGATCGTGACGGCCGTGGCATTCACGACGGCACGGCGACCGGTGACCTCCAGCGCCCGCCTTGCGCCGCTGAGCGTGCAGGCCGAGACCTCGATCGCGGGCAGTTCGCCTTCTTCCTCAAGGCAGCGCAGACCGTAGCGATACACGGCCTTGCGGTCTTCGGGGTCGGCCCAGGCGTCGAAACGCATATTGCGCAATTCGGCGTCGGGATAGCCGAGCAAGCGTTGTGCGGCAGCGTTGGCGAAGAGGATGGCGCCTCCGGCGTGCAGCAGCACGGCGGAGGTCACGGCCTCCAGCGCATCCGAGAGATCCGGGCCGAGAAAACTCTGCCTGGTGCGGCGATCCGGGGTCACGGCGAGGCATCTCCGGGATCGACCAGGATGAACGAGCCGTCTTCGCCCCATTGCACCTGCGTGATGCCGGGCTCGAGTTGCTCGAGGCGGCGCAACTCAGCTTCCTGCGCGCTGAGCGTGCCGCGCTGCAGGCGGATTTCGTCGGCCAGTCGCGCGTTCTCGAGCGTCAGGGCGCGGATGCTCAGGATCTGCTGGACGGCGCTGAGCAGTTCGAAGTCAGTCCAAGGCTTGGGCAGGAAGCGCGAGATACCGGCTTCGTTGACGGCGCTGACCAGCGCGTTGAGGTCGGCGTAGCCCGACAAGATGATGCGGCCGCAATGCGGCTGGCATTCGCGCAGGCGGCGCAGCAGCTCCACGCCGTTGCAGCCGGGCATGCGGTAGTCGGAGATGGCCAGCGCGAACGGGGTATCGCCGATGCGCGCGAGCGCGGCGGCGGGATCCGTGAAGGCCTCGACCCGATAGGGGCTGCCATCGGCGTCCCTGAGGCCGTGTCGCAACAGGCGCTGCAGCGCCGCGAGGATGTGCGCTTCGTCGTCGACGAGCAGGATGCGGTCGATCATGGCCGCTCCTGCAGCGCAGGCGTCTGCGCCCCGGCTTGCCGCGGCGGCGGGGCGGCATGCTTCACATGCAGGGCGAACTTCGTGTCCTGGCGCAGGCTGAAGTCGCGCACCTGCCGAACCGCTCGTTCGTCGAAGACAAAGCCGGCGGCGAGCAGCAGGGTTCCGCGCGGGCTGCGCCAATCGCGCGCGAGCACCATGCCGACTTCGAGCTGCTGCGGCGCGACTTCGCGATCCGCGGGCGTGACCTCGGGGGCATCTTCGAGCGCTGCCTTGAAAGCCTCGATGACCGCCACCGCGTAATGGGTCCCGGCGCCGCTGATCACCATGGCGCGTGCGTCTGCCGGCGAGCGGCGCTTGACCGCTAGACGGCCATGCTGCGCGCCGAAATAGTCGCTGACGGCAGCGAGAATCTGGGCGCCCAGCGGCACCTCTTCGCCGGCGAGGCCGTCCGGGAAGCCTTTGCCATCGACGCGTTCCAGCTGGCTGCGGACGAAGCGGGCGGGCCGCTGCAGGCGCGCCAGCGGCATCAGGGCCGCCTCGCCCAGCAGCACGTGGCCGCGATAGCTCGCCTGCTCCTCGCCGGTCATGGCGGACAGGGGCTTTTGCAGCAGTGCGTCCGGAAGGCCGATCTTGCCGATTTCGTGGAGCAGGCCGGCGACGTAGACATCCTGCTCGGCCGCCGTCTTGCTGGCCAGGTGGCGTGCCGTACGTCGGGCCAGGTCGGCTACCTCGCGCGAATAGCCCGCCATGCCGTCCTGGCGCAGCTCCAGCAGGCCGGTGAAGACGTCGATGGACAGCAGGAAGTTTTCTTCGAGCTGGGCAAACGACGTTTCGAGCATTGCATTGACCTGCTCGAGCTCGCTGGTGCGGGCCTTGACGCGTCGATCGAGGTCCACGTTGAGCGCCTGCAGGATCTCGTTCTGGGCCCGCGTCAGATCCTGCAAGGCGCGATTCCTGCGGACCAGCCGCTGGCGCTCGACGCTGTCGCGCACGCCCAGTACCAGGTCGCGATCGTCCCAGGGCTTGGCGAAATAGCGGTGGATCTCGCCGCGGTTGATGGCGGCGATCGTCGAGTTGATGTCGGCGTAGCCCGTCAGCAGGATGCGCCCGATGTCGGGCCAGCGCAGGCGCACCTGCTCCAGGAACGCGGCGCCGTCCATGCCCGGCATGCGCATGTCCGAGACGACCAGGTCGACCGGCGCGGACTCGAGCTGGGCGAGTCCAGATGCCCCGCTGTCGGACATCAATACCTTGTAGCCCTCGGGACGGAACAGGCGCCTCAGGGCGCTGAGGATTGCCGGTTCGTCGTCGACGAACAGGACCGTCGCTGCTTCGCTCTGCTCTGCGGCCATATCGCCTCCTCGCGTTGACCTGTCGCGGATGCGCGCCGGCCTCACGGCACGGCGGTTGGTCTCAGCTGAGGGAATCCGGGTGGCGCGCTTTGTGGTGCACAAAGACGGAAAGCGTGTCCTGGCTCATGGCGTCCTCCCCAGTCCGTTCAAGGCCGGTGACTTGGTTTGCCAATATCCTCGTCCATACGGGCGGTGGTCGCAAGTGACGAGGTGAGCCGGCAGGGCGCCAGGCGGACTGCGCAGGCGCGCCTGACGCGCCTGCGCCGGATCTCAGTTGGTCTGGGCCAACTGATCCAGGATGGCCGGGTTCTCCAGCGTCGAGGTGTCCTGCGTGATCGCCTCGCCCTTCGCGATGGAGCGCAGCAGCCTTCGCATGATCTTGCCCGAGCGCGTCTTCGGCAGATTGTCTCCGAAGCGGATGTCCTTGGGCTTGGCGATCGGACCGATTTCCTTGGCGACCCAGTCGCGCAGTTCCTTGGCGATGGCCTTGGCTTCGTCGCCCGTCGGGCGCGGGCGCTTGAGGACCACGAAGGCGCAGATCGCCTCGCCCGTGGTGTCGTCGGGACGGCCGACGACCGCGGCCTCGGCCACGAGCTCGGTGCAGCTCACGAGCGCCGATTCGATCTCCATCGTGCCCATGCGGTGGCCGCTGACGTTGAGCACGTCGTCGATGCGGCCGGTGATGGTGAAGTAGCCCGTCTTGGCATCGCGGATCGCACCGTCGCCCGCGAGGTAGTAACCCTTGAGTTCAGCGGGGTAGTAGCTCTTCTTGAAGCGCTCCGGGTCGCCCCAGATCGTGCGGATCATGCTGGGCCACGGCTTCTTGACGACGAGGATGCCGCCCTGGCCGTTGGGCACGTCGTGGCCGGTCTCGTCGACGATGGCGGCGGCAATGCCGGGGAAGGGCAGGGTGCAGGAGCCCGGCACCAGCGGCGTCGCGCCCGGCAGCGGCGTGATCATGTGGCCGCCGGTCTCGGTTTGCCAGAAGGTGTCGACGATGGGGCAGCGTTTGCCGCCCACGTGCTCGTAGTACCACTCCCAGGCGGCCGGGTTGATCGGCTCGCCGACCGAGCCGAGCAGGCGCAGGCTGGACAGGTCGCTGTGTCGCGGATGCACGGTGGCGTTCGTTTCCGCGGCCTTGATCAGCGAGCGGATGGCGGTGGGCGCCGTGTAGAAGATCGTGACCTTGTGCTTCTCGATGGTCTTCCAGAATCGCGCGGCGTCGGGGTAGGTGGGCACGCCCTCGAAGACGATCTCGGTGCCGCCCAGGGCCAGCGGGCCGTAGGTGATGTAGGTATGGCCCGTCACCCAGCCGATGTCGGCTGTGCACCAGAACACGTCGTCGGGCTTGACGTCGAAGGTCCACTTGGTGGTGAGCGCGGCATGCAGCAGGTAGCCGCCGGTGCTGTGCTGCACGCCTTTGGGCTTGCCCGTCGACCCGCTCGTGTAGAGCAGGAACAGCGGGTGCTCGGCCTCGACCCACTCGGGCGCGCACTCGCTCGACTGAGTGGCCGTCAGCTCGTGCAGCCAGAGATCGCGCCCGGCCGTCCAGGCGACCTTGCCGCCGGTGCGCTGGTAGACGATCACGTCCTTGAGCGTCGGGCAGGCGTTGTCGGCAAAGGCCTCGTCGACGATGGCCTTGAGCGGCAGCGCCTTGCCGCCGCGCATCTGTTCGTCGGCCGTGACCACCATCACAGCGCCGGCGTCCTGGACGCGGTCACGCAGGCTTTGCGCCGAGAAGCCGCCGAACACGACCGAGTGCGTCGCGCCGATGCGAGCGCAGGCCTGCATCACGGCCACGCCTTCGACCGACATCGGCATGTAGATGACGACGCGGTCGCCCTTCTTGACGCCGCGGCTCTTGAGCGCGTTGGCGATGCGGCTTGTCTGGGCCAGCAGCTCCTTGTACGAAACCTTGGTGACCGCGCCGTCGTCGGCCTCGAAGATCAGCGCCGTCTTGTCGCCACGGCCGGCCTCGACGTGGCGGTCCAGGCAGTTGTAGGAGACGTTCAACTTGCCGTCTTCGAACCACTTGAAGAACGGCGCATCGCTGTCGTTGAGCACCTGGGTGAAAGGCGTCTGCCAGCTGACGAGCTCGCGTGCCTGCCGGGCCCAGAAGCCTTCGTAATCGGCCTCCGCCTCGGCCACCAGGGCCTCGTACTGCGCCATGCCCTGGACGGCGGCCTGGGCCGCCCACGCGGGGCTCGGCGGGTAGATGTGGGTCTCGCTCATGAGCTTGTCTCCGTTTGCTGGATGCGAATTCCGAACTGGGCCGCAATGTGCCAAGCCGGTCTGACGATGCCCTTACTCTACGAGCTTCGGGAGCCCCCCTAGAATCGCCGACCATGACCATGCCGAACCGACCCACGCTGCGCCCGATCCCGCAGCTCATGTTCGCAAGCCGCTGGCTGCAACTGCCGCTCTACATCGGCTTGATCCTCGCGCAAGCGGTCTACGTCTACCAGTTCTGGACCGAACTCGTGCATTTGATCGAGGCCGCTTTCGGCCACCAGGACGCCTTGACCGAGTTGGTCGCCAACGTCGGTTATGCCCATCCGGTCGATCGCCTCAACGAGACCATCGTGATGCTGGTCGTGCTCGGCCTGATCGACGTGGTGATGATCTCCAACCTGCTCGTCATGGTTATCGTCGGCGGCTACGAGACCTTCGTCTCGCGCATGGGCCTCGAAGGCCACCCCGATCAGCCCGAGTGGCTCAGCCACGTCAACGCCTCGGTGCTGAAGGTCAAGCTGGCGATGGCCATCATCGGCATTTCGTCGATCCACCTGCTCAAGACCTTCATCAATGCCGACAACTTGGACGCAAAGACCTTGATGTGGCAAACATTGATCCACCTGACGTTCCTGCTCTCTGCACTCGCCATCGCCTACGTCGACCGCCTGCTGAGCGGCACCGCAGCGATGGCTCGCGACGCGCACGGCGCCGCCGGCCACTGAGCGCGTCGGCCCTCAGCGCCCCGTCATCTGCTCCGGGCGCACCCACGCGTCGAACTGCTCGGCCGTGAGGTGGCCCGAGGCCAGCGCCGCCTCGCGCAGGCTCGTGCCTTCCTTGTGCGCCTTCTTGGCAATGAAGGCGGCCTTGTCGTAGCCGATGTGAGGGTTCAGCGCCGTCACCAGCATCAGCGAGCGCTGCACCAGTTCGGCAATGCGCTCGCGGTTGGCCGCGATGCCCTGGGCGCAATGGATGTCGAAGCTCTTCATGCCGTCGGCCAGCAGGCGCACGCTCTGCAGGAAGTTGTGCGCCACCATCGGCCGGAACACGTTCAGCTCGAAGTTGCCTGAGGCGCCGCCGATATTGATGGCGACGTCGTTGCCCATGACCTGCGCGGCCAGCATCGTCAGCGCCTCGCTCTGGGTCGGGTTGACCTTGCCCGGCATGATGGACGAGCCCGGTTCGTTCTCGGGGATGCTGAGCTCGCCGATGCCGCTGCGCGGCCCGCTGGCGAGCCAGCGCACGTCGTTGGCGATCTTGTTGAGGCTCGCCGCCAGCGTCTTGAGCACGCCGTGCGCGTGCACGAGCGCGTCGACCGAGGCCAGCGCCTCGAACTTGTTGGGTGCCGTCACGAAGGGCAGGCCGGTGAGGCGCGCCAGCTCGGCCGCCACGGCCTCGGCATAGCCCGCCGGCGCGTTGAGCCCGGTGCCCACCGCCGTTCCGCCCAGCGCCAGCTCGCACAGGTGCGCCAGCGCCTGGCGCAGATGCGCTTCGCCATGGCCGAGCTGCGCGACATAGCCCGAAAACTCCTGGCCCAGCGTCAGGGGCGTTGCATCCTGAAGATGGGTGCGGCCGATCTTGACGATGTCGTCGAAATCGCGCGCCTTGTGCTCCAGCGTCTGGCGCAGCGCCGCCAGGGCCGGCAGCAGGCGGTGCGTGATGGCCTCTACCGCAGCCACATGCATGGCGGTCGGGAAGACATCGTTGCTCGACTGGCTGCGGTTGACGTCGTCGTTCGGGTGCACGAGGCGGCCTTCGCCGCGCTCGCCGCCGAGGAGTTCGCTCGCCCGGTTGGCGATCACCTCGTTGACGTTCATGTTCGTCTGCGTGCCCGAGCCGGTCTGCCAGACCACCAGCGGAAACTCGGCCTCGTGCCGCCCGGCCAGCACCTCGTCGGCGGCGGCGACGATGGCCTGCGTCTTGCGCTCGTCCTGCAGGCCCAGGCTCAGGTTCACCGTTGCCGCAGCGCGCTTGACCTGTGCCAGCGCATGGATGATCTCGCGCGGCTGGCGCTCGCCCGAAATGTCGAAGTTCTGCAGCGAGCGCTGCGTCTGCGCGCCCCACAGTCGCTCGGCCGGGACGTCGATGGGGCCGAAGGTGTCGCGCTCGGTTCGGTGAGTCATGGCCATAACTGTCAAAATGGAGGGCGTTGCCAGTATCCCCCTCCCGAGGTCTTTCATGAGCACCACGATCCGTTATGCCGACCTGGTCGAAAGCGTCGCCGGCGCCTTCCAGTTCATCAGCTACTACCACCCGAGCGACTACATCGCCCACCTGGCGCGCGCCTATGAACGCGAGCAGAGCCCGGCCTCCAAGGACGCGATCGCGCAGATCCTGACCAACTCGCGCATGAGCGCCACCGGCCACCGCCCGATCTGCCAGGACACGGGCATCGCCAACGTGTTCCTGAAGATCGGCATGGACGTGCGCTTCGAGGGCTTCCCCGGCACGATCGACGACGCCGTTAACGAGGGCGTGCGCCGCGCCTATGACTTCGCAGAGAACAAGCTGCGCGCCTCGGTGCTCGACGACCCGCTGTTCGCGCGCAAGAACACCAAGGACAACACGCCGGCCGTGATCTTCACGAGCATCGTGCCGGGCAACACCGTCGACGTGACGGTCGCCGCCAAGGGCGGCGGCAGCGAGAACAAGAGCAAGTTCGTCATGATGAATCCCAGCGACGACCTCGTCGACTGGGTGCTCAAGACCGTACCCACGATGGGCGCGGGCTGGTGCCCGCCGGGCATGCTGGGCATCGGCGTCGGCGGCACGGCCGAGAAGGCCATGCTGCTGGCCAAGGAATCGTTGATGGACGACATCGACATGTACGAGCTGCTGCAGCGCGGTCCGAGCAACAAGCTCGAAGAGCTGCGCATCGAGCTCTACGAGAAGGTCAATGCCCTGGGCATCGGCGCGCAGGGCCTCGGCGGCCTGACGACCGTGCTCGACGTCAAGATCAAGACCTGGCCGACGCACGCGGCGAGCAAGCCCGTGGCCATGATCCCGAACTGCGCGGCCACGCGCCACGCGCACTTCGTGCTCGACGGCTCCGGCCCGGCCTTCCTCGACGCGCCGAGCCTGGACCTGTGGCCCGACGTGACCTGGGCGCCCGACTACAACAAGAGCAAGCGCGTCGACCTCAACACGCTGACCAAGGCCGAGGTGGCGAGCTGGAAGCCGGGCGAGACGCTGCTGCTCAACGGCAAGATGCTCACCGGCCGCGACGCCGCGCACAAGCGCATCGCCGACATGCTGGCCAAGGGTGAGAAGCTGCCGGTCGACTTCACCAACCGCGTCATCTACTACGTCGGCCCGGTCGACCCGGTGCGCGACGAAGTCGTCGGCCCGGCCGGCCCGACCACGGCCACGCGCATGGACAAGTTCACGCGCATGATGCTGGAGCAGACCGGCCTGATCTCGATGATCGGCAAGAGCGAGCGCGGCCCCGTCGCCATCGAGGCGATCAAGGACAACAAGAGCGCCTACCTGATGGCCGTCGGCGGCGCCGCCTACCTCGTCTCCAAGGCGATCAAGGCGGCCAAGGTCGTCGGCTTCGCGGACCTCGGCATGGAAGCCATCTACGAGTTCGACGTGGTCGACATGCCCGTCACCGTGGCTGTCGATGCCGGCGGCACGAGCGCCCACATCACCGGCCCGGCCGAGTGGAAGGAGCGCATCGCCACGGGCAAGCTCGGCGGCATTCCCGTCACGGCGGCCTGACGCGTGCGCGCGGCGCCGCTCAGGCGACGCCGTCGCGCAGGGCTGCCGATGCCGGTTGGGCCGCGCGCTCCGCGGGCTGCGGCGCCACGTAGGGCAGGCGGAAGACGAAGCGCGTGCCGCGGCCCGGCGCGCTGTCGAGGTCGACGCTGCCGCCGAGCGGACTCGTACAAAGCGCACGCACGATGCCCAGGCCCAGGCCCGTGCCGCCTTCGCCGAGCTTGGTCGTGAAGAAGGGATCGAACGCGCGGGCGCTGACCTCGGCGTCCATGCCGGCGCCATCGTCCTCGATGACGAGCTCGAAGCGCTCGGCGTCGAGCTCCCGCGCCCGCAGCAGCACGCGGCCGGCGCGCTCGTCGGGAAACGCGTGCAGCGCCGCGTTGAGCACCAGATTGCTGACGATCTGCTCGATCGGTCCCGGGTAGCTGTCGAGCTCCCGCGTCAGCGCGATGTCGCATTCGATCCGCAACGGCGCATTGCGCAGACGCGCACGCAGCACCATCAGGACGTCGTTGACGATGGTGGCAAGGTCGAAGCGGCGCCGGCGCATGCTCGCCTGGTCGGCCGAGACCTGCTTGAAGTTCTCGACGAGGTCGCCGGCGGACTGCAGGGCACGCTCGATGAGCATCGCGGCCGTCGCCACGTCTTCGAGGTGCGCCTCCAGCGCTGAGCGACGCAGGGGCCCTTCGGCCACCAGGGCGCGGAAGCTGCGCACCCGCGCCGCCAGCGCCGAGGCTGTCGTCAGCGCGTTGCCGAGCGGCGTGTTGAGTTCGTGGGCCACGCCCGCAACGAGCGAGCCCAGCGCCGCCATGCGCTCCGCACGCTGCAGGCCTTCCTGCGTCTGCAGCAGGTGATCGCGCGCGACGCTGAGCTCCGCCGTGCGCAGGCTCACGCGCGTCTCGAGCAGGGTGTTGAGGTCGCGCAGCTGGGCTTCGGCCTGCATCTGCGCGGTGATGTCGCGCGCCACCGCCAGCCAGCCGATCGGCTCGCCCTCGTGCGACTGGACCCGCGAAACGGTCAGCGAGGCGGCGAGCGGGTAGCCGTCGCGGCGCATCAGCGTCCAGACGCGCGTTTCCATCCCGTCGCGCTCGGGCAGGGCGCTCAGCACCTCGAAGCCGCGCACGCTGTGACCGAGGAGCTGCTTCAGCTCGGCGGCGCGCTGCTCGAGCTCGCCATGCAGGTGCAGGATGGTCGGGCTGCGCCCGATCATCTCGGCCGCGCCGTAACGCAGCATGCGTTGGGCGCCGGCGTTGAACAGCGTCACGCGGCCGTCGAGGTCCGTGGCGATGATGGCGACTTCGACGGCGGCATCCAGGATGGCCTGCAGCCGGTTGTTCGCGCCCATCAGCTCGGCGCGCGATTCACGCAGCGCGATGGCGTGCTGTCGTTCGACCGTAACGTCGCGCCCGATGCCGCGGTAGCCGATGAAGCGGCCTTCGGAATCGAACAGCGGCACGCCCGAGACCGTCACCTGGCGGCGCCCGGCATTCGAGACGAAGCTGTACTCGAAGTCGCGGAAGGGCTCGTGGCGCTCCACGGCGGCGCGATGCGCATCCCATTCAGGGCCGTTGGCGCCCTGCATGCCCCAGCGGCGCCGGCCCATGACGCCGCGGAAGTTCAGGTGCTCGGGCAAGGACTGCACGCCGCCGATGTAGGTGAATCGCAGCTCCGCGTCCTGCTCCCAGATCCAGTCCGAACCGAGTGCGGCGACGCTGGTCACGCGCGCCTGCGAGCGCTCGAGTTCGCCCTGCATCCGGGTGCTGCGCGCGAGCTCCTCGGCCAGGGCGGCGTTGCGGGCTTGCAGGCTCTGGCGCTGGCGCGCGAGCACGAGTGCCAGCAGCGTCAATACCAGCGCACCGATGGCGACGGCGACGAGGTCCGGTGTTCCCCAGGGAGGCAGCGTCGCCCAGCCGCCGCGCGGCACGGCGGCAAGGACCCAGCGCGCACCCGGCACCGGGACCAGCGCCGTCAGTGGCCGGCGCGCGGCGAGCTGCGCGTCCCCGTCGATCGGGGCGCCGGGTTGGCCATCGGTCCGCGCCTGGTAAAGCGACAGATCCGCTTCGCGGCGCACGCTCTCGAAGCCGGCCTGCCGAAGCAGCTGCCCAATGTCGACGATGCCCGTCACCATGCCCCAGTAGTGCGCGTCGCGGGCGGTCTCGTCCGGCAGGTAGACCGGCGCGTAGATCACGGCAACCGTGCGCCCGTCGCCGAGCATCACCGGTGCCAGGACACCGGCCTGGCCTTGCAGGTGCAACTCGCGCAGCAGGGCACTGCGGGCGTTCAGGGCCGCGACGTCGCTGTTGTCCGCTGTCTCGCTTTCGGCGTGGCGCGGATAGACCATCGCAACGATGCCGTCGGGGGCGACGGCCACGCTGCTCAGCGGCGGGATCGAGGTGAAGAAGCGCTGCGATAGCTTGTCGAAACGTGCTGCGTCGAGGCCGCCTTCGACGGTGATCAGGCTGGCCATCGCGAGCACGGGGTGGAAGCTCCCGTTGCTGGCCACGGCCAGCCCGTTGCGGGCTTCGGCCAGCTCGGCGCTGACGCGCTCTCGCTGCTCGCGCTCGAATTGGGCCGCGCGAACCTCGTACAGGATCAGCAGCACGCCCAGGCCCATCAGCGCCGCGACGATGGGCGGCCAGAACTGACGCAGCAGCAGCCTGCACCGCACCCAGGCCCGCGCCGGCGGCTCGCCGGAAATGTGCGGTGTGGACGCAAAAGGCATGGCGTTTCGACATGCGAGGTGGATGGCGCAAAAGTTATCACAGGCGCCGCCCGATCGGGCGGTTTCAAGCCCTAGACTGTCGCCCCCGCCCGCCTTAGCCGCCGTCTTGACCCTCGCCACTGATTCCGCCACCGCCCATGCTGGCCGCCCCGTCCGCCAGGCGCGCCTCGACGCGCTGCGCGGCGCGGCCATGGTCTGGATGACGGCTTATCACTTCTGCTTCGATCTGGCCCAGTTCCGCTGGCTCGACGCCAATTTCTACGCGGATCCGCATTGGGTCATGCAGCGCCTGTGCATCGTCAGCCTGTTCCTGGGCTGCGCCGGCATGGCGCAGGCGAGCGGGCAGCCCGCCTGGCCGCGCTTCTGGCGGCGCTGGGCGCAGGTGGCGGGCTGCGCGCTGCTCGTCTCGATCGGCTCGTACTGGATGTTCCCGCGCAGCTTCATCAGCTTCGGCGTGCTGCACGGCATGGCGTTGATGCTGATCCTGCTGCGCGCGGTGGCGCCGCGCCTGTCGCCCATCGTGGCCGGCGCGCTCGGGCTGGCCTGCGTGCTGGCGCCGCAGGTCCTGCAGCATCCCTTCTTCGACACGCGCTGGACCGACTGGATCGGCCTGGTCACGCACAAGCCCATCACCGAGGACTACGTGCCCGTGCTGCCGTGGTTTGGGCTGATGCTCTGGGGCCATGCCATCGCCCGCCGCTGGCCGGGGCTGCTCGCCGGCGGGCTGCCGCGCGCTTTGGCGCCGCTCGCGTTTCTTGGGCGCTGGTCGCTCAGCTATTACATGTTGCACCAACCCGTCATGCTGGGCATGCTCTATCTGGCCGCCAGCACCTTTACGATCCATCCATGAGTTCGCCCAAGATCCTGTTCGGCTTCCACGCCCTGACCGTCCGGCTCAAGACGCAGCCCGACTCCATCGTCGAGATCCACTTCGACGCCAGCCGGCGCGATGCGCGCATGCGCGGCTTCAAGGAGCGCGTCCAGGAGGCCGGCGTGCGCCTGATCGAAAGTGATGACGAGCGCCTCGGCCGCCTGGCCGGCAGCCCGCGCCACCAGGGCGTGGTCGCCCGCGTGAATCCGGTCGCGCTGACGCACTCGCTCGACGAGGTGCTCGAAGGCGTCGAAGCGGCGGGCGCGGTGCCGCTCGTGCTCGTGCTCGACGGCGTCACCGATCCGCACAACCTCGGCGCCTGCCTGCGCGTGGCCGACGGCGCCGGCGCCCAGGCCGTGGTCGCACCGAAGGACCACGCTGTCGGCGTCAACGCCACGGTCGCCAAGGTCGCCAGCGGGGCGGCCGAGACCGTGCCCTACCTGATGGTCACCAACCTGGCGCGCAGCCTGGGCGAGCTCAAGGAGCGCGACATCTGGGTCGTCGGCACCTCGGACCGCGCCGAGCGCTCGATCTACGACATCGACCTGAACCGCCCGATCGCGCTCGTGCTCGGTGCCGAAGGGCAGGGCCTGCGCGCGCTCACGGCCAAGACCTGCGACGAGCTCGTCAGCATTCCGATGCAGGGCGCGGTTGAAAGTCTCAACGTCTCGGTCGCCGCCGGCGTTTGCCTGTACGAGGTGCTGCGCCAGCGTCGCTCGCCCGCGCGCGCGGCACCTGCCGAAGCCAGGGAGGCGCCGCTCGGCCTGCTGGATCGAGTGGGCCTGTACGAGCAGGCGCAGGCCCTGTGGGGCCTGGCGCAGCGGCGCATGCGGCCGATCTCGGTGGTGCGCTTGTGCGTCGATGATTTCGAGGCGATCCGCGACGACCGCGGTCCCGCCGCGGGTGAGCTCGTGGAGGAACGCGTCGCGGCCCTGCTGAAGCAGACGCTGCGCGCGGCCGATTTCGTCGCCAGCTGGGGCGGCGCGACCTTCGTGCTCGTCCTGCCCGAAACCGACGAGCACGAGGCCGCCGCGCTGGCCGGCCGGCTGCGTGCGGACATCGCCGCGCTGCAGTTCGGCGAAGGCAGCGATCGCATCGCGATCACGGCCAGCTTCGGCGTCGTCCAGCGCCACGACCAACCGACGCTCGAGCAGCTCGTGCACGACGCCGATCATTGGCTGGCCGAAGCGAGCGCGGCTGGGGGCGATCGCGTCCTCGCGCCGCCGCAGCCGGCCTTCCCGGATCTGACCCATCACGGCGCGCTGGATGCCGGCGAGCACGGCTGAGGCCAGACATCACCCCGACCCCAAGCGCCCGGCGCCGAAAGAACGACATGCCCGTCATCGAAGTCAAGCATCCCCTCGTCAGGCACAAGATCGGCCTGATGCGGGAGGCCGACATCTCGACCAAGAAATTCCGCGAGCTGACCGGCGAGATCGCGCGGCTGCTGGCCTACGAGGCCACGGCGGACTTCCCGCTGGAGACCACCACCATCGAGTGCTGGAGCGGCCCGGCCGAGGTCGAGCAGATCGCGGGCAAGAAGGTCACCGTCGTGCCGATCCTGCGCGCCGGCCTCGGCATGCTCGATGGCGTGCTCGACATGATGCCCAGCGCCAAGGTCAGCGTCGTCGGCCTGGCGCGCGACCACGAGACGCTGCAGCCGGTGCATTACTTCGAGCGCTTCGTCGGCCGCCTCGACGAACGTACCGCGCTGATCGTCGACCCGATGCTGGCCACGGCCGGCTCGATGATTGCGACCGTCGACCTGCTCAAGAAACGCGGCTGCAAGGACGTGCGCGCGCTCGTCCTGGTGGCCGCGCCCGAGGGCGTCGCGGCACTGCAGAAGGCGCACCCCGAGGTGCGCTGCTGGACAGCGTCCATCGACAGTCATCTCAACGACAAGGGCTACATCATTCCCGGCCTGGGCGACGCCGGCGACAAGATCTTCGGCACCAAGGACTGCTGAGGGCTCCGGGCATTGCCGCGGGCTGGAGGTTCGATGAGGCACTGCAAGCAAGCGATCTGGAGCCGACTGTGCCGCCTGACCTGGGCGCTGCTGCTGCTCGCGCTGGCCGGCCCGGTGCTGGCGCGGCCCGGCGACGCGCTGGCACTCGACCACCTGCCGGCCGGCCTGCTGGGCCCGCAACTGCTCTACCTCCAGGAGGGTCCGCAGGCGCTGAGTCTTGAACAAGCCGTGCAGGCCGACGCCCGTGGCGAATTCCGCCCCGATCCGCGGCTCGTGCCCAACTACGGCATCGGCGCGCGGCCGGTCTGGATCCGGCTGCCGATCGACAACACGCTCGACGAAGGGCTGAAGCTGCAGCTGCGCGTGGGCATGAGCTGGCTGGATCACGTCGTCGTCCACCAGGTGCAGAACGGCCGCGCCTTCAACACCTGGGAGAGCGGCGACGAGGCCGACGCCGTCAACGGCGCGGGTGCCGTGCAGCCGGGGCGCGGTTTCGAGTATCCGCTGTGGGTGCCGCCGGGCCAAAGCATCGTCTACATCCGGGTCGAAAGCGTCGATGCCATGACCTTGCCGATCACGCTGAGCGTGCCGGCCTCGGCCCGGCACGAACGGCAGGCCTACGACTACGGCTACGGATTTCTCTACGGCTACCTGCTCGCGCTGGTGCTCTACAACGCGCTGATCTTCGCCGGCGTGCGCAAGGGCAGCTACCTGCATTTCGCCGCCTACATGCTGGCGTTCATCGCCCTGGACGTGGCCTACACCGGCCATGGCCAGGTGCTGCTGTGGCCCGGACAGGTCTATCTGCAGCGTTACGCCATTGACGCGTGCCTGGTGCTGTTCCCGGTGGCCGGCCTGGCCTTCGCAATGCACTTCCTCAAGATGAAGCGCACGGCGCCACGCCTGCGCCGTGCGCTGCTGTCTGCGCAGGGCCTGGCTGTGGCTGCCATGACCGCCTGCATTGCCTTCGACTGGCACCTGGCGGCCAACTACGTGGGCTTTCTCGCACTCGCCACCTATTCGCCGCTGATGGGCGGCATCGGCATCTGGGCGTTGCGCGAGCGGCTGCGCGCGGCCAATTACTTCCTGATGGCGACGCTCAGCGGGCTGGCCGGCCATTCGGTCTCGCTGGCGCAGAGCTTCGGCTGGATGCCGATGACGACGGCCACCTTCCACGCCGCCGAGATCGGCCTCGTCCTCGAAGGCACGCTGCTGGCGCTGGCGATGGCCCGCGAGATCCGCGGTTTCCACGAGGCGCGCGACCGGGCCGAGCATCTTGCGCGCGTCGACGTGCTGACGGGCCTCATGAACCGTCGCGCCTTCTACGAGCGCGCCCAGGGCCTGTGGAATGTCGCGCAGCGGCGCATGCGGCCGCTCTCATTGCTGATGCTGGACGTCGACCACTTCAAGAGCGTCAACGACCGCTTCGGCCACGCCGCCGGCGACATCGTGCTTCAGCGCGTCGCCGAAATCCTCACCACGACCTGCCGCAGCGCCGACCTGATCGTGCGCTGGGGCGGCGAGGAGTTCCTGCTGCTGCTGCCCGAAACCGACCAGGACGAAGGCACCCGGCTGGCCGAGCGGCTGCGCCGCGCCATCGCCGCAGAGACCATCGAGCTGCAAGGCGCGCTCCTGGGCATCACGGCCAGTTTCGGCGTCTGCCAGTTGCGCGGCGAGCCGACGCTGGAGCAGCTCATCGCCGACACCGACCAGTGGCTCTACCAGGCCAAGCGTTGCGGGCGCAACCGCGTGATGGGGCCGCCGACGGTCACCTTCCCGGAGATCGGGCGCAGCAGCCAGTTCGGCGAGTCAGACGAAACCGAGCAGGCCCACTAGGCCGCCGCCGAGCACCAGCCAGGCCGGCGAGAGCCGCGTCTTGAGCGCGACCACAACCGTCACGACGATCAGCGCCACGGTGTCCCACACATGGCCGGGCACCTGCAGGAAGGGCACGGCCAGCAGCCAGCCGGTGGCGAGCATCAGTCCCAAGGTCAGCGGCAGCATGCCGGCCGTGAAGGCGCGCAGCACGAGCGAATCGCGGTTGGCGCGAATCCAGCTCGCCAGCGCGAGCATCAGCGCCGAGGCCGGCAGCATGATGCCGGCCATGCAGGCGCAGGCACCGAGAAAGCCTCCCGCGTTCCAGCCCAGCACCGCCACGAACAGGATGTTGGGGCCGGGCGCGGCCTGGGCCAGCGAGATCGACGCCGTGAAGCCCGGGCCATCAAGCCAGTGGCGCTCGTCGACGAGGTAGCGGTGCATGCCCGGCGCCGTCGTGATGCCGCCGCCCACGCTGATGAGCGAGAGCACGCAAAAGCGCAGGAACATCTCCAGGTAGTCGCTCGCACCGAGGGTCATGACTGCGACTCCTTGCGCTTGAGCGAGCGCCAGGCCAGCCAGGTGCCGATGCCGCCGAGCACGGGCACGAGGTAGTACAGCGGCCATTGCAGCCACAGCACGCCGGCGAGCGTGGCCAGCATCAGCACGATGGCCCACACCGGACCGAGCGGGTTGCGCCGGATGGCCGGCATCGACTTGAGCGCCGTCGAGATGATCAGCCCGGCCGATACCGCGCCCATGCCGCGCAGCGCCGCGACCGCCGCCGGATGGCTGGCGACGCGGCCGTAGATGATGGCGAGCGCCATCACGATGAAGGTCGGGACGAGCATCATGCCCAGCACGGCGACGACGGCACCGCGCATGCCGAAGTACCGGTGCCCCAGCAGCAGCGCGAGGCTGATGACGTTGGGCCCCGGCATGACCTGGCAGATCGACAGCAGCTCGACGAACTCGTCCGATGCCAGCCACTGCTCGCGCTCGACGAGCTCGTAGCGCGCCACCGGCAGCACGCCGCCGAATCCCTGAAGCGCCAGCCGGTTGAAGACTCGGAACAGCTCACCGAGCGACTCGGGCTTGCGCGGCGCGCTCATCGAAGAACCTTCAAGGCCTCGGGGTTGACGATATTGCTCGGCTTGCCGTTGATGAAGTTCAGCACGTTGTCGAACGCGGCGTCGAAGTACATCTCGTAGCTGTCCAGCTCCACATAGCCCAGGTGCGGCGTGCAGACCGCGCTCTCCAGGCGGAGCAGCTGGTGGCCGGCCATGATGGGCTCGCTTTCGAACACGTCCACCGCGGCCATGCCGGGGCGGCCGCGATTGAGCGACGAGACCAGCGCGCCTTCCTCGATCAGCTCGGCGCGCGAGGTGTTGACGATCAGCGCCGTGGGCTTCATGCGGGCGAGATCATCGTGCGTGACGACGCCGCGCGTGGACTCGGCCAGGCGCAGGTGCAGCGTCACCACGTCGCTGTGCTCGAACAGCGCCTCGCGGCTTTCGGCGGCCTCGAAGCCGTCGGCCGCCGCGCGCAGGCGCGAGGCCTCGCTGCCCCAGATGCGCACGTTCATGCCGAAGGCCCGGCCGTAGCCGGCCACGAGGGCGCCGATGCGGCCGTAGCCCCACACGCCCAGCGTCTTGCCCTTGAGCACCATGCCCAGCCCGAAGTTCGGCGGCATCGAGCCGGCCTTCAGCCCGCTCTGCTGCCAGGCAGCGTGCTTGAGGTTGCCGATGTACTGCGGCAGCCGGCGCATGGCCGCCATGATCAGCGCCCAGGTCAGCTCGGCCGGCGCCACCGGGTCGCCGCGCCCCTCGGCCACGGCGATGCCCATGCGCGTGCAGGTCGCGAGATCGATGTGCGCGCCGACGCGGCCGGTCTGCGCGATCAGCCTCAGGCGCGGCAGCTTCTCGAGCAGCTGGCGCGGGAACTGCGTGCGCTCGCGGATCAGCACGAGCACGTCGGCATCGCGCAAGCGCACCGAGAGTTGGCCGATGCCCTTGACCGTGTTGGTGTAGACCTTCGCGTTGAAGGGTTCCAGCTTGGCCGCGCAGCGCAGCTTGCGCACGGCGTCCTGGTAGTCGTCGAGGATCACGATGTTCATGGCTGTGGCGCATTGTGCCGTGAGTCTGCAAGGGCTTTGCGCGGCGGCTAGCATGCCCGTTTTCGCGCACCATCAAAAGGAGACACCCATGAGCATTTCGATGTACAGCGCCAGCGTTCCGGCCTTTGCCCGCCTGCTGGCCAACATGAACCAATGGCTGGACGCCGCCCGTGTTCATGCCGAAGCCAAGAAGTTCGACCCGGCCGTCTACCTGACGCTGCGCCTGACGCCGGACATGCTGGCCTTCCCGCGCCAGATCCAGATCGCGAGCGACGCCGCCAAGGGCTGCGTGGCGCGCCTGGCGGGCCAGGAAGTGCCGAGCTGGCCGGACGACGAGACCTCGCTGGAGCAGCTGGCTGCCCGCATCGCCCGCACGCGCGATTTCGTGCTGTCGGTGCCGGCCGAGGCCTTCAATGGCAGCGAGGACCGCGACATCGTCATTCCGCGCCGCGACGCCGAGCCGCGCCGTTTCAAGGGCGAGACCTATCTGCATCACTTCGCGATGCCGAACTTCTACTTCCACGCCACCATGACCTACGCGCTGCTGCGCGAGGCCGGCGTGCCGCTGGGCAAGGCCGATTACCTCGGCGCGCTTTGAAGGCTTGAGCGCTACTGGCGCGCCGCGCTGAAGGCGAGGTCCAGCCTGGCCAGGCGGCGGCGTGCCTCGAACTCGCCGAGGCCGCGCGCGATGAGCGTGTAGAGCGCGCCGCGCAGGTGCCACAACTCGCGCAGGCTTCGCGCGCGCTGCTCGGCCTCGCTCAAGGCCAGGGCTTCCTCGCCCAGCGGGCCTTCGCAAAGGCCCTCCAGCGCCGCCTGGAAGGCGATGCGCGCAGCAGCCAGCACATCCTGGAAGGCCAGGCGGGTCTCGGGATCGAGACTGCGGCCCTGCGGCGGCAAGGTCGCCGCCGTGGATTGCACGAAGCCGGTGGATGTTCGGCTGCGGCTGAAACGGGAAAGAAGCGGGGAGAGCAAGGACTGCAACGGCATGGCCGGCCGATTCTCGGCAGCGCCGCACTGCGTCGAAGCGTGGAATTAGGCCGGAAATACCGCGCAATGCCGGCGCTCGCGCGGCGTAAGGGTTTTTGCCCATGTAGAAACGCGGCTGGGCAGCCGAGTAGGCAGGGGAAAGGGCGTCTTTTCCGGTGTTGATCGACCGGTTCAGGCGCGCGCTAGCCTTCTACGATCGGACTGCCCGAAAGTGTCCTGTGCCGCAGCCTGACTGCGGCGAGCCCGTCATGGATCTGTCCACGCCCCTGAAGCTCATGCGCCAGCCCGACTTGCCGCAGGTCGAAGAACTGCTTGCCGGCGCGCGCTCCGGCAAGATGTCGCTCGACACGCTCGTCGCCGGCGCTGCCAGCCTGCAGGGCGCCGGCATGAACGAGGCCTCCGCGCTGCTCTACCGGACCTGGCTCGACGCGACCCGCTCGCCGCTGCGCCACATCGCGCTCTTCAACCTCGGGACCCAGCTCTCCTCGCTGAAGAAGGATGGCGAAGCCGAGGCGGTCTACCGCGAGGCGCTGCAGCTCGTCCCCGGCTTCGTCCAGGCCAGCCTCAACCTCGGGCACCAGCTCGAGCGCCAGGGCAAGACCGAGGAAGCGCTGGCCGAATGGGCCAAGATCCACAAGAACGAAGGCCTGCGCGCCGCCGATCAGCTGGAGCTGCGCCTGCACGCCCTGAACAACGCGGCGCGCACGCTCGAAACGCTCAAGCGCTACGACGAAGCCCATGCGCTGATGCGCAAGAGCCTGGAGCTCAAGCCCGGCCAGACCGACGTGATGCAGCACTATGTGCACATCCGGCAGAAGCAGTGCGAATGGCCGGTCTACCAGCCCGTGGGCGAGGTCACGCACAACCAGCTGCTGGTGGCGACCTCGCTGCTGTCGATGCTCTCGGCCACCGACGACCCGGCGCTGCAGCTGATGTCGTCGATGCGCTTCGTCTACGAGCGCGTCAAGAAATACCCCGAGGCGCTCTACACCAAGCTGGCCTCGCCGCGCTCGGGCAAGGTGCGCATCGGCTACCTGTCCGGCGACCTCTGCATGCACGCCGTAGGCCTGCTGACCGCCGAGATGTTCGAGCTGCACGACAAGAAGCGTTTCGAGGTCTTCGGCTTCGAGTGGAGCCGCGAGGACGGCTCCGAGCTGCGCAGCCGCATCCTGAAGTCGCTCGACCACCATGTCCGCATCGCGGACATGGACGACGAGACCGCCGCACGCACGATCACGGCCTGCGGCATCGACGTGCTCGTGGACCTGCAGGGCCTGACCAACGGCGCGCGGCCCAACATCCTGTCGCAGCGGCCGGCGCCGATCCAGGTCGGCTACCTCGGCCTGCCGGCGACCTCGGCCCTGCCGGGCGTGGACTGGATCATCGCGGACCGCTTCGTGATGCCGCCCGAGTACCTGCCGTACTGCACCGAAAAACCCATCCACCTCAAGCACACCTACCAGGTCAGCGACCGCAAGCGCCCGGTCGGGGCAACGCCGACGCGCAAGGACCTCGGCCTGCCCGAGGACAAGTTCGTCTTCTGCTCCTTCAACAACAACCACAAGTTCCGCGAGGACATGTTCGCCGCCTGGATGCGCATCCTGGCGCAGGTCGAGGACAGCGTGCTGTGGCTGCTGGCCGACAACGAATGGGCGCGCGCCAACATGATCAAGGTCGCCGCTGCCCACGGCGTCGCCGCCGAGCGCCTGATCTTCGCGCCGCGCGCCATGCCGGCCGACTACCTGGCGCGCTTCCAGGCCGCCGACCTCGTGCTCGACACCTTCCCGTACAACGCCGGCACCACGGCCAACGACTGCCTCTGGATGGGCACGCCGATCCTGACGTATTCGGGCCGCAGCTACATCTCGCGCATGGCCGGCAGCCTGTTGACCGCCGTCGGCCTGCCGGACCTGATTACGTTCAGCCTCGAGGAATACGAGCAGCGCGCCGTGCAGATCGGCCGCAACCCGGCGCGAGCCTGGTCGTACAAGCGCTTCCTGCGCGAGCACGGCCGCGGCTCGCCGCTGTTCGACATCCCGGCCACGGTGCGCGACATCGAGGACAATTTCGAACGCATGGCCTTGGCGCAGCGCGCCAAGGAACAGGCGGCAAAATCTTGACTCCGGCCCAGTAACGAGTTACTTAAGCTCACCAGGAACAGGAAAGCCCTCCCGTGCCGTCGCGTCCAGACAATTTCTTCCAAGGCAACGCCAATTCCCGCCAGGGCGGGGCAGGGCTGCGCCTGGCTGCCGACGCGACGAACGCACCGCGCCAGCAGGCACCGGACCCGATGGCCCAGCTGGCCGACATGCCTGATGGCGACCCGCTGCTGCAGGCGCTGGCCTGGCTGACGCGCCACCACGGCCGCGGCCGCTCGCCCGAATCGCTGCGCGCCGGCATGCCGGTCGACGGCGCGCTGGCGCCCGACCAGGCCCTGCGCGTCATGCGCGAGGCCGGCTACAACGCCGGGCTGCTGCGCAAGCCCATCGACGACATCTCCGAGATGCTGCTGCCGGCGGTGCTGCTGCTCGATGGCGGCGACGCCTGCGTGCTCGTCAAGCGCCTCGAGGATGGCGGCGCCGGCAACTGTCGCTACGAAGTCGTCTTCCCCGGTCCAGAGGCCGCGGCCTGCTCGGCGACGACGGCCGAGCTGGAGCCCGAGTACAGCGGCTTCGTCATGGTCGTCTCGCCGCTGGAGGTCTCGCAGGCGGCGGCGCGCAGTCCGCACGAGGCGCAGCTGCTGCAATCCGGCGAGGCGCACTGGCTCTGGAGCACGATCCGCCGCTTCATCCCCTACTACCGTTCGGCCATGGTGGCGGCGTTGCTGTCCAACGTGCTGATGCTGGTGTCCGGCCTGGTCACGTCAGTCATTTACGACAAGGTCATCCCGCACCAGGCCTTCGTGACGCTGTGGACGTTGGCTGCGGGCTCGGCGCTGGCGTTGGTGTTTGACCTGTTCGCGCGCCAGTTGCGCGCGCACCTGATCGACCTGGCCGGCCGCAAGGCCGACCTCATCATCGGCGCCAAGCTGTTCCGCCAGACCCTGGGCGTGCGCATGGAGCACAGGCCAGCCTCGGCGGGCTCCTACTCGCATTACCTCGGCCAGATCGAGCTCGTGCGCGACTTCTTCACCTCGGCGACGATGTCGCTGCTGACCGACGTGCCCTTCGTGCTGCTGTTCGTCGGCATGACCTTCGTGGTCGGCGGTCCGCTGGGCTTCGTGCTCGTCATCGTCATCCCATTGGCGGCAGGCGCGAGCTTCGCCGTCCAGGGCCGGCTGCGCCGCGCGACCAGCGCCAATATGGCTGAAATGGCCGACCTGCACGGTACGCTGGTCGAGGTCATCGAAGGCCTGGAGGACCTCAAGACCTCGGGCGCCGAAGGGCGCTTCCTGCGCCGCTACGAGACCAGCACTGCGGTCGCCGCCGAGTCGGGCTTGCGCGCTCGCACGATGACGAGCTGGGGCATGAACCTGACGATGACGGTCAATCAGTCGATCAATCTGATCATGCTGATCTGGGGCGTCTACCTGATCCACGACGGCGTCATCTCGGCCGGCTCGCTGCTCGGTGCCGTGATGTTCGCTGCCCGCGCGACGATGCCGCTGGCCAGCCTGATGGGCCTGATGACGCGATACCAGGGCGCGCGCGCGGCCATGCTCTCGCTCAACATGATCATGGCCAAGCCGACCGAGCGCGAGGCGCATCGCAACTACGTGCCGCTGGCCGCTGTCAGCGGCCGCATCGGCATGAACGACGTCGGCTTCTCGTACCCGTCGGCCGACGAGGGCGACCAGTCGCCCAAGGTGCTGCGCAATGTCACGCTGCGCATCAACACGGGCGAGCGCGTCGCCGTGCTCGGGCGCATCGGCAGCGGCAAATCGACCATCCTGCGCCTGCTCGCCGGGCTCTACCAGCCGACCGAGGGTGCCATCGAGATCGAAGGCATCGACCTGCGCCAGATCGACCCGGCCGAGTTCCGCAACCGCGTCGGCTTCGTCTCGCAGGATCCGCGCCTGTTCCACGGCACGCTGCGCGACAACGTGCTGATGGGCCGCCAGATCGATGCCCAGCGCCTCGTCGATGTTGCTCGCATGACCGGTCTGGACCGCGTCGTGGCCGGCCACCCGATGGGCTGGGACCTGCCGGTCGGCGAGATGGGCGGGCTGCTCTCGGGCGGCCAGCGCCAGCTCGTGGCGCTGGCGCGCGCGCTCGTGTCCAAGCCGCAGATCCTGCTGATGGACGAGCCGACGAGTTCGATGGACGCGCAGAGCGAAATCGCCTTCCTGCGCCAGCTCAAGGACGCCGCCGGCAGCTGCACTTTCGTCGTTGTGACGCACCGCCCGGCAGTGCTCGAACTGGTGCACCGCATCGTCGTCGTCGATGCCGGCCGTCTCGTCATGGACGGCCCGCGCGATCAGGTGCTCGCCGCGCTCTCCGGAGTGCGCCCCGCCCAGCAGGCCGGGCCCGCCACGCCGGCCGATGCCGCCAACCTGCGCATGCACCCGTCCGCGCAGCCGGTGCAGCGCGAAGCCTCTGTTTGATCGCGTAACGCCATGGCCGAGCGCAGTCTTACCCGTGAGGAGGGGCTCTTTGTCAGTAGCGTCAACGCCGCGCTGCTCAATGAACCCATGCCGCGCGCCGTCTGGGTGCTTTACCTGATCGTTGCCGCGCTGGCTGCCGCCATCCTCTGGTCGACCCTTGCCAAGGTCGACGAGGTCACGCGCGCGGAGGCGCGCATCGTGCCCGATGGCAGTGAGCAGATCATTGCCAGCCTTGAAAGCGGCATCCTCAGCGCCGTGCTCGTGCACGAGGGTGATCAGGTCGATGCCGGCCAGACCCTCGCGCAGCTCGATCCGACGCGTGCCGAGGCCGCCCAGAACGAAGGCGCGGCCCGCTATCTCTCCCTCCAGGCCACGGCGGCGCGTTTGCGCGCCGAGGCTTTCGGCCTGCCGCTGAAGTTTCCGCCCGAGGTCGAGAAGGGCCAAAGCATGGTGGCCTCCGAAACCGAGGTCTACGAGGCCCGCAAACGCCTGCTCGACGAATCGGTGGCGAGCACCCAGCGCTCGATCGGCCTGCTGGCCAAGGAGCTGCACATGTCGCAAGCCATGGCCGCGAAGGGCCTGATGTCGGACGTCGAAGTCATGCGCCTGACGCGCCAGGTCAACGAGCTTGAGGCCCAGCGCAATGAGCAGATTGCGCGATTCCGTCAGGATGCCAGCGCCGAGCTGGCGCGCACCCAGGCCGACATCGCGCAAATGGATGAGCAGATGGTCGTGCGCAAGGACGTGATGCAGCGTACCGAGCTGAAGTCGCCGGTGCGCGGCTTCGTCAAGTCCATCAAGATCAACACGATTGGCGGCGTCGTGCCCAGCGGAGCGGCCATCATGGAGATCGTGCCGCTGGGCGACAAGATCAAGGTCGAGGCGCACATCAGCCCCAAGGACATCGGCTTCCTGCAACTCGGCCAGAGCGCCATCATCAAGCTGAACGGCTACGACTACAACCTGCTCGGCGGTCTCAAGGGCAAGATCAGCTATATCAGCCCCGACACCCTCGGCGATCCGGACAAGGGCGCGGCTGGTGCCTACTACCGCGTCGTCATCGATGCCGAGCGCGGCAACATCGAATACAAGGGCAAACCGCTGCCGGTGATGCCCGGCATGACGGCGATGATCGACATCCGTACTGGCGACCGTTCGGTGCTCAGCTACCTGTTGCGGCCTTTGATGAAGTCACGTGAGGCACTTCAAGAACGCTAGCACGTGCCGGCAAGCCGGAACACGTGAGGCACTTCAAGAACGGTAAGCACGTGCCGCCTGACGGCGGAACGCGCGAAGCACTTCAAGAAAGATAGCGCGCGCCGGCGCCACGCTTAAAAGCTGCCGGATTCGATTGCTAATTCGCCTTTGGTCAACAGGCTGACCGTGGTGTCATTGGAGCCTCGTCCGTCGAAGCTCGCTGTTACCGCCATGTCCGCCTTTTGTTTGCATCGCTCCTTCCTGCTGGCGGTCGTTCTGGCCTTGGGGTCGACCGGTGCGCAGGCCGTTGGCCTGCAGTGCAGCGATGATCTGCCGCCGACGCAGGGCGCGGCCACTCCCGGGGCGGATAGCGATCCGCGCGTGCAGCTCGAACAGCTCGTTGACCGCGCGATCCGCAACAGTCGCACGGTCGGCACGGCCTATCTGCTCAAGCTGGCTGCCGACTCGGATTACGACGAGGCTCGGGCACAGCACCTGCCGACGGCGACGGCCGGCGTTAGTTACGCATCCATCGGCAGCACGAGTTACGGCGTGACCAGCAAGGGCAGGCAGACGCATGGAACCTTCTCGGTCAGCATGCCCGTCTTCGACTTCGGTCGCATCGACAAGCTCATCGACTGGCGCCGCGAGCTGCGCGAAGCGGCCCAGTTCGGCAAGATCAATGCCGAGGAGCAGATCGCACTGCAGACCGTGGCGCTGGCGCTGGACCGCAGCCGCTACACGCTGCAGGCGCAGATCTACAGCCAGTACACACGGCGCATGAGCTGCCTGGTCGATGCGCTGGGCATCATCGTCAAGGCCGACCATGGCCGCGCCAGCGAGCTTTTGCAGGCGCAGAAGAGCCTGCAGGAGGCCGACCTGTCTTATGTGCAGACGACTGCCGCGCTGCGCGAGGTCGAGATTCAGCTGCGTCATTTCGTTGGCGACGACCTGCCGCCCGCGGCCGGCATGAGCTCCGTCCTGGCGCAAGTCCCCGACCTCAAGCAAATGGAGGACGACGTGATGGTCGCGTCGGACATCCGGGCTGCCGATGCGCAGGCGCGTGCGCAGCGCCGCTATGTCGAATCGGTTCAGGCCGGCTTCAAGCCCAGCGTGAGCGTGGCCCTCGGCAGCGACAAGTATCTGGGTGCCGGGGCTGCGGTCGACTGGTCGGCCGGTATTTCCGTCAACGTGCCGATTCTGCAACCCGGCTCGACGGCGAACCTCACCGCCGCCCTGCGTCGCGCCCAGGCGGCCGAGCTGCAGCGCGACGACGCCATCGACGCCAAACGCTATCGCCTGCGCCAGATGTCCGACAGCGCCGTGTCGGCACTCGATCGCGAGCACCGCATCGTCGAGATCCTGCGCAACAGCGAGCGCGTGCGCGCTTTCACGCTGGAGCAGTGGCGCGAGCTTGGCCGGCGTTCGCTGTTCGACGTCATGTCCGCCGAGAGCGATTACTACTCGATGCGTGTTGCCCAGGTCAATTCGCTGTTCGACGCGGAGCAGGTTGTTGCGATGATGTGGTCGCAGGGGCGCGGCGTGATGGCGCCGCTACGCTGAGTTAGCCTCGCCTGCCGCGGCGCGCGAGAATGCGCCGCACCCCTTCCAGAAAGCGAACCCGTATGCGATTCAGTCTCGTCATGGCGACTCATTTGCGCGCTGCGCTGCTGCGACGCGCGCTCAAGAGCGTGCTGGCCCAGGACGCCACGCAGCTCGCGCAACTGGAGATCATCGTGGTGGCGGATGCGCTCGACGCGGAGACCGGTGAGGAGCTGGCCGAGCTGCTGCGTCCACAGGACCAGTTCCTGCGCCGGAACGGCACACCGGGCCCGGCCGAAAGCCGCAACGCGGCGTTCAAGCTCGCGCGCGGCGACTGGCTGATGTTTCTTGACGATGACGACACCTGGACAGCCGGCCATCTTGCACGCGTCGACGAAGTGCTGCGCGGCGATGCCTCGGGACATCCGTGCTGGTACTCGGATACCGTGTTCCAGTTCGAGGACCGCGGCCTCGATCAGGGTGCTCACGGCGTTCAGGCGCTGCGCCAGGAGGTGCTCGACTTCGGCGGGCGCGACGCGGCGCAGATCTTCGTCAAGAACTTCATCCCGAACAACACGCTGATCTTCAGGCGCAGCCTGCTCGATGGGCTGACGGTCGACCCGCACCTGGCGTCCCAGGAAGACTGGGACTTCCTGCTCGGCGCGGCAACTCGTGCGCTGCCGCGCCACTACCGCGGCGGCGGCGCCATCGTGCACAAGGACGTCAACCCGGGCACGCGCCGCGGCTCGCAGAACAGCAGCAACGACCAGACCGTGATCCTCGACTTCCTGCATGTCTACCGTCGCTGGCCGGCACCCACGCCCGAGCTGAAAGCGCAGCGCCAGGCTTTGCTGAAATCGGTGGGGCTGGACCTGCCCGTGAACTGGTTTTGAAAGCGCCGGCCCGATGAGCACCGCGCCGACGCGCCAGCGCCTCGTGATCTACACCTGTCTCACGGGTGGCAAGGAGCCGCTCGGCAACCCGCTGGCGTTGCTGCCGCCCGGCAGCACGACCGACCTCGAGCTGAGCTTTGTCTGTTTCACGGACCAACCGGCACTGAGCTCGCCCGTCTGGGAGGTCCGCCCCATTGGCGACCGGCCACTGCCGGGCGAGAAGCTCTCGCGGCGGCCCAAGACCATGCCGCACGAGTATCTGCGCGAGTGGGACTTCAGCCTCTACGTCGACAACGTCATCGTCTTCAAGCGCCTGCCCCAGGCCAGTGACCTGGCGACGGCGCGCCCTTATCTGTTCAAGCTCTTCCGGCACGAGGTGCGCTCGCATCTGGAGGAGGAGGCCGCCGTCATTGCCCAGGTTGCCTATGACGGGATGGACCGTGTCTGCGCCCAGCTCGACTTCTACGAGAAGTTCGCGCCGATCGCCGAGATCGGGCCCCTGTCCACCTGCCCGGTGATCTTCCGTCAGCATCATCATCCCGACGTCGTGCGCTTCGGCGTGACCTGGTGGGAGCAGATCCTCAACTTCAGCAAGCGCGACCAGATGTCCTTCGACTTCTCGGTCCGTTACAGCGGTATCGAGCTCGAGCGGCTGCCGGGCACGCGGCGCGACAGCGACCTGATCTTTCACGACACCAAACTCGTCGCCAAGCGCGTGATCGCCAATTTCGATCCCGTGCGCTATGCCTGGCTGAATCGCAGCGACGCGACGGCGCGCGCCGACCCGGTGCGGCACTACCTCGAGCACGCGAAGCAGGACTTGCGCCTGTTCGCGCGCCGTCTCGAGGTCTTCGAGTATTTGTGCCAGCGCTTCCGCTCGAGCCTTGGCGCGCGCGTTGCGCCGCGGCGTCAACTCGCCCGCACCTTGCAGGACCTGCTCCAGGATCGCTGCGGCCGTGCCGGCCGGACCCTGCTGCTGCGTGTGCATGAGCGCGGCGAGACAGCCTACGGCGCCGAGGAGATGCTGGCTGCCGAACAGGTGTTCTGCGTGTTCCTGGGTATTCAGCAGGGCTTGCGCGCCGAGGTCGATGCGGCCCAGCTCGCAACGGGCCAACTCGTCTACGGCTCGGCGGAGGACCCGGCAGCACGCTTCGACTCGGTCATCGCCATCGGCGCCTCGGCGGCGCTGTGGGCACCGCTGGCGGGGCTGCTGCGCCACGCGCTAAAGCCGGGCGGCGGGATGCTCTGTGTGCTTGGCAGCAAGCCTGGATCGGTGGGCGAGGCGGCCGCCCTCGAGGGGGCGATCTCCACCTGCCTCGGCGTGCCCGCACGCCTGAGCCTGCAAGGCGCGCTGCATGACTCGGTCGAGGGCCAACTGAGCAACAGCGTGGCGATGGTGCAGTGGGGTTGAGCCCCGAGCCTCATGCGGCTCAACGCACTGCGACGAGATCCTTGCGGATGAACAGCGCGTTGCCGGCCTGCTGTGGATAGCCGAAGTAGACGTCGTTGAGCGTGAAGCCAATGGCATCGAGGAAGTGGCAATAGCTCAGGAAAGGCACCTGGTCTTTGTAGAGCTCGTTGCGCATGACCTCGGTGTAGATGTATTTGATCTGGGGGAGGGTGCGCGACGCTCCGCGCAAGATCTGGAACTCGGCGCCCTGGCAGTCCATGAAGAGCAGATCCAGCGCTGCCGTGACATGACTCTGGCCCTGCGCGGCCAGGCCCTGCAGCAGCTCGTCGACCGTCGAGGATTCAATCTCGATCACGTGCGTGAACTGCACCTGCGGGTTCACCGCCAGGTGGGAGCCCGGCGCGAGAATGCTGCTGCTCATGCCGGCGTTGCTGGCGACGTTGAACTGGTAGCGCCGGCCCGAGGTGTCGGCACACAGCGCGTTCACCGGCAGGAAGGTCGGCGCGATCAGGCCGCAGGTCTGCTTCAGGTGCGCGAACGGCTCGGGCAGGGGCTCGATGAAGACACCCGCGCGGATACCGTTGTCGACGAACTCGCGCATCTCCTGGCCGTAGCTGGCGCCGAGCTGGAGCACGCCGACGGGGGCGGGCAGGCCCATCTCGTGCAGGCGCGGGAACAGCGAAAAGGGCATGGCGATGCCCTCAGAGCGCGCGCAGGACGAGGTCGGGCAGGTGGGGCGCGTTGGGGCGGTCCAGCGGGCCGGGGATCGGCTCGTTGGAATGGCCGTGGAAGGTGGCAGAAGCGGTGCGCATCCAGGTCAGCTCGAGCAGGCGCGGGAAAGGCAGGCCGCCAAGCATCACCATGCCGCCGGCGTTGTTGCCGTGCAGATGGATGACGCGATGGGTGCGGCCGAGCTTCTCGAACACGGCGCGGGCGCGGTCGAAGAAGGTGCGATTGACGAGGTTGTGGAAGTCGTGGAACTCACCGGTGAGCACCTCGAAGCGGGCGAGGTCCTCGCCACTGGCGCGCGTGAGGCAGTCCCACTCGGCGCCTTCGGTGTCGAACTTCAGGATGGCGTGGCGCGCCTGGCTCCAGTCGAGCATGCGCACCATGCTGGCCAGCGAAAGGAAGGGCGGCGCGTCGTCGGGGCCCCAGCCGACGCGATGGAACTCGCAGCCCGGGTGGCGGCTCGGCGAGGCCTCGATCGTGTGGTCGAACTGCAGCACTCGCGCACCGCGCGCCGCGAGCGCTTCGTCGAAGCTGACCTCGTTGCCGATGCCGATCGAGATCACGGCATTGCTCTTCAGCGAGGACGAGGGCATGACGTAGCCGCCATCGGCGTCCGCGCCGATGCGCAGCTTGTGATCGCTGCTCATCTGCCAGGGTCGAATGAGGTTGAGGAATTCGAGCACGTCGGCCTGCGTCACCGGAGCGTCGGGTACCTTGGGCACCACCGGCGGGGCCGAACTGGCCGCCTGTTCGCCGGGGCCGGCACCGAGGAAGTCGTTCGTGCCGAACAGACGGGCCGTCTGCAGGAAGGTCGAGGCAGATGTGCTCATGATGTGGGTCCTCGAGAGGATGAGCTGGTCGATAAGGCCTTCGACCACTGCCGTGGCCGAGCGTGAGACGTTGAAACCGAAGCGCCGCCCCGCGGCGTCTTCGGTGTGATCCTGCCAGCCTGCGCCGGCAACGAGTTTTTCGGGGAAAGCGGTCTTGTCGAAGACGGCGCAGTTCGGCAAGGTCTTGAAGCGCGCGTTGACCGAGGCCGCGTCCGAACACACGAAGTAGCGCGAAGCACTCTTGCGCACCTGCTCGAACAGCGCCGCGTCGTCCACTCGGCCGCCGAAATCGGTCTTGCGGATGTGCAGGCCGACGACGCCGGTGTCGATCCGGTGTTCGCGCACGAACGCGCTCGCGCGGCGCGCGACCTCGGCATTGGGGCGCAGTCGTCCGAGCGCGAGCGCAAGATCCTCGGGCGGCACGAAGTCGGGGATCAGGTTGTTGAAGTAGACGACACTGCGGCCCTGCGCGAAGACGCGGGCATAGTCGTCGTAGCTGCGCAAGCCGTGGTTGATGACCAGGTGCTCGGGCCCGAAGCCAATCTGGTTTTCGTGCATCAGGAGCACATGCTCGTGCTCATGCGCTTTGTAGTGCTCGATGGAATGCTCGTCGACGGGCAGCTCGCATTCGTAAAGCGCATGGAACGGTGCTTCGCACCAATTGTTGATGGGCCACGAAATACGCCACTCGCCGCCGAAGCGCTCGCGCAGCACCAGGGCGAAAACCAGCGCGTTGAAGCGGTTGCTGAGGCCGCCGTCGCAAAGCACATGGTGGACCACCGGCGCTGGCAGGGGCGCCACGGCTGCAGGTTGGAACTTGGACTTCGGCAGGTAGCCCGGATAAACCTCGGCCCACCAGAGCAGCAGCACCGCGATGTTCCAGGCCTTGAAGCCGGCCACCGGTTGGCCGGTGAAGAGGCGCGTCATCAGCGTGGCAATCGTGTCGAGGTCCAGTACCTCGCTCACGGGCGTGCTGCGCAACTGCTCGATCGCGCCCATGAGCCGGCCGTGCATCGGCGCCATGATGTAGCCCGGCGGCACGGAGAAGCCCATCTTGGGCCGCTCGATCACGGATTTCGGCAGATGCCGCGCGACGAGCTGGCGCAGCACATGCTTGGACGTGCCGGGGCCGGGGATCTTCATCGCGCGCGGCAGTCGCGCGGCGAACTCGAAGACCTCGTTGTCCAGAAAGGGGAAACGCCCCTCGAGCGAATGCGCCATGCCGATCTTGTCGGCCTTCATCATGAGGTCTTCGGGCAGCCACGTGTTGAGTTCGTAGGTCTGCATGCCCGAGAGTAGCGTGTCCGCCGCGTCGAAGCCGGCGCGATAGCGCAGGTGCGCGGCCGGCAGGGCCTTGTCGCGCAGCCAGTCGTTGGCCTCGGGGTTGTAGGCGGCGCGCTGGAAGTATTGGCCGAAGGCCGCGTCGCGCGGGAGCTGCCCTTCGTTCAGCGCAAGCTGGTGTTGCGTATAGCCCGCGAAGAGTTCGTCGCCGCCTTCGCCAGAGAGCATGACGGTGACGTCCTCGGCGATGCGCTGGCACAGGCGCGAGAGCGCAAAGCAGGCCGGGTCGGCAATGGGCTCGTCGAGCTCGCGCAGGACCCGGTCGGTCTGCGCGCGCAGTTCGTCCTGCGTGATGCAGAGCTCGATGTGGTCGAGCCCGAAGCGCTGCGCGACGTCGCGCGCGTAGGCGAACTCGTTGACCTCGGGAAAGCCGATGCTGTAGGTCTTGAGGTGGGCACCGGCCTTGTGCACATAGGCGGCGATGGTGCTGGAGTCGAGCCCGCCGGAGAGCAGCACGCCGATCGGCACCTCGCCCATGAGCTGGCCTTGCACCGAGCGTGTCAGCAGGGCGTCGAGCTCGTCGACATAGTCGCTCTCGGGGCGGTCCTGCGGCGCCTCGTGCACGGCGAGCGTCGCGAATGGGCGCGCCTCGACGCGCCGGCCTTGCTCGAAGCGCATCAGGTGCCCGGCCGGCAGCTTCTCGATGCGGCGGAACTGGGTGCGCGGCGCGATGTTGTAGCGCATCGCCAGGTAGTCCTGGAAGCCGTGAGGGTCGAGGGCCAGATCCAAACCGTCGAGCCCGAGCAGGGCCTTGAGCTCGGAGGCGAAGGCGATGCAGTGCTCGTCCTCGTAGACGTAGAGCGGTTTGGCGCCGAAGCGGTCGCGTGCGAGCAGGAAGCTGCTCTTGTCTTCCTCCCAGAGGCAGACGGCGAACATGCCGTTGAGCGCGGCCAGCGCCGCGTCGCCCTGCGCCAGCCAGCTTGCCAGCACGACCTCGGTGTCGGTGTGGCTGACGAAGGGGAACCGGGCTTCGAGTGGCTGGCGCAGCGCCGCCCAGTTGTAGACCTCGCCGTTGTAGACGATGCCCTGGCGACCGCCGGGCGCATAGAAGGGCTGGTTGCCGACCGCGCCTCGGTCGACGATGGCCAGGCGCAAGTTGACGAAGAGGGCGCGCTCGCTGCGGTGCATGCCGAAGGCGTCGGGACCGCGGTGGTGCAGGCTCTCGCGGAAATGCGCTGCAGCCCGGTCGAGCCGTTGCGGGTCGGCCGTGTGCTTGAGCCAGATGCCTGCGATACCGCACATGCGCGCGCCACTCCCCCGAAGCCAATACGCCACCCGCCTTGAACGGGTCGATAAACCCGCAGATTGTCGTCCCTGCGCCGGCGCCGGCATCCGCAGAATTGCACGGTTAGGTCAGCTCAGTCTCCCGCGCCGACGCGGCTTGCCAGGCGCGACGTTGCGTCGCGTAGACAAGCCGCGCTTGTAGCCGCGGACTCCGGCCTGTTTCCACGCTTCGCGGCTCGGCTCCCGGACCACAATCGCTACCCATGCGATTCAGTCTCGTCATGGCCATTCATTGCCGCGCGGCCCGGTGCTGAGCATGGAAGCCGGTATTCCGCTCTTCAACGTCGTCATCATGCAGCCGCACGGCTTCGGCGCGTCGCTGTGTTTCATCGACCATGCGCGCTATGCCCGCCACCAGTTGCGCCGGCTTGGCGCCGAGGTGCTGCTGAGCAAGAACCACCTGCGCGAGGATGCGGTCAACCTGGTCTTCGGCGCGCACCTGGGCTTCCGGGCCGAATGGGCGGAGCGCCACTGCTGCGTGCTCTTCAATCTGGAGCAACTGGGCGAGGGCGGCGCGCTGCTCGGCCCGGACTACCTCGCGCTGCTGAAGAACAGCGTCGTCGTCGACTACGACCTTGGCAACCCACCAGCCTACGCGAGCGTGCCGGCCGAAGTGCCCATCGTCTCGTTCCAGCATGCACCCTATCTCGAGCGCGCCAATGCGCTGCCGCTCGAGCGCCGACCGATCGACCTCCTGTTCTTCGGGGCGATGAACCCCAAGCGCGAGCGCTTCATTCGGCGCGTGCAGGCCTGCGGGCGCCAGGTGACGACCTTCAACTACGCGTTCTTCACCGAGGAGCGCGACCAGTTCGTGCACCAGTCCAAGGCGGTGATCAACTGCCACTACTACGACTCGAGCCGTTTCGAGCAGGCGCGCGCCTTCCACACCCTGTCGTGCGGTACGCCCTTCATCTCGGAGCGGCGCGAAACGACGCATCCGCCGGCCGCCTTTGAGGACGCCGTGAGCTGGATCGTCGATGCCGACCTGGAGCGTTTCTTCACAGAGGAATTCGGGACCCCGGCCTGGTACGAGCGCGCGCGCGGCCAGTTGGCGGCCTTCCGCCGCACCGATCCGCTCGCCGAGTGGCGCCAGCTTTTTGATCTAGCCCGCACCCAGTACCGCGGCCACCTCGGGCGAGCTCGCGCCGTGCCCTGGCGGCCGGAGACGCTCAACCTCGGCTGCGGCGTCGACTACCAGCCTGGCAGCCTCAACATCGACAAGCTGGCTGCCGTGCAGCCGGACCTCGTGCTCGACTTCTGCGAGCCGCTGGGCCTGCCGCTGCGTGCACGTGCGCGGCGCGGCGTCGAGGTGGAGCTTGCGCCGGGTGCGTTCACGCGGGTGCAGGCGCGTCAGGTCCTGCAGCAGGCGCGCGACCTGCCGGCGTTGATGAGCAATGTGCTGGCCTTGCTCGCGCCGAATGGCTTGTTCGAGATCGAGGTTCCCGTCGATGGGGGCGGGGCGGCCTGGGCCGATCCGGCCGCTGTGCGCGCGTTCAACGACCAGAGCTGGGTGGCGTTCTGCGACCACTTCTGGACCCAGCGCTGGACCACCCACCGTTTCGAGCAGGCCGGCCTGACCTGGCTCGACGCGGCCACAGCGCCTTGCGAGAAACCCCAGGCCGTGCACATGCGCGTGACGCTGCGCAAGATCGAAACCTCGCTGCGCGAGCGCTCGCGCGTACGCATCATGGATCCTGACTTCGGCGGCTTGCCGGACGATCTGCCGGACAGCCTGGCGGCACGCTAAGGCAGCTCGCGTTTCTTACCGATGCTGCCCAAGCACATTGCGCTTGTGGTAGTAGTTCGAGAACTGTGTGCGCAGTTCCTTGGCACGGTGAACAGCGTCGGGCCCCGCACCATGGCCCAGACCGAAGAAGTACAGATCGTGACTGGTGTGATCGTAGTGAAAGGTCCAGACCGAGAACCAGGTGTCGAGCACTACCAGCGAGGAGAAGTCTGCTTCCACCAGATTGCAGTAGTAGTTCTGATTGTTCTGGATGGTCAGCGGCGAATCGGCGGGCGAACTCTCGCGCGTTCCGTGTTGGCCGCGGCCGATGGTCGCGCAGGTCATGACGACAAGTCCGGACTCGCTGGCCAGGCGCAGCATGTTGAGCCAGGTTTTCTTCCAGCCCGGGTTGTGCTCCATGGCTTCGCATGAAATGACGACGTCGTACGAATTGGCCTTGGCGCCGAAGTCTTCGCCGTAGCACACCACGTCGACACCCTTGCCCTCGCCGACGTCCAGGCCCGTGTAGTCGCATTCTTCGAAGAACTGGCGCACGGAGCCGTTGATGTCCAGGCTGCCGATTTCCAGAACCTTCCTGTGTCTGAAGAATTCGCCGAGAAATTGCTTGACGCTGCCGACGAAGAATAGTTGCTGGGGGTGCGACATGGTGGGTCGGGAGGTGGTTGGGCGGGCGCCTGGGCAGGCGGCGAAAACGACGTGCGCGATCGATTCGCATCGAGTCTAGGGCACGTCCATGGGCGCCAACGCCTCGAGAAACGCCCGGAAACCAGACTCTTGTGCAAGTCGAGAGCCGCCAACGGGGCCGGCAAAGTCACGCAGCCTCGGTATTTTGCTCGGTCCAGCGAAAGCGCAGCTTGCCAACCGAACTCTGGTACCCCTGAACCAGGATCTTGTGGTTGACCAGCGCCTGGTTGCGCTCGGTGTCGCGGTTGAGCGATTCGGTCCGCACCTTCAGCTGCTCGAAGGCGATGTCGGTGAACAGCACCTCGCCGCCGACGTGATGCCGCCACATGTGGTGGAAGTGCACGTCCTCGTAGCCGTAGTGGCCCGAGAAGTCCTCGTCCATGCCGCCGGCGGCGAAGTAGCCGCGCTTGGTCATCAGGAGTGTGTTGATGTGCGGGTCGACATCGACGCCGTTCTCGATGCGGCGAAAGTTGTAGAGCGTCTTGCCGTCCAGCTGGGAGAGGTTGGTGACGATCTTGAGCAGCGCCTGCGCATCGCACATGGCGTCGATGTCGAAGAACAGCAGCCAGTCGGCACGCGCCATGAAGGCGCCGAGGTTCTTGCAGCCGGGCATGTTCCAGTCGATGTCGTCGATGACGCGGAACAGGCGCAGGTTCAGGTGCTCGCGCTCGATGGCCAGCGGCTCGGCGGAGAAGTCGTCCACGCAGATGAATTCGATGTGCTGCGAGAGTTCGCGCGGCAGCGACTTCCAGAACGCCACGTGCCGCGCCACGGCGGCGGGCTGGTCGTAGACGTGGGTGACGATGCTGAGCAGGGGAATCGGCACGAGGGTGGGCATGGCGGGCTGCTGGGTCAGGGCCGGTGCGTGACCGGGTTGCCTTCGCCGCCGTGCGAGGCGACGACGAAATGCGGGTTGATGTAGAGCGCTGCGCCGCGGGCGCGCAGCTGGGCGTGCAGGGTGACGTGCTCGCAGACCTCGCGCTGCTCCTGCAGCCCGATGTAGCGCGCGCCGGCCAGCGCGGCGGCCTTGTACAGGCCCATGCCGCCGAAGGCCGAGTCGACCGGCAGCCAGGCCTGCAGCAGGCGCAGGTCGATCTGCACATAGGACGCCGCGAAATGCACCGCCAGCGACTGGCCCAGCGCGGCGTCCATCACCGTGCCCAGCCTCATGTAATCGCGCGGGCACAGCACCGGGTGGCGCAGCGCCCAGACGTCGTAGTACATGCCGGCGTTGACGGGAAAGACGGCATCCCAGCACGACTCCAGCGCGAAGCTGCTGAGGAAGGAGGCAACGCTCGGGTGCTCGGGCGTGACGAGGCCGTCGATGTCGACGACGCAGACGTAGTCGCCGCCGATCTCCAGCGCGCGTTCGAGCAGGCGGTTGCGGCCGTAGGCCAGGCGCGCCGTGCGCTCGGGCAGCAGCTCCTTGAGGCCGGGCTCCTGGATCAGCTCGACGGGCTGGTCGGCCGCGAACGCGCGGATGCGCGCGGCGGTGTCGTCGGTCGAGTCGTTCTCGAAGACGACGAGGCTCCAGTCGCCGAACAGCGCGCCGAGCTCGGCAACGCGTGCCAGCGTGGCGTCGGTGGCGGCGCCGCACTGGCGCGCGCAGCCGACGAAGACGATGCGCTTGCGCTTGAGCAGGGCGCGCGTCGCGGCCTCGTCGAGCGGCGCCACGCGCTCGGTCTGCACGGCCAGGTCGGTCAGGCCGCCGTGCAGCACGTCCACGCGCAGGTGGCGCGCATTGGTCGGCCGCGCGAACTCGATGTGAAAGCCCGGGCCGCCCTTGCAGAGCACGCGCGCCGGCACCGGCGTCCAGTCGCCCGCGTACATGGCGCGCGATTCGGAGACGATGACGTCGAGCACGCGCGAGTCGGGCCGCGCCGTGGCGACGACGGCGGTGAGGAAGTCCTGCGCCGCGTTGGCGATGACGAAGCTCGCGTTGGCCATCAGAGCAGTTCCATCAGTTGTCGGGTCACGGCGCCCCAGGAATATCGCTGCGCCAGCTCGGCGCGCACGCGCAGGCGCGTGGCGGCGTCGGGCCGGCGGCCTTCGGCGATGTCGACCATGGCGACGATCAGGTCGTCGACCTCGGGCATGACGAACAAGCCATCGACCTGCGGATGATCGGCCTTGCTGCCGGGCCGCGTGGCGATGCGCCGGCTCATTTCCGGCGGGACGAAGTCGTCGGTGGCGCCGCCGCCGCTGACGATGACCGGCGTGCCGCAGCCCAGCGCCTCCAGCACCGGCAGGTTGAAGCCTTCGGCGCGGTAGGGCGAGACATAGGCGTCGGCGAGCGAATACAGCGCCTGGAGCTGGCCCAGGTTCAGGCTGGTGGAGAGCAGCACGATGCCGTCTCGCACGCTGGCCTCGCCGACCTGAGGCCAGCGCTTCGCCAGGCTCGCGAAGGTGCTCTCGACGCCCAGGCCATAGAGCGCCTTGTTGTCCTTCAGTACGAGCTTGACCGGCAGGCCGCGCAGGCGCAGCTGGGCAAAGGCGAAGATCAGCAGGTCCAGGCCCTTGTTCCACGTAGACACGCCGACGTTGCAGAACACCGTTTCCTCGGGCTTGAAGCCCAGCGCGACGCGTGCGTGCTCGCGCGCCGCCGGCGTCAGCGGCGTGAAGGTGTCGGACTTGAAGCCGTGCGGCACGACATGGACCTTCTCGGGCGCGAAGCCGTAGTCGACGGCACGCGCCTTGGCCCAGTGCGACGGCGCGATGGCGAAGTCGTCGCCCTGCGTCAGGTCGGCGGCCTGCAGGTCCTGCGGGTCGAAGCACTCGGGCGTCAGGCCGAACTCGGTCACGACGAAGCTGGCGTTGCGCCGCGCGAAGCCCGGGCGGATCGGCCGCACCGGCGACATCATGCGCAGGCAGGTGTCGATCGGCCCCTTGCCCGGTTCGTCGGGTGGCGGCCCAAGGCTGTCGATGACGGCGCGCTCCTCGGCCGAAAAACCGGAGTCGAGCGCCTTGGCGTTCCAGTGCGGCAGCAGATAGGGCGCATCACGATGGAACAGGCGCCAGCCCGGCAGCCTCGCCATCTCCAGGATCTGGTTCTGGTTGACCATCGCGATCGAATGGTTCACCCCCCGCCAGCCTTCGATGCACAGTGTCTTCAGGTTCATTCCATACGGCAGCACGCGGCCCCCGCCGCGCAGTTCAAGCGCATTGTGGCCGTGAACGCAAGCCGGCCATGGGCGGATAAGCGCGGCCGTGCCGTCGGCTGGCTGACGCGGCGAGCGAGTGTTGCTACGGCGACGAACGCGGGGCACACCGCGGCGGGCACAAGATCACGGATGACGGGGGATTCGCGCGCGCCCTGCGCACGCGCCGATGCATAACGCGGCGTTCAAGCGCACATTGCGCACAGCCGCTTCAGTGCGATGCCGAGCGGTGCAATGGGTTGGACGGGCATCGCAGGAATGGCCAAGGCTATGCGTTACCCGCAATCCAAGATCGAGAGCAACGAGCTGCTGCGCCTGGTGCTGCCGCAGATCGCGCAACATGGCAGCGGCTGCCAGCCGCCGAGCTACACGCTCTGGTACGAATACATCTCCGGCAGCAATCCGGCGCTGCGCAGCGCGCTCGACCAGCGCATCGCCGACGGCCGGCCGCTGAGCCTCGAAGAAACGCACAAGTTCTACGCCCGCTTCATTGCCGAACGCGACATCGTCGCCACCGACGATCTGCAGGAACAGTTGCAGCGCACGCTCGAGGGCCTGGCCAGCATGGCGTCCAACGCCGGCAGCGAGGCGCGGCGCTACGGCGCATCGCTGCAGGACTGCGGCGCGCGGCTCGAAGTGCCGTCGGGCAGCGCGCCGGACCTCGAATCGCTGCGCGGCATCATCGCGGCGCTGGCCGGCGAGACGCGCCGCATGCAGGACTCCAACCTGCGCCTGAGCGCAGAGCTCGATGCCAAGCGCTCGGAGATGACCGAACTCTCCGAAAAACTCGCCACGGTGCGCAGCGAAGCGCTGCTGGACCCGCTGACCGGCCTGACCAACCGGCGCGGCCTGCAGCGGGCGATCGACGAGCGCCTCGGCGCCGACACCTTGCAGGGCTGCTCGCTGCTGATGGTCGACATCGATCACTTCAAGAAGGTCAACGACACGCACGGCCACCTGTTCGGTGACAAGGTGCTGCAGGCCGTGGCGCGCATGCTGCGGGCCTGCATCAAGGGCCAGGACATGGCGGTGCGCTTCGGCGGCGAGGAGTTCGCCGTGCTGCTGCCCGACACACCGATCACGGGTGCGGCCTCGCTGGCCGAGAGCATCCGCCAGGTGGTGTCGAAAGGGCAGATCCGGCGCGGTGAAGGCGGCACGCACATCGGCCAGGTCACGGTGTCGATCGGCGTCGCCTGCTACCGCCTGGCCGAGACCTTCGACCAATGGGTCGAGCGCGCCGACCGGGCGCTGTATTCGTCCAAGCAGCGCGGGCGCGACTGCGTGACGCTGGGCGGCTGAGCCGGCGCGCTGTCGGGCGGCGATCGCCGCCCGCGCTGTTCCTGACCGATGTTTTTCACCGGGACTGTGCGATAAACGCGGCCGGGGAAAACTCGGTGGAGAGAGCGCCATGAAGCGTCGCAACATCCTGGGCCTGGGCATGCAGGTCGCGCTGGCGCGGCTGGCGGCGGCCCGGCAGGTCTGGATGCCCGAGCAGCGCGACCCCGCGCGGCCCGCAGCGCCAGGCGCGGCCGCGTCGGCCGCTTCGAATGCGGCTTCCGCCGTGCCCGCCGGGCCGGCCTTCCAGCGCGTGCGACCGCCCGACGACGACTGGCCCGAACCCACCGAATGGTTTCGCCTCGACCGGGCGGTCGGCGGGCGCCTGATCAAGCTCGAGCCGCCCTTCGAGCACTGTGCCGAAGCGCCGCAGGCGTGCGCCGCGCGGAAGGCCGCGTTGCGCAATCCCTTCGCCGTCGGCGACGACCCGGCGCTGACGCAGACCAGCGGCTGGCTCGATGCATGGGCGTCGGAAACCAGCGTCTATGCCGTCGCGGCCCAGAAGACGGCGGACGTGGTGGCGGCCGTCGACTTCGCGCGGCGCAGGCGCGTGCGCCTCGTCGTCAAGGGCGGCGGGCATAGTTACCTGGGCACCTCGGACTGCGCCGATTCGCTGCTCGTCTGGACGCGCCACATGAACAGCGTCGAGCTTCACGATGCCTTCGTGCCGCAGGGCAGCCCGCTGGCACCGCAGCCGGCCGTGAGCCTGGGCGCGGGCGCGATGTGGAGCGACGCCTACGATGCCGTGACGACGCGCGGCGGCCGCTATGTGCAGGGCGGCGGCTGCACGTCGGTGGGCGTGGCCGGGCTCGTGCAGAGCGGTGGCTTCGGCAGTTTTTCAAAGGCCTACGGGACGGCCGCTTCGCATTTGCTCGAGGCCGAGATCGTCACCGCGGACGGCCGGGTGCGCGTCGTCAACGCGATGCAGGAGCCGGAGCTGTTCTGGGCACTCAAGGGCGGCGGCGGTGGCAGCCTGGGCATCGTCACGCGCGTGACGCTGCGAACGCACGCGCTGCCCGAAACCTTCGGCGGACTCTTCGGCCGCGTCGAGGCGAACAGCGATGCCGCCTACCGCTCTCTGATCGCGCGCGTGGTCGCCTTCTGCGCCGATGCGCTCATCAACCCGCATTGGGGCGAGCAGATCAAGTTCGAGGGCGAGAGGCAGGTCGGCCTCTCGCTCGTGTTCCAGGGCTTTGGTAAGGACCAGGCGCTGGCCACCTGGGCGCCGTTCATAGACTGGGTCAAGGCGCAGCCGGGGCTGCGCTGGCGCGAGCCGCTGCAGGCGCTGGCGCTGCCGGCCCAGCATTTCTGGGATGCCGACTTCATGGCGAAACACGCGCCGCCGGGCGTGATGGTGCCGGACGCGCGGCCCGGCGCACCGGCCCACCATGCGGCCTGGGGCGGCGACCTGGGCCAGGTTGGCTGGTTCATCCACGGCTATCACTCGGCCTGGCTCCCGCGCTCGCTGCTGGCGCCGGAGCAGCAGGCGGCGCTCGCCGATGCGATCTACGACTGCAAGCGGCACTGGGACGTGGCCCTGCACCTGAACAAGGGCCTGGCCGGCGCGAGCGAGCCGGTGCTGGCCGCAGCGCGCAATACGGCGACCAATCCGCAGGTGCTGGATGCCTTCGCGCTCGCCATCATTGCCGGCGGCGGCGATCCGGCCTATCCGGGACTGGCCGAGCCCGACACCGCGGCGGCACGGCGCCGCGCCGGCGTGATGCGCCAGGCCATGGCGGCGCTCAAGCGCGTCGCGCCCGATGCCGGCGCCTATGTCTCGGAGAGCGATTTCTTCCTGGCCGACTGGCAGGGCGCCTATTGGGGCGAGCACTACGGGCGCCTGCTGGCCACCAAGAATCGCTATGACCCGGACGGACTTTTTTACGTGCACCACGGGGTCGGCACGGAAGCCTGGAGCCAGGACGGCTTCGTGCGCGAGGTCTGAAGTCTTGACGATCGAGCAATAGTCCTCACGCGAACGAGTGGGGAGCGGCTCGCAAGCGACGCCGCGCCGCGCGCAGGCCGGGTAGAGTGCGGCTTTCTTCAGGACCCGCAAAAGAACTCCAGATCCGGGGAGGATCACTGGCCTGCGAGGCGACTCGATGGAGAAAGCGAAGCTGCGCATGGAGGTCGAGGCCTTCGAGCGCGATTTGCGTCAGCGGCGGCTGCGTCAGCTCAATTCGGTGCTGGGGCTTGGCTTTGGCGTTACCGCGCTGATCGCTGCGGCGGGGCAGGACTGGCGCAATTTCGGCATGGTCACCGCCAGCCTGCTGGCCTTGATCGTGGCCGGTGCGCTGCGCCGAAGAGGCCGGACGGGGCCGGCCAGCGCCGTGACGCTGGCCGCCGTCTGCGTGGCGGTGTTCTACGGCATGTGGATGCACCAGGGCGTTTACTCGCCGGCCATGCTGGTGTTGCCGCTGATCCTGCTGGTGGCGCACGTGCTCATCGGCGCGCGGGCGTCGCTCGTGCTGACGCTGGTCGTCGGCGCCGGGCTGGTCGCGATGGCCTGGATCGGCATGGCGGGCCTGCACGAGTTCCGCATGACGCCGGTGACCTGGACCTTCGTCGGCTACGAGATGGTCTTCGTCGGCGCCTTTGCCGGCGTGGCCCGGCTTGTCTCGCGCGACCAGCGCGACGGCATCGAGCGCCTCGTCGTCGAGGTGGAGCGGGTGCGCGCCTCCGAGGCCAAGCTGGCGCACCTGGCCGATCACGACGTGCTCACCGGTCTGCCGAACCGGCGCCTGTGCATGCAGCTCGGCGAAAAGGCGCTGGCGGCGAGCCGGCGCCAGGGCAGCGTGTTCGCGCTGCTGTTCATCAACATCGACCGCTTCCGCGCCGTCAACGATTCCTTCGGCCACGCGGCCGGCGACGAGCTGCTGTGCTGGATCGCCAGGCGCCTCGGCGACATCGTGCGCGAGGCCGACATCGTCGCGCGCCACGGCGGCGACGAGTTCGTCGTCCTGATGGGCCAGCTCCACACGCCCGAGGAAGTGGCCTCCGCCGCGTCGCGCGTGCTGCACAGCTTGTCCGAGAACGCCGATGTGGCCGGCGTGAGCGTGCCCATGTCGGCGTCGATCGGCGTGGCCGTCTACCCGAGCGAGGGCAGCGAATTCGAGACCTTGCTGCGCCATGCCGCGACCGCCGCCCAGCATGCCAAGGACGCAGGGCGCAACGTCATCCGTTACTTCAGCGACGAGATGAACGCCAACATGGTCGAGGACCTGAACCTGCAGGCAGAGTTCCGGCCCGCGCTGCTGCGTGGCGACTTCCGCTTGCACTACCAGCCCGTCATCGAGCTGCCGACCGGGCGCGTCATCGGCGCCGAATGCCTGCTGCGCTGGGTCCATCCAGAGCGCGGGCTGATCCCGCCGGTGCGCTTTGTTCCGCTGGCGGAGCGCAGCGGCTTCATCGTCGACCTTGGCACCTGGGTGATCGAGCGCGCCGTCGCCCAGCTCGCGACCTGGAGCGGCACGCCGCTCGGCGACATCGTCCTCTCGGTCAACGTCTCGACGATCCAGTTCCGGCGCGGCACGCTCGATGCCGTTGTTGCGGCCGCGTTGGACCGGCACGGGGTCCGCGCGGGCCGCCTCAAGCTCGAAGTCACCGAATCGGCGCTGGTCCACGACGCGGAGCGCTTCGTCGCCATGCTGCAGGTGCTCAAGTCGCTGGGCGTCGGGCTGGCCATCGACGACTTCGGCACGGGTTATTCGAACCTCGCCTACCTGCAGCGCTTCGAGGTCGACGAGCTCAAGATCGACCAGGTCTTCGTGCGTCGCCTGGCCGAGAACGCCCAGGATCGCGCCATCGTGCAGGCGGTCATCCAGATGGCGCATTCGCTCGGCCTGAACGTGACCGCCGAAGGCATCGAGGACGAGGCCACCCGGCTGGAGTTGCTGCGTCTGGGCTGTGATAGCGGCCAGGGTTTCTACTTTGCGCGGCCCTGCGAACTGGATGCCTTCGAACGCCTCGTGAGCGCGGCGCTGCCGGCCTGAGGCCGGTCGGCGCCTTGCGCGCCAAACAAACCGCGACTCGCGTGTTCACGTGTTTACAAGCCGCGTTTTCCCTCGCATGATGAACCGAGGGAGGCGCCAAGCAGATCTGTGGGCCAAGGAGTCGCAGTCGCTGCGTATGAAGCTACGGCTTTCACAGGAGCCCGTCCATGCAGTTGCGCCAGAAGATCCCGTTCGCATTCACTGTGGCCATCGTCGTCACGCTCGTGGCTTCGATGCTCGGTGCTCACCGCTTGCACCAGGCCAACGAGGTCTACGCGCAAGTCATCGAGGTGGACGAAGCGAACAAGCAGCAGGTCGCCGAGATGCTGATCGCCTTCAAGACGCAGGTCCAGGAGTGGAAGGACACGCTGCTGCGAGGCAAGGACCCGGCCAAGCTCGACAAGTACTGGGGCAACTTCCAGGCGCGTGAACGCGACGTCGACGCGATCGCCGAGAAGCTCGAGGGCACGCTGGGCGATGGCGAGGCCAAGGAGCTTGTTCGCCAGTTCGTTGAAGCGCACCGGACCATGGGCGAGCGCTATCGCGCCGGGCTCGACGCGTTCAAGTCCGCAGGCTTCGAGTCCGCGGCGGGCGACGCAGCCGTCGCCGGCATGGACCGCGCACCGGCCGAGCTCTTGCTGAAGGCCCGCGCCAAGATCGAAGAGGGCGTCGCAGCGTCGGTGACTGTGGCCGAGGCCTCGAGCCGCAACGCGCGCATGCTCAGCACGGTGCTGATGGTCGCGGCGGCGCTGGCCGGTGTGCTCGGAGGCGTGTTGTTCGGCCGCGCGCTGGTGCGGCCGCTTGCCGAGGCCGTCGTCGTTGCCGAGGCCGTCGCATCGGGCGACCTGAGCCAGGACGTGCGCGTGAATCGCGCCGACGAACTGGGCCAGATGCTGCTCGCCTTGCAGCACATGAACGACAGCCTGCTCAAGATGGTGGGCAACGTGCGCGACGCGGCCGACTGCATTGCCACGGGCTCGTCGCAGATCGCGGTCGGCAACGCCGACCTGAGTCAGCGCACCGAGGACCAGGCCTCGAACCTGCAGAAGACCGCGGCCTCGATGGAGCAGCTCACGGCCACCGTCAAGCACAACGCCGAGACGGCGCGCATGGCCAGCGAGCTCGCGGCCGGCGCGTCCGCGGTGGCCGCGCGCGGCGGGGAGGTCGTCGGCCAGGTCGTCTCGACCATGGGCGAGATCAGCGCGAGCTCCAAGAAGATCGCCGACATCATCGGCGTGATCGACGGCATCGCCTTCCAGACCAATATCCTCGCGTTGAACGCGGCGGTCGAGGCGGCGCGCGCGGGCGAGCAGGGGCGGGGTTTTGCCGTCGTGGCGAGCGAGGTTCGCAGCCTCGCGCAACGCAGCGCGCAGGCCGCCAAGGAGATCAAGACCTTGATCGGCGAGAGCGTCACGCGCGTCGAGAGCGGCACGCATCTCGTCGACAACGCCGGGCAGACGATGGGCGACATCGTTGCGCAGATCAAGCGCGTGGCCGACATGATCGGCGAGATCAGTGCGTCGAGTTCTGAGCAGAGCGCCGGCATCGACCAGATCGGCGAGGCCGTCAACGAACTCGATCAGGTCACGCAGCAGAACGCTGCCCTGGTGGAGGAGAGCGCCGCCGCTGCGGAGAGCCTCAAGCAGCAGGCCGATGTGCTGGCGCGCGTGGTGGCGGCCTTCCGGCTGCGCAGTCCGGGCTGAGCGTCGCCCAGCTCAGTCGAGCATGGTCAGGTCGATCAGGCGGCCGAGATGGCGCTCGATGTCGTCGACCTGCTGCATGCGGCAGGCCTCGCGATAGGCCTCGATCGTCGCGTCCCACTGCTGGCGACGCTTGCGCGGCATGGACTTGCGCAGCTCTTCGATGTCCTCGCGCGGCAGCCCCTGGCGCGCCGGGTCGGCGACGCGCCGCAGCCTCTGCAGGTGCAGGTGCACGCGCATGGCTGGCTCGCTGACGCGACGACGGCGCTTCTGGGCCCACACCAGGCGGTGTGCCAGCAGCAGCGCGAGTGCGCCAGCAGTCAGTGTCAGGATCGGTTGCAAGGTCTGGATCATGGTCGCGCGGTACAGGCCGCGACTAAAAAGCTCGTGGGACGAGAAGGTAGCAGGAGCTAGCCCTCCGTCCACAGGCAAGCTCGGCGCGGCCGTGCACTAGTTCGCGAGCCTTGCCACAAAACTGTAAAACTGCGCGAACAAACCGTTGCGCTGCGGCCCATGACGGGCGCCAGCCGCCGCCTAGCGGCGCTCGTATTGGCGCGTGCCGAAGAGGACCTGGCGGGCCTCGTCCGTGACCAGCGGCCGGCGCTGCGCTGCCAGCAGTTCGAGCCCGCGGTGAACCGCGGGGCGCCCTGCGATTTCGTCGAACCAGCCTTTGAGGTGTGGGAAGTCGGCGATCTCCACGCCCTGGTTCCTCCAGGAACGCAGCCACGGGAAGATGGCGATGTCGGCGATCGTGTAGTCCGGCCCGGCGATGTAGGTCGAGGCGGCGAGACGACGATTGATGACGTCATACAGGCGCCGTGCCTCGTTGGTATAACGATCGATGGCGTAGGGGATGCGTTCGGGCGCGTAGATGCGGAAGTGGTGGGCCTGCCCGAGCATCGGGCCGACGCTGCCCATCTGGAACATCAGCCACTCGAGCGTGCGGTACTTGCCCGCCGTATCGGCGGGCAGGAAGCGGCCCGTCTTGCCGGCCAGGTAAAGCAGGATGGCGCCCGATTCGAACAAGGAGATCGGCGCGCCGTCGGGCCCGTCGGGATCGACGATGGCCGGAATCTTGTTGTTCGGGCTGATCGCCAGGAAGTGCGGCTCGAATTGAGCCCCCTTTCCGATGTCCACGGGGATCACCCGATAGGGCAGGCCACATTCTTCCAACATGATGTGAACCTTGTGGCCGTTGGGCGTCGGCCATGAATACACTTCGATCATCGCTGTTCTCCTGTCAACCAGGGCGCTTGGTCGTCCGATTCTCCTGACTCATGGCATTTACGCAAGTCAAACGCTGGTTCGTGGTTCGCGCCAATGCGGCGCGCTGGCGTGCCATTCATGACTGGGCCGATTTGCGCAAGGCGAGCTTTCGCATGGCGCGCGATGGCCAGGGCTTCATGATCGAGCAGCCGCGGGCCCAGCCGGGTTCGCTGCGCATCGAGTGGGGGCCTTCGCAACGTGCCTATACCGGCCCGACCGAGCTGCGCATGCGCTGCGAGCTTCGCCTGCATGGCGAGCTGCAGATGATGATTCTTTGCCGTGACCTGATGGAGCGGCTCGAGAAGGCCGTCTTCGAGGCCTACACGGACACGCTCAAGACCCGCGTCGACACGGACACGCCCGAGGAGATGCGCTGGCTGGTGATGTTCCCCAAGTTCACGGCCGTGAGTTCCAAGCTGGTCCGCCAGCGCTTCGGCGTGCTGGGCGTCTCCAAGGAGCTGGCGGGGGCCTGGGTCGAGGGCGAGCTCTCGGAGCTGCTGGCGCAGGCCAGCCAGGATCTGCTGCCCGCGGGCCAGCCTTTCGTGCTGATGACCATGCGTGGCAACGTCTACCTGCGCACCTCGATGGAAACGCCGGACCTCGACAAGATCCAGGCGCTCGTGCGCCTGCTCGAAAGTGCTTGCCGCGAGGCACAGCGCGTCAACAACCGCCTGGCCGATGGCGGCCCCTGGCCGACCACGACCTCGATCGCCTGGCAGAGCTCGCGGCCCGAGAGCGAGCCGCAGGCCTGATCAGGCGGCGACCGCAGGCGCGGTTCTCAGGCTTTCAGCGCGAATTGCCACGCTCGTTCGGCGAGCGGCCGGGCGCCGGCTGCCGCCTCGCGCGCCTGGGCGCTGGACGCCGTGCCGGCCTCCACGCGCTTGGCGATGCCCTGCAGGATGGCCGCGATGCGGAACAGGTTGTAGGCGAGGTAGAAGTTCCAGTCCTGCATGACGGCACCCGCATCGGAGCGGCCCGTGCGCTCGCAATAACGCTCCACGTACGCTGACTCGGGCGGGATGCCGAGCGCCTCGAGATCGGCCCCGAGCACGCCGCGCATGCCGCTGCCGGCCGGGATGTGCCAGGACATGCAGTGGTAGCTGAAGTCGGCCAGCGGATGGCCCAGCGTCGAAAGCTCCCAGTCGAGCACACCGATGACGCGCGCCTCGGTCCGGTGGAAGACGAGGTTGTCGAGCCGGAAGTCGCCATGCACGATGGCACGCTCGGACTCGTCGGCCGCTGATGCCGGGATGTGCGCAGGCAGCCACTCGATGAGGCGGTCCATCGCTTCGATCGGCGTCGTGACCGAGGCCTGGTACTGCTTGCTCCAGCGCCCGATCTGGCGTTCGAAGTAGTTGCCCGTGCGGCCGTAGTCCGGCAGGCCGGCGGCCTCGATGTCGACGTTGTGCAGCGCCGCGATCACGCGGTTCATCTCGTCGTAGACCGCGCTGCGTTCGGCGCGCTCCATGCCTGGAAGGGTCTGATCCCAGAGCACTCGGCCGTCGAGGTGCTCCATCAGGAAGAAGGCGCGGCCGATGACGGACTCGTCTTCGCACAAGGCCAGCATGCGCGGCACGGGCACGGCGCTGGCCTGCAGGGCCTTCATGACGCGGTACTCACGCTCGATCGCATGCGCCGAGGGCAGCAGCTTGGCCACGGGCCCGGGCTTGCTGCGCATGACGTAGGTGCCGCTGGCGGCGCTGAGCTTGTAGGTGGGGTTCGATTGCCCGCCCTTGAATTGCTCGATCCTGATCGGGCCGGCAAAACCGTCAACGTGCTGCTCCGCCCATCGCACCAGCGCGGCCTCGTCCAGCGCGGCGCTCGGCGCGCGGGTACCCGTGTTGTCTGCTTCCATGCCGGCGATTGTCACCGAGCGAGCTCGAGCAACTGGGCCTTGTCGAGGATGATGAGTCGCGCAGGCTCGATGCGCAGCGCGCCCTGGCGCTCCAGCGCCTTGAGCTCCAGATTGACACGCTGGCGCGAGGCACCGAGCAGCTCGGCCAGATCCTCCTGCGCAAGCTGCAGGCCGATGCGCAGGCCGCCGGGCTCCTCGTGGCCATAGGCACGCGCCAGCAGCAGGAGCTGCTTGGCCAGGCGGGCAGAGAGCGGCCGCGTGTTGAGGTCCTCGATCATGTCGAACATCAGGCGCAGGCGGCGGCAGTTCAGACGCAGCAGCGCGTCGTAGAGCTCGGCGTGACGATCGAGCAGGACGCGGAAGTCGGCGCGGCCGACGACGAGCAGCGTCGTCGGGCCGTGGCTGACGGCGTCGTGCGTGCGCGGCATGCCGTCGAACAGCGCGATGTCGCCGAACCAGACGCCGGGCTCGACATAGGTCAGCGCGACCTGCTTGCCGCCCAGCGAAACGGTCGAGACGCGCACGGCGCCTGCCGCAACGCCCACCCATTCGATGGCAGGCTCGCCGCGCGAGCTGAGCAGCGTGTCGTCGGGCAGGCGCCGGACCTGGGCGCAGGCAAGAATGTCCTCGCGCAAGGGCGCGGACAGGCTGGAGAACCAGCGCCCGCCATCAATGGCGGCGCGCTCCGGCGGCTGGAGAGTGGAAGTGGGCATCACGAGGGCGGCAACGATACAACGATCCCCGCAAGCGCGGGCATTGGAGCGTGCCGCAGCGGGATGTCACATGCTAGAGTGACCGAAACAATTTCTTTCAAAGGCTGGGACCGACTCGACATGGCGCCTGCCAGGGACACGCAAATCCGTTCCTTGACTCGTCTCGCCGCCGTCAGCATGGCGTGCGCGGTCGTCGGTCTCCCGCAGGGCGCCTGGGCGCTCGGCATGGGCAGCCCGCGGACCTTGTCCGCGCTGGGCCAGCCGCTCAACCTGCTGTTCCCGATCACGCTCGGCAGCGACGAGCATCTCGACCCCGACTGCGTGCACGTCGACGTGCTGGCGGGCGAGGCGCATGTTCCGCCGAGTCAGGTCAAGTTCCGCCTCGAAGGCGATGCCGACGGGCGGCTGCGCTGGATCCGCGTGCTGAGCCTCGTGCGCATGGACGAGCCGGTGGTCTCGACGACCGTGACGCTGGGCTGCCCGACGAGCGTCACGCGGCAGTTCGTGGCCTTCATGGATCCGCCGGACGTGCAGACGGCCGACGTGCCGGTCGATGCGCAGCTCGGGCGCGAAGTCGAGTCGGGCAATTACTCGCCGGCCGTGCGGGCCGCACTCGCAACCTCCAACAATCGGCCGCAGGATGTGCTGGCGGCCACGCCGGCGCCTTCGGCGCCAACGCCAACGCCGACGCCAGCTGTCGTTGCCGCGGCGTCGCCGCCGCCTGCGCCGCGACCCGAGCGGGCCGCTTCTGGGCCCGCCGTACCGGCTTCAGCGCCGAAAGCCGCGGCGACGCCGCCGGCGGCCAGCGGTGCGGCACCCGCACTGGCGCAGAACGAGCCCGCCAAGCCGTCGGTCCGCAAGAAGGCGCACAAGCCGGCACACCCCGAGCCGACAGGTCCGGCGCCCGCCGTGGCTGCGGCGGCGTCGACGGCTGCCAGCCACGCGCCGCAAGCGCGCCTGCACCTGGATGCGCCCGAGGCGCCGGTCCAGGCGCCGGTGGCCGTGGCGCCCGCAAGCGCAGCCAGCGCGCTCGGCGATGAGGCGCGGCTGATCGCGCAGCTGGATCGCATCGAGACCGAGGTCGGCAAGGTCCGCAAGGACAACCTCGCCTTGCAGGCGCGCGTGCATACCCTGCAGGGCGAGCTCGACGCCGCTGAATCCGCGCGTTACTCCAACCCGCTCGTCTGGATCCTGGCGCTCGCGGCCGTGCTGCTGGGAGGCGTGTGCGCCTATCTCGTCATTCGCATGCGGCAGATGGCGCGTGCGCCGCAGTGGTGGCAAGCGCCGCGCGCAGGCGCAGCGGCCGAGCGCGCCGAGCCCATTGCCCCGAAGACACCCGCGGCGAGCGCCCCGGCGGTGCCGACGCCGGGCCTGGCGCCGCCTGTACCGCCGCAAACGGCACCGAGCCGACCGATCGAACTGGCCGAGGAGCGCCATACGGCCATGCTCGCGCCGGTGACCGTGGCATCGGACCCCGAACCTGTCACGGGCGGGGACTCCATCCTCGAAACAACGCCGGCCGCGCTGCTCGCCGAGCCCGCGACGATGCTGCAGTTCGCCGATACGCGGCCCGGCGAGTTCACGAAGCCGGCCGCCCCGCCGGTCGACGAGCCCATGACGGTCGAGGAACTGCTCGACATGCAGCAGCAGGTCGAGTTTTTCCTGGTGCTCGGCCAGCACCAGGCGGCCATCGAACTGCTCGAAGCGCGCATCGCCACGGGCGCGTCGAGCGCGCTGCCCTACCTGAAGCTGATGGAGATTTACCAGCACCAGGGCGACGCGCTGTCCTTTGCCGATATTGCCGGCCGCTTCTCGGCCCGCTTCAACGCGCTGGCGCCGACCTGGGGAACCGACCTCAACAAGGGCCGCGCGCTGGAGGACTACCCGAACGCGCTGGTGGCGATCCAGCGCGGCTGGCACGACGCGGCGCCGAGCATGCTGCTCATCCAGAACCTGTTGACCTACGGCGACCGCGAATTCGCCACCGACCTGACGGCGCCCGAAGCGATGTCCGGTGCGCATGGCGCGGGCTTCGACCTGCCGGCCTACCGCGACCTGCTCGCGCTCTACAGCGTGGCGCGGGATCTCTCGGAGCAGGAGGTCCGTGGCGGCGACATCGACCTGTTCCTGCCGCTGGACGGCGGTGCCGGCGCCGAAACGGGCACGAGCATGATGGCCACCATGGTCTGGCGCAACGTGCCGCCGCACAGCTCCTTCGCGATGCCGGTGGATATTCCGCTCGATGACGCCCCGGTCGGCGAGGCCGGCAGCGAAACCACGATCGACCCGTCCGAGGCTGCGCCGGGCGATACGCCGACGCAGTACTAGCTGCTTCGCGCGCTCAGAGCTTGGCGAGGCGTTCGAGCGCCTGCTTCAGCGTGGTGTCCTTCTTGGCGAAGCACAGGCGCACGATGCCTTCCGACTGCCCGTCGGCGCGGAAGGCCGACAAGGGAATGGCCGCAACGCCGGCGTGCTCGATCAGCCAGCTGCAGAAGGCCGTGTCGTCCAGCTCGCTGATCGCCCGGTAGTCCACGCACTGGAAATAGCTGCCTTCGCAGGGCAGCAGCTTGAAGCGGCTCTTGGCCAGGCCGCCGCGGAACAGGTCGCGCTTGCGCTGGTAGAACGCCGGCAGTTCGAGGTAGGGCCGCACGTCGGCCATGTACGCCGCGATGCCGTGCTGCATCGGCGCGTTGACCGTGAACACGTTGAACTGGTGGACCTTGCGGAACTCGGCCATCAGCGCGGCCGGTGCGGCCACGTAGCCCACCTTCCAGCCCGTGACGTGGTAGGTCTTGCCGAAGCTCGACACCAGGATGCTGCGCACGGCGAGCTCGGGCAGGCGTGCCACGCTCTGGTGCGGCGCGCTGTCGAAGACCATGTGCTCGTAGACCTCATCGCTGATGACGAGGACCTCGGTGCCTTCGAGCAGGTTGGCGAGCCGGCGCATCTCGGCCGCGTGCCAGACCGTGCCGCTGGGGTTGTGCGGCGTGTTGATGATGATCGCGCGGGTGCGCGGCGTCAGGGCCGCGGCGATGGCGTCGAAGTCGGGCCGGAAGGTGCCGGGCGTCAGCGCGACGCGCCGCACGATGCCGCCGGCCAGCTCGATGCCGGGCACGTAGCTGTCGTAGCAGGGCTCGAGCACGATGACCTCGTCGCCGGGCTGGACGAAGGCGAGCAGGGCGGTCAGCAACGCCTGGGTCGCGCCGGAGGTGATCGTGATCTCGTCCTGGGCCTTGTAGCGAGCGCCGTAGAGCATCGCGATCTTGCCGGCAATGGCCTCGCGCAGCGCCGGGACGCCAGCCATGGCCGGGTACTGGTTGTGGCCGGCCCGCATGGCTTGTCCGACGGCATCACGCAGCGCCGGATCGCAGCCGAAGTCCGGGAAGCCCTGGCCGAGGTTGACGGCGCCATGCTGCTCTGCCAGGGCAGACATGGTGGTGAAGATGGTCGTGCCGACATTGGGTAGTCGGCTGCGGGGATGCAGGGGCGAGCTTTGCATGTCGATGCTTCAGAGGCCGAAATCGCTGGCGTTGCCGCTCATGGCGCGCGCGAGCAGGTCTTTGCTGAGGCGCTCCGAGAGCAGCTCGGCGAACGCGTAGACATAGTTCCTGAGATAAGCGCCGCGCTTGAATGCGATGCGGGCGACATTTTGTCCGAACAACTGGCCCAGCGGGCGCGCGACGAGATCGGTGTCGGCCGCGTCACGCATCGCCATTTCGGCGACGATGCCCAGGCCCATGCCGAGCTTCACATACGTCTTGATGACGTCCGAGTCGATCGCCTCGAGCACGATATTGGGCTGCAACTGGCGCGCGGCGAAGGCGCGGTCGATGCGCGCGCGGCCGGTGAAGCTCGGGTGGTAGGTGACGATGGGCTCGGCGGCGAGCTGTTCGAGGCTGATGCTGGGCACCGTCGCCAGCGGGTGCTCGCGCGGCACGACCAGCATGTGCTGCCATTCGTAGCAAGGCAGCGAGACGAGCTCGTCGAAGTCGGCCAGCGATTCGGTTGCCAGGCCGACATCGGCCGTCTCGTCGATCAGCATGCGGGCGACCTGCTCCGGATTGCCCTGGTGCAGGCTCACGCGCACGTGCGGCCGCATGCGGCGCAGTTGCGCGACCGGCCCGGGCAGCACGTAGCGGGCCTGCGTGTGCGTGGTGGCAATCGAGAGCGTGCCGGTGTCCTGCTTGGAGTATTCCTCGCCGATGCGCTTGAGGTTGGCGACCTCGCGCATGATGATCTCGATCGACGCAAGCACCTGCTGGCCCGGCTCGGTGATGCGGCGCAGGCGCTTGCCGTGACGCGAGAAGATGTCGATGCCGAGCTCTTCCTCGAGTTCGAGGATCGCCTTGGAAACGCCCGGCTGCGAGGTGAACAGGGCCTTGGCGGTCTCGGTCAGGTTGAGGTTGCGACGTGCGGCTTCCTGCACGAAGCGGAACTGGTGCAGATTCATTCAAGGGCTCCGGAAGCGGGAGGCAGCAGGCCGAGGCTGGCGGTGGCCATGGCCTGCACGACGGCGGCATGCTCGCCGATCGGCGCGTGCAATTGCCAGCGCACCGTGGGCGGATGGTGGGCGCGCAGGGTCTCGATCAGGGCCGGCACGTCGCGCCGCACGTGGCCGCCGGTGCCGAGGAACAGCGGCACGATGTGGACCTCGTCGCAGCCAGCCGCGACGAGGCGTGCGGCGGCGGTCGGCAGGTCGGGTGCCATGAATTCGAGGAAGGCCAGTTCCAGCGGCAGCGCGGGCCGCGCCGCCTTGATGCCCGCGGCGACGGCCTCGAAGGGCCGCGCCCATTCCGGATCGCGGGCCCCGTGGCAGAAGAGCAGCAGGCCCTGCATCAGCGGTAGCGCACCAGCCACGCGAACGCGCCGAGCGACAGCAGGAGGTAGGCCAGGCTCGGCGCACTCGCGACGGCCCAGGGTGTCCAGCCCTTGAGCAGGCCCAGGTGACCGGCGACGTTGTTCAGCAGCACGAAGCTGATGCCCAGCATGATGCCGCCGAAGACCTTCAGGCTGATGCCGCCGGCGCGCGCATGAAGGTAGGCGAAGGGCAGGGCCAGGCCCATCATCACGAAGCAGGTGAAGGGGTAGAGCGCCTTGCGCCAGAACTCGATGTCGTGGGCCTGCGCGGACTGCTCCTGTGCCGAAAGATGCTGGATGTACCGGTAGAGCTCGATCGTCGACATCGACGAGGGCGGCAGCACGGCCGCGCGGATGACGCCGGCCGTGAGCGTGCTGGCCCAGTCGACCTGCGCCAGATGGCTTTCGCTGACGAGCGGCGTGCGCGCAGTGTTCGGCGCCGATGCCGCGGCGGCATTGGCCTGTGCAGCCGCGGCCGCGTCGCTCAGGCTGGCGCCGGGCGGCCTGTCGGGGCCGGCCTGGCGCAGCCAGTCCGTGCGCTCGACGTCCTCGAGGTGCCAGTTGCCCTGGGCATCGACATGGGCCTCGCGGGCAACGAGGCGCGCCAGCAGCACGCCCTGGTCGTCGAACTCGAAGATGCGCACGTCCTGCAGCGAACCCGAGGTGCTCGCGCGGCCGACGCGGATCGAATAGCTGCGTTCGTGGCCGTCGACGATCTCGTGGTCCTTGAGCCAGGCGCCGCGCCCGCCCGCCGTGGGCTGGCCGGTGAACTGGCCGCGCATCACGTCGCCCTGGCGTTCGAAGTAGGGGCCGGCATAGTCGCCGACGACGAATGTCACCACGGCGAACAGCATGGCCAGGCTGGCCAGCAGGTTCAGCGCGCGGCCGGGGCCGAGGCCGCCGGTGCGCAGGATGGTGAATTCGCTCGACTGCGCCAGGCGCGCCAGCGCGAAGATCGTGCCGATCAGCACGGCGATGGGGAACAGCTGGTAGAAGTGCTCAGGCAGCTCCGTCGCGGCGACGAGTGCCGCCGCGCCCGCGCCGACGCCGGCGCGCCCCATGTGGTCGATCTCGTCGACGAAATCGCCGAAGTAGAAGAGCGACAGAAAGGCCAGCGCGACGAAGATCACGGCGCTGACGATGTCGCGGTACAGCAGGCGGCGGACGGTCTTCATGCCGGCACCGCCTTCAGGCGCAGGCGCGGCATGCTCGCGCCGGCATCGCGTCGCCACAGCAGCACCAGCGCGAGCAGGAAGGCGCCGCCGTGCAGCTCGAGCATGGCCGGCGCGATGCCCATGCGTCCGTTCGCCACCCAGCTCTGGCTCAGGTTGATGAGGTTGTAGTAGATGAAGAAGCCCAGCAGCGCGAACAGCAGGTTCCAGTTGTTCGGCCGGCGCGGGTTGGTATAGGCCAAGCTCAGCGCGAGGATGGTCATGTTGATCGCACCCAGGATCAGGCCCAGGCGCCAGGTCAGCTCGCCGAGGTTGCGGGCCGACGGGTCGCGCAGCAGCGCGAGCGTGGGCAGGGCCTTGGGTGGCAGCTGATCGGCCGTTGACAGCACCGGACTGTCGGTCAGCAGCGAGTAGCGCTGGAAGCGCGCCACCGATTTGTCGCCGGTCTTCTCGTTTGTTTCGTTGCGCTGGCCGTGTTCGAGGACGAGGAAGCGGTCGTCGCCTTCGATCTCGATGTGGCCGCGCGTCGCGGTCGTCACGGCCTCGCGCTCGCCGGTCTGCGACAGGATGAAGACGTTGTGGCCCTCGGCCGGGTTCGCGCCGCTGCCGGGCGCTCGGTCGATGAAGAAGACGCGCGAGCCGTCGCGCGAGGTCTGGAACTGGCCGGGCGCGACGCGCGAGAGATCACCGCGCTTTTCATAGCGTTCGCGCAGTTGCTGGCTGTTCTGGTTGCCCCAGGGCCACACGATGAGCTCCAGCACGAGCACGGCCAGCAGCACCGGCCAGGCCATGCCGAACACGGGGCGCAGGAAGCGGCGCAGCGGCAGGCCGCTGGCGAGCCAGACGGTCATTTCGGACTCGCGGTACATGCGCCCCAGCGTGGCGACGATGGCGACGAACAGCGACAGTGCCAGCACCCACGGCAGGTAGCCCAGCGACGCGTAGCCCATCAGCAGCAGCACGTCCTGCGGCGCGACGTTGCCGCCGGCGGCCTGGCGCAGCGTGCTGATCAGCATCATGGTCAGCACGATGGTCAGAATGACCACGAGGGTCACGCCGAAGCTGCGCGCCAGATCTTTCCTTACCGTTGAATCGAATAACATTCCGGCACTTTATCTATTTCCAGACATTATGGACTTCAAGACTCAGTCGATCGCCTTCGGCGCGCTCGCCACCACCACTGCCGATGCCCTCGTGATCGTGGTCGCGGGGGACGCCTGGCCCAAGGGGCACGACGCCGCGGTGGCCGGCCTCACGGCCGATGCCGTCAAGCTCGGTGACTTCGAGTTCAAGGCCGGCAAGACGCTGCTGCTGCAGCGTGCGCCGGGCGTGAAAGCGCCGCGCCTGATCGTGTCGGCCGCGGGCGTCGCCAGTCTCAAGAACGCGCGCACCGCGCTGGTCGCCGCGCTGGCGCAGCTCAAAGGCAAGGGTGCCGCGCATGCGGCCGTTGCCTTCGTCGGGTTCGGCGCGCTGACCGAAGCGCTGGCCGAGCATTTCGTGCTCGCCGGCACGGAGTCGTCCTACGTGTACCGCCACACCAAGCCGAGCGCGCCCGCGCCGGCGCGCCTGAACAAGCTCACGCTGCTGACCGACAAGGCCGACGCCGCCGCAGCGCGCGTGGCACGGGCCGGCCTGGTGCGCGGCGAGGCCGTGGCCGCGGGCGTCGAGCTCGCGCGCGAGCTGGCCAATCGCCCAGGCAACCATGCCACGCCGACCTTCCTCGGCGAGCAGGCCAAGGTGCTGGGCCGCAGCTACGGTCTCAAGGTCGAAGTGCTCGACAAGAAGGCCGTCGAGAAGCTGGGCATGGGCTCCTTCCTGTCGGTGGCGCAGGGCTCGGACGAGCCGCTGCGCTTCATCGTCGCGCGCTACGACGGCGCGGCCAAGACGCAGGCCCCCGTGGTGCTGGTCGGCAAGGGCATCACCTTCGACTCGGGCGGCATCTCGATCAAGCCGGGCGCCGGCATGGACGAGATGAAGTTCGACATGGGTGGTGCCGCCAGCGTGCTGGGCACGCTGCGCGCGGTCGCCGAGCTCAAGCCCAAGCTCAACCTCGTCTGCCTGATTCCCGCCTGCGAGAACATGCCCAGCGGCAAGGCCGTCAAGCCCGGTGATGTGGTCACGTCGATGTCGGGCCAGACCATCGAGAACCTCAACACCGACGCCGAAGGCCGCCTGATCCTGTGCGACGCGCTGACCTACGCCGAGCGCTTCAAGCCGGCCGTCGTCGTCGACGTCGCCACGCTGACGGGCGCCTGCGTGATCGCCCTGGGCGGCGTGCGCAGCGGCATGTACGCGAGCGACGACGCGCTGGCGACCGAGCTGCTTGCGGCCGGCGAAGAGGCGCTCGACCCGTGCTGGCGCCTGCCGCTCGACGACGAGTACGAGGAAGGCCTCAAGAGCAACTTCGCCGACGTCGCCAACGTGGCCGGCCGCGAAGGCGGCTCGATCACGGCGGCCAAGTTCCTGCAGCGCTTCGCAGGCAAGTACCGCTGGGGCCATCTGGACATCGCCGGCACGGCCTGGAAGGGCGGCTCGGCCAAGGGCGCGACCGGCCGTCCGGTCGGCTTGCTGACGCATTTCGTGCTGGCCCAGGCGGCCAAGCGCTGACCAGGCAGACGCGGCGCTCATGACCCAGGTGACTTTCTATACCGGCGTGCCCGATCGCCTGGGTTATCTGTGCCGCCTGCTGCGCAAGGCCTATGCGAGCGGCGCCCGCATCGGCGTGTGCGGGCCGGCACCGATGCTGGACCGCCTCGATCGCGAGCTCTGGGCGTTCGCGCCGACGGAGTTCGTGCCGCACCTGCGCCTGCGCCCCGGCAAGGCGCCGGCCGAGCGCCTGGCCGGCACGCCGATCGTGCTGGCCGAACTGCCGGCGGAGCTGCCGCACCGTGAGGTGCTGGTGAACCTGGGCGACGACATCCCGGGCGACGTGCAGGACTTCGCGCGCGTGCTGGAGGTGTTGTCGCAGGAGCCCGAACAGCTCGGCATCGGGCGCCGCCGTTACCGCCAGTACGAGCAGATGGGGCTGCGCCCCGAGCACCACGTCGTCGGCTCGTAAGCGCGGCGCAACGCACGCCATTCCCGATGGGAAGCCCCCCCGATTTGCGCTATGGTCGGCGCGGCTCACCCTAAGGAGGAATCGGCATGCAGTTCCGTAAGAAACATATCGTTGGCGCGGCACTGGCGCTGCTCGCGGGCAGCGCGCTGGCGCAGGATCTCGTGGTCAAGATCGGCCACGTGGCGCCGACCAGCGGCAATCAGGCTCACCTGGGCAAGGACAACGAGCTCGGCGCGCGCATGGCGATCGACGACCTCAACGCCAAGCACATCAAGATCGGCGGCAAGGTCGCGCATTTCGAGCTGCTGGCCGAAGACGATGCCGCCGACCCGAAGCAGGGCACGGCCGCGGCGCAAAAGCTCGTGGACGAGAAAGTCAACGGCGTGATCGGCCACCTGAACTCGGGCACCTCCATCCCGGCTTCGAAGATCTACGCTGACGCCGGCATCCCGCAGATTTCGCCGTCCTCCACCAGCCCCGACTACACGGCGCACGGCTACAAGACGACCTTCCGCGTCGTGGCCAACGACGAACACCTCGGCGGCACGCTGGGCAAATACGCCGTCACGGACATCAAGGCGCATTCGGTGGCCGTGATCAACGACCGCACGGCCTACGGCATGGGCGTGGCCCAGGAATTCGAAAAGGCCGCACGCAAGGCCGGCGCGCAGATCGTGGCGCGCGAGGCCACCAACGACAAGGCCTCCGACTTCACCGCCATCCTCACCAACATCAAGGGCAAGAAGCCCGACCTCGTGTTCTTCGGCGGCATGGATGCCGTCGGCGGCCCGATGCTGCGCCAGATGAAGCAGCTCGGCCTCACGGCCAAGTACATGGGTGGCGACGGCATCTGCACGGCCGACCTGCCCAACCTGGCGGCCGGCACCATCGCCGACAACCAGGTCGTGTGCGCCGAGGCCGGCGGGGTCGACCCCACGGGCAAGAAGGCCATGGACGACTTCCGTGCGCGCTTCAAGGCCAAGTACGGCGTCGAGGTCCAGATCTACGCCCCCTACGTCTACGACGCCGTCAACGTGATGGTCGCGGCCATGGTCAAGGCCGGGTCGGCCGAGCCGGCCAAGTACGGCCCGGTTCTTGCCCAGACGACCGACTACAAGGGCGTGACGGGCGCCATTTCCTTTGACGGCCGTGGGGACATCAAGAACGGCGCGCTGACGCTTTACACCTACCGCGGCGGCAATCGCGAGCAGATCGCAGTCGTGCATTGACGACGTCCCCCCCAAGAGGGGGATAAGGGCCCGCTGCCTCAGCGGGCCCTTTTTCGTTGTGCGAACTTGAAACAACAAACGGCCGTATAAGCCTCGGACACCTGTGGAAAACACACGTTGTCCGATTGTGGGACGCCGGGAGGCGGCACCAGACAGGCTCTACTCGCGTCTTGTCGCGCAAGCAACTGAATTTCTGACGGCAGTTCGCGCGACCGTTTCAAGACGGGCCTCCCCTGCAAACGGGGGGCTTCCAACGTGTGTTGTGATGGGCATCATCGGCACCATTCAATAAACGTTGATCTGTCACAAGCTGCGGATCTTCGTAGCGGGGCCCTCGATGGATCTAGACGGGCCGGTCCCAGCAACGCGAAGTGGGCGGGACCGCGCCGGTGCTACGGGTATTGCGTGTAGCACGAGCGGGTAGCGAGGAAAAAATGATTCGGGTTTTCAATCACTATCTACATCGGCAGACGCTCTACCAGGTCTTCTTTGACCTCGGCCTGATCCTGTTTGCCGTGGCAGCCGTGGTGCTGAGCCAGGGCGATACCACCGGTGGCGTCCTTCCCTTTGCCGCGTCGCATGGGCTGTCGCTGGCCGGTTGCGTGTTCGTCATCAACTCGGCCACCGGCTTTTATCAGCACGTTCACAACCGCTCGGTCACGGAGTCCTGCGCCCGTGCGCTGTTCGGCCTGATGTTCGGCCTGCCGCTCGCGTATCTGATCTTCAGCTTCCTGCCGGCAACGCTGGCGCATCGCGAGTTGCTGACGCTGGCCGCCATGGCGGCGGTCGCTGCCGTGATGCTGCATCGTGTCTACGCTTCCCATGCCGGGCTGCATGGCCCGGGCCGGTCGCGCGTCCTGATCCTCGGCACCGGCGAGCGTGCCCGGGCGGTGGCTGCCGCGCTGCGTGCTGCCGACCCGCACGCCCAGATCGTCGGCTATGCCGAAGGGCCCAACGCCGAGGCCATCGAGGTGCCGCGTGGCGAGATCGTCGAGTCCAAGGGCAGCCTGACCGAGACCGCCGTCCACCTCGGCATCGACGAGATCGTCATCGCGCTGACCGAGCGCCGCGGCGGCAACACACCCTTGCGCCATCTGCTCGACTGCAAGCTGCACGGCATCAAGGTCGTGGACATCGCGACCTACTTCGAGAAGACGCTGGCGCAGATCAACATCAAGCACGTCAACGCGGGCTGGCTGGTCTTCGGCGATGGTTTCAACCAGGGCGTGTTCCGTGCACTGTGCAAGCGCGCCTTCGACGTGGTGTCGGCTGCACTGCTGCTGGTTTTGACTTTGCCGGTGATGGTGGTGGCAGCGATCGCCATCAAGCTTGAATCGCCTGGATCGATGCTGTATCGCCAAGTGCGCGTGGGTCAGCATGGGCGCGTGTTCGAGGTCATCAAGTTCCGCAGCATGCGCTCGGACGCGGAGAAGGACGGCACGCCTCGCTGGGCCACCCAGAACGACTCGCGCATCACCCGCGTCGGGCGTTTCATCCGCAAGGTCCGTATCGACGAGCTTCCGCAGCTGATCAATGTGTTGCGCGGCGAGATGAGCATGGTGGGGCCGCGTCCGGAGCGTCAGTACTTCGTCGAAGACCTGGTTCGCCAAGTTCCGTACTACGCCGTGCGCCACAGCGTGAAGCCAGGTGTGACCGGCTGGGCCCAGGTCCGCTACGAGTACGGCTCGACGGTCGAGGACTCGATTGAAAAGCTCCAGTACGACCTGTACTACGTGAAGAACCACAGCCTGTTCCTCGATCTGCTGATCATGCTGGAGACGGTGGCCGTGGTGTTGACAGGCAAGGGCGCCCGCTGAGGCGGCGCGCGAGGCGCACGCTCGCCGCAGGGCGGGCGTGGCGCGGGAGCATCGCGCTGCTCCCGATGCTGGAAAGCGCTGCTGGCCATGGTTGAATCGGGCATGTTCAGTGCTGAACTCCAGCTGACGTTTGCTGCAAACCTGCTGGCAGCCCTGGCGTTTGCTGCATTTGCCGGCTATTGCGGCGTCCGGGTCGCCAAAGGCTTGATGCCGCTCGAGCGCGTCGGCGGCATCTTCCTGCTTGCACTGGTCGCTTCGGCGGCCTGGGCATTGGCGAATTGCGCCAGCGCGCTCGCGCAGGCCCATCGACTGCCTTTTGCCGGCCATGAATGGCTGCCTTGGTGCCAGCGCCTGCTGGACCTGGTCCGCTACGCATGCTGGTTCGGCTTCGTGCTGATGCTGCTGAGACCGGCCGAGCCGAATCACGGGCTCGGCGATCTTCGGGTCTCGCGCGTGCTGGCGATCAGCGCACTGCTGTTCTCGGCCGCGGTGATGGTCGGCGATGTCTTGCTGGTCAATCTGGACCTCGAACGCGCGCACGCGCTGGCGTCCCTGATGCAGGCGGTCGTCGGACTGGCTTTGCTCGAGCAACTGCTGCGCAATATCGACGAGGCGGGGCGCTGGAATGCCAAGCCGCTGTGCCTCGGCCTGGGCATTGCCTTCGCCTACGACGTCTTCGTGTTTTCACAGGCTGCGCTGTTCCGGACCTTCGACAGCGACGCGCTGACCATGCGGGCCGCCATCCATGCGCTGGGCCTGCCGCTGCTGCTGGTGTCGGCGCGGCGGCGCACCGACTGGCTGGGCCGCCTGCATGTTTCGCGTGCCGCCGTGTTCCAGTCGGCGACGCTGCTGATGGTGGGCTGCTACCTGCTGCTGGTGTCGGCGCTGGGCTACTACATCCGCTACAGCGGCGGCGAATGGGGCAGGGCGCTGCAGCTGACGCTGACCGTGCTGGCGCTGCTGGTGCTGGGCGTGCTGGTCCTGTCGGGCTCGCTGCGTTCGCGCCTGCGGGTCTACATCAGCAAGAACTTCTTCAGCTACCGCTACGACTACCGACTTGAGTGGCTGCGCTTCACCGGCACGCTGGCGTCCGGCGCATCGCCGCGCGACATCGGCACGACCGTGATCCGCGCGTTGGCCGATCTGGTCGAGAGTCCCGCAGGCGCCTTGTGGCTGCGCTCGGGCAGCGGCGCGGCCCTGGTTCAGGCCGCGCGCTGGAACGTGCCCGACGCCAGCCGCTTCGACGGGCTCGATGCGCTGACCGAATTCATGCAGCGCAGCGGCTGGATCGTCGACCTGACCGAATGGCGTCGCGCGCACGGCGCCTACGAAGGGCTCGTCCTGCCCGACTGGCTTCGCGACGACGCCAACGCCTGGCTGATCGTGCCGCTGCAGACCTCGGGCGAGCTGATGGGCTTCGTGCTGATCGCGCCATCGCGCGCGCCTTTCGAGATCAACTGGGAAGTGCGCGACCTGCTCAAGACGGCGGCCAGCCAGGCATCGGGCTATCTCGCGCAGGTCCAGGCCGCCGAAGCGCTGCTCGAGGCGCGCAAGTTCGAGGCCTTCAACAAGATGTCGGCCTTTGTCGTGCACGACCTCAAGAACATCATCACGCAGCTTTCGCTGATGATGAAGAACGCCCAGCGCCTGCGCGACAACCCGGAGTTTCAGCAGGACATGCTCGACACCGTCGAGAACTCGCTCGAGAAGATGCGCCAGCTGATGCTGCAGTTGCGCGAGGGCGAAAGACCGCATGGCGTGAGCAGCGGCGTCGACCTCGAGGCGATTGCGCGGCGCCTGGCCAAGGCCGCGTCGGGCAAGGGTCGCGTGCTCGAACTCGAGCTGCAATCGCGCATCCACACGCGGGGCCAGGAGGAGCGCATCGAGCGCGTCATCGGCCATGTCGTGCAGAACGCGCTCGACGCCACGCCGACCGAGCGGCGCGTCAGTCTTCGCCTCGATGAAACAGGCAGCCAGGCACGCGTGCAAGTTGTCGATGAAGGCTGCGGAATGAGCGAGGAATTCGTACAGAATCGCCTCTTCAAGCCCTTTGAAACCACCAAGGCCAACGGCATGGGAATCGGGGCTTATGAAAGCTATCAATATCTTCAAGAGTTGGGGGGGAGGATCACCGTGGAAAGCAGGCTTCAGCAGGGCACGACCGTCACCATCCTGCTCCCCTTGTTCCATGCGGGCGCCTCGAACCAGGGCTCGGTGATTGCTGCGCAATGAACGGCACCAAGCTCCCCTCGCTGCTGATCGTCGAGGACGATCTCGCACTGCAAAAGCAGATCAAATGGTCGCTGGACCGCTTCGAGTCCGCCGTGGCGGACGACGTCGCGAGTGCCGTGCTCCAGTTCCGCCGCCATAACCCGGCGGTGGTCACGATGGATCTGGGCCTGCCGCCTGACCAGGACTCGGTCAGCGAAGGCTTCAAGTGCCTTGAAAAGCTGCTGGAGCTCGACCCCGGCGTCAAGGTCATCGTGCTGACGGGCCAGAACGACCAGGCCAACGCGCTGCGCGCGATCCGCATGGGCGCCTACGACTTCCTGGCCAAGCCCGTCGATGCCGACGTGCTCGCGCTGACGGTCGAGCGTGCGCTGCGGCTCTATGAGTTGCAGCAGGAGAACCGGCGCCTGCAGATGCAGAGCCAGGTCGACGCGCTCGGCGGCGTCATCACGCGCGATCCGGGCATGCAGAAGGTCTGTCGCATGGTCGAGAAAGTGGCGCCGAGCGATGCGACGGTGCTGCTGCTCGGCGAGAGCGGCACGGGCAAGGAAGTGCTGGCGCAGGGCCTGCACGACGCTTCGAAGCGCAAAGGCCGCTTCGTCGCGATCAACTGCGCGGCGATCCCGGAGAACCTGCTCGAGAGCGAACTGTTCGGCTACGAGAAGGGCGCCTTCACCGGCGCCACCAAGACGACGGTCGGCAAGATCGAAACGGCCGACGGCGGCACGCTCATGCTCGACGAGATCGGCGACCTGCCGATGTCGCTGCAGGCCAAGCTCTTGCGCTTCCTGCAGGAACGCCGGATCGAGAGGATTGGTGGGCGGCAGGAGATCGAGATCAACGTGCGCGTCGTCGGCGCAACCCACCAGGATCTTCGTCAGCAGATCGCAGACGGGCGCTTCCGTGAGGATCTCTATTACCGGCTGGCCGAGATCGTCGTCGAGATTCCGCCGCTGCGATCGCGCGTTGGCGACCCGGTGCTGCTGGCGCACGCCTTTTTGCGGCGCCTGGGCTCGGAGCAGAGGCGGCCCGCGCCCAATCTGAGCGACGACGCAGTCCGCGCGCTTGAAGTGCACGAGTGGCCGGGCAATGTCCGGGAACTGCAGAACATCATCAAGCGTGCCTTCATCATGGCCGACGGCGATCGGATCGGTGCCGAGGATCTCGGACTCGCATCGCCAGCCGCGGTACAGGAAGCCGGCAAGGCAGCGGAGCTGGATCTGCGTCGCATCCGTGAAGAGGCCGAACGCACGGCCGTGATCACGGCCTTGTCGCGGGCCGACGGCAATATCGCGCGGGCATCCGAATTGCTCGGAGTCAGTCGCCCGACGCTGTACGACTTGATGAGCCGACTGCAAATCAAATGACCTTTCAAACCATGAAAATGCCTAAGTCCAGTGTGCGTACCACGGCTGTGCTCGTCATGAGCGCAGTTGGAATTCTGGTCGCGGGCTGCTCGCGGTCCACGCCCGAATCGTTGATCGCCAACGCGCAGGCCAGCATGGAGCGCAAGGAATTGAACAAGGCCGAGGTCGAGTTGAAAGGGGCCTTGCAGATCGACCCCAACATGGCCAAGGCGCGCTTCCTGCTGGGCCTTGTGCTGCTGCGCCGAGGCGATGTGGGCGGGGCCAGCATCGAGCTGGAGAAAGCGGGCAAGTCGGGCTATCAGGGCGAGGACCTGGTGGCGGCCCAGGCGCAGGTCATGCTCATGCAGGGTCACGGTGACCAGGCGCTCAAGCGGTTTTCTTCGACACAACTGGTCAACCCCAAGGCGAGTGCGGCGCTGGACACCGTGCTTGCCGAGGCCATGCTGCGCGCCAATGACCAGGCCGGTGCGCGAGCCCGGGTGGATGCCGCGATCAAGCTTGATCCTGCGGCCCCCGCGGTCGAACTGATGGATGTGCGCCTGATCGCCATCGAGTCCGGTCCCGTGCCGGCGCTGGCGGCCGTCGACAAGGTGCTCGAGAAAAATCCTGACAGTGCCGACGCTTGGATCCTCAAAGGCCAGTTGCTCAGCACGCAAGGGCGCGATCTCCAGGGCGCGGCCGATGCCTACCGGCACGCGATCGCGGCCGACAAGAACAAGGTCGGCGCCTATGTCGCGCTTTGCTCCCTGCTGATCAACGAAGACGATCACGACGGCGTGAAGAAAGCGCTCGACGATTTCAAGGCGAAGTTCCCCAAGAATCCGATGCAGCTGTTCTTCAGCGCCGGCTACCAGATGCAGTCGGGTGACCTCAATGGCGCGCACGAGACCGTCCAGCAAGTGCTCAAGGCCGCGCCTGAAGATCCCAACGTGCACCTGCTCGCAGGACGAATCGAACTGCTGCGCGGAAACACCCTGGAAGCCGAGGGGCACTTTGACAAGGCTGCGCTGGCAATGCCGGGCGCGCCTGCCAACAAGCTGCTTCTGGCGACGGCGCAACTGGCGCTGGATGAAACCGACAAGGCCGCCAGAACCATCGCACCGATGCTCGGCGTCACGCCCCCTAACGTCGAGGCCCTGAATCTGGCCGGAGATATCAAGCTCAAGCAGCACGACGCGGCGGCGGCCGAACACTATTTTTCCCAGGCGCTTGCCGCCCGTCCGGTCGATATTCACAGCCGGCTGATGCTGGCGACGCTGCAGCTTGGCAAGCCGGGCCAACAGGCCGAGGCCATCCAGAAGCTGCGAGCCCTGGCCAGCGAGGATCACGGCATCCAGGCGGACCTGGAACTGATCGCTGCATTGGCGGGGCAAGGTGATATTGCCGGCGCTTCGGCCGCTGTCGATGGGCTCGAAAAAAAGACGCCGGGCCAGCCGAACCCGGCGTTCATTCGCGGAACGCTGGAACTGCAGCGTGGCGACAAGACCAAGGCCAGGGCCTTCTTCGAGGAAGCGCTGAAGCGCTCCCCGGTCTTCATGCCCGCCTTGCAGGCGCTGGTCGCGCTGGACCTCCAGGATCAGCGCCTGCCTTCGGCGATCGGCCGATACGAGGCGTTCCTGCGCGTGGCGCCGAGCAAGGCTGAAGCGGTGCTGGGGCTGGTCGAGCTCAAGCAGCGCGCCGGTGCAAGCTCGGGCGACATCAAGAAGATATTGAACGACGGGATCCGCAGCAATCCGGCCGCCGGAATCCTGCGCGCAGCCCTTGCGCGCCTGCTGCTGCAGGAGGGTGATAGCCGTGGGGCGCTCAGCGCCGTGCAGGAGGCGCTGGCTCAGCAACCCGATGATGTCGAACTGCTGGGGCTGGAGGCTCAGGTCAGCCTGGCGCTCGGCGACTCCAACCGCGCGGCAACGGATCTGGGCCGCATCGTGTCCTTGACGCCCGGGTCCGCCGTGCCGCTCATCCGCCTGGCGCAGTTCCAGGCAGTCCAGAAGGACTGGCCGGGTGCCGTCGACTCGCTCAAGCGAGCCCAGGCGATCGCGCCGCATGATCTCAACGTGCAATTCAGCCTGGTGCACGCCTTGACGGCGGCCGGGCGCACGGACGAGGCACGCAAGCTGGCGCTGGGCGTTCAGCGGAGCGACGCTAAGTCGCCGGCGGGCTATGTGCTGGAGGCGGAGATTGACGTTGCTGCCCGGCAATACACGCCGGCAGTGGCTGCGTATCGTGCCGCGCTCGACAAGGTGCCTTCCGGCGAGACGGCCGTCGCCCTGTTCAAGACGCTTCAGCTTTCCGGCGATACGGCGGGAGCCGGCACCTTCCAGGCGAACTGGCTGAAGTCGCATCCCAAGGACACCACACTCATTTCCTATCTGGGTGACCAGGCCTTGCACGCTGGCGACAAAGGCGAAGCGCTGAAGCGTTACCAGGCCGTGCTCGATATCCAGCCGGACAACGCGCTCGCGATGAACAACGTGGCCTGGCTGATTTCGCAGGACAAGCCCAAGGTCGCGCTGGAGATGTCCGAGAAGGTGAACCAGCTGTACCCGAATCAGCCTGCGTTCATGGATACGAAGGCTGCGATCCTGGTAGCCAATGGCAAGCTCGATGCAGCACTTGAATTGCAGCGGCGCCTGGTCGATATGAATCCCGACGTGGCGGCCCATCGCCTGCATCTGGCGCAATACCTGATCCAGTCCGGCAAGAAATCCGAGGCCCGGACGGAACTCGACAAGATGGCCTCGATGAACGGCGGCGCCGGCTTCCAGGACGAGGTCAAGAAATTACAGGCCAGCCTATGATGCCGTTATTGGCAGGGTAGGGAGGGAATCATGTCCAGGATGAAGCATTCCAGCCTGCGCAAGCGCCTCCACGTTGAACTGCGAAAGGCGTTTGGCGTCCTGCCCAGGTCGCTGAAATTCGCGCTGTACCGGCGCATGGCGCAATGCGATCCGGAACCGGATGCGCGACTTGTTCTCAAGATTGCCGAAACCAAGGAAGAGCTGGAGGCCTGCTTCAGCATTCTTCATGACGCCTACGTGTCCAGCGGTTTCATGAAGCCGCACCCGTCCGGCATGCGCATCACCCGGTACCACGCGCTGCCGACGACGACGACGCTTTGCGCCAAGTTCGACGACCGGGTCGTCGGGACGATCTCGATGATTCGCGAGGGCGTTTTCGGCTTCCCGCTGCAGTCGGTGTTCAACCTGGAAAACGTGCGGGCGAAAGGCGGCCAGATTGCCGAGATTTCGGCGCTCGCGGTGCACCCGGATTTCCGCAAGACCGGCGGCGCCATCCTGTTTCCGCTGATGAAGTTCATGCACGAGTACTGCACCGAGTACTTCGATACGCAGCACCTGGTCATTGCGGTCAACCCGGACAAGATCGAGCTGTACGAGGCGCTGCTCTTCTTCGAGCGCTTGCAGGAAATGGCGGTCGACAAGTACGACTTCGCCAACGGCGCGCCGGCCGTGGGAGCCAGCCTCGACTTGAAGACGGCCAATGAAGTCTTCAAGCGCGGCTACCGAGGACGGCCGCCGGAGAAGAACCTGCACAAGTACTTCTTTGCGCTGCGCCTGGAGAACATACAAAAGCCGCATCGGCGCTATTTCACGACGAACGATCCGGTCATGACGCCGGACTTGCTGGATCACTTCTTCAACAAGTGCAGCAATGTGTTCGAGGAACTCGACGATCGCAGCAAGGCCTTGCTGTGGTCCATCTACAGCCTCGTCGAGTACCGCGCGACGCTCCCCATGCTGAAGGGGAAGGTCGTTGACGGGCACGCCTTGCGGCAGCACCAACGCTATTCGCTCAAGTGCCCGGCCAATATGCTGGTTGCCCACAATGGCTCGGGCGAGAGCGAGCAGTTTGCCTTGTCGGTGATCGAGATCTCGCTGTCCGGTTTCCAGGCGTCCAGCGGCATGGAACTGACGGTCGGCGCCGAAGGCGAGGCCGAAATCGAACTCGGCCACGGCCTGGTTTCGCGCGTGCGCGTCAGGATCATGCGGCGCAAGCACACCGACGTCGGCGAGTACTACGGTTTCAAGCTCGACGAACCGGACCCCGCGTGGCGGCGCTGCGTGGCGGATCTCGAGATGGGGCAGACCTCGACGGACTTGCTCCAATGAGGCGGCGCACGCTGCTTTGTTCGGCCCTGCCGTCGCTGGGACTCGGCGATGCGTGGGCGGCGGCAACGCCCTTGCCGGGGTTGATCGCGCGCTACAAGCCGTCTCTGGTCGTCGTCGGCACCTACAGCGAGACGGACAGCCCGCGCTTTCAGTTCCATGGCACGGGATTCGCGGTGGGCGACGGCAATGCCGTGGTGACCAACGCGCATGTCCTCCCCGAGGCCGCCAACGCCGATGTGGATGTCCAGCGGCAGGTGGCCATCCTGACGCGGGCGCCGGACGGGAAATGGGTGCAAAGAGCCGTGGTCGACCAGACGCTGGACCGCGCGCACGACCTGGTGGTGCTGCGGTTCGACGGCCCGGCGCTTCCGACGCTGCCTCTGGCGGCGGACATCCTCCCGCCGGAGGGCGCGCAGATTTTCCTGATGGGCTTTCCGCTGGGTGCGGCGCTTGGCTTCTCGGTCGTCACGCACCACGGCATCGTCTCGTCGGTCGTGCCGATCGCGCTGCCGGCACCGGGAGCGGACGGGCTCAACGCCCGGGCCGTACGGCAGCTGCGCGAAGGCAGCTTCGAGATCCTGCAGCTCGACGCGGTCTGCTATCCCGGCAACAGCGGCGGCCCGGTGATCGATGCGGACACGGGTGCCGTGATCGGCATCGTCAACATGGTGCTGGTCAAGGGCAGCCGTGAGACGGCCTTGAGCCAGCCGACCGGGATCTCGTATGCGATTCCGGTGTCCTACGTCCGGGCCTTGCTGAGCCACTGACGCACGGCGTCTCCAAAAGCAAACTGCCCCGCACTTTCGTGCGAGGCAGCTCTTTTGCGCCTCCGAAGAATCCCACGCGCTTGCGTGGGACCTCGCTCAGTCGCTCAAGCCTTGCGGCGGCGAGCCACCAGACCGGCGCCAGCCAGCGCGAGGCCGACGAGTGCCAGCGATGTCGGCTCGGGGATCACGAAGGCGTTCGACGTGCTGTTCTGCGTGACGGTCATCAGGTAGGTGTCGCCACCATTCAGGGTCACCGAGCCCGACGTTGCAAATGCACCGGGAGCGCTCGATTGGGTGAAGGCCACGCCGCCCGTTGCGCTGTTCGTCGAACCTTCACCGTTCCATGCGGTCGGGATCCAGGTCAGCACCAGGGCGCCCGTCGTCGTGTCGATGACCGACAGCGAGAAGGTGTTGCCAGCGGTGGCCGAAGCGTTCGAGCCCAGCAGGTCCGGCGAGATGTAGGTGCGGACGTAGGCGCTGTACAGGCCGAAGAAATTGGCCTGAACCGACGTGTTCACCGCAAACAGGGTCTGTGCCGACACCGAGTTCTGGACGTTGCCGTTGGCTTGGCCGACGTTCGAGGAACCGGCGATCATCACATCGGCGCGCGTGAAGCCCGCGGCACCGCCCGAAAGCGCGCTGCCCGAAATCTCGCTGTCGCCCAGTGCGTAGGTCAGGCCCGCCGTGGGCATGCTGATGTGCGTCGTCGTGTCGTTCTGCATCGTCGTGTAGAGCGAAGCAGCACCGGCGCAGTTGCCGACGCAGCTCGACAGCGCATCCGCCGTGCCCGTGGCCGTCGGCGAAATCGAGTTGTTGAACACGTTCGTCGCGTTCAGGCCGGCGCTGCTGCTGCTCAGGCGCGAACCACCCGGCAGAATCGTCAGATCGGCCGTGGTCAGGAAATTGCCCGTCACGCTGTTCTGAATCAGCAGTTGGCTGACGTCCAGATCCGCCATCGCGACGACACCTGCATGAGCGCCCAGTGCGCACGCCGACAGCGCTGCAGCGGCGGCGATTCGGGTCAAGACTTGCTTCATGTGCATTCTCCTCAGGGAGTGTTGGGTTAGACGCAGAGACATAAGCAGAAGCCGTGCCAGCCGTTGTTTTTCCAATTCAATCAACGACTTGTCTGCGACGGGCCGGAGCGGGAAGGCCGGGGCGTAAAGATTTCCGACGGTGGCGGTATGGCCCGCGGGCTGCGCATCGTGGGCATACTCGCCGCCTATGGAACGATCGGTCTTGGAAGGCAATGTCACGGGTCTGCACCAGCAGGTTGCGCGAGTTCACGCGCCGAAGTCGGTTGGCGAGGTCCGGGCAGTCGTCAGGGATGCGCGCGCGCGGGGTGCTTTTCTGTATCCGGTGTCGACCGGGCTGAACTGGGGCTACGGCTCTGCATCGCCGCCGCGCGCCGGCGCCGAGTTGCTCGACCTGAGTGGACTGAATGCGATCCTGAACGCGGATCGCATATCTGAAAGCAACCCGGTGGCCGTCATCCAGCCCGGCGTGACGCAGGGCCAGTTGGCGGATTTTCTGGCCGAGCGCTGCCCTTCGCTGACATTCAACGTCACCGGGTCGGCGCGTGCCACCAGCGTGCTGGGCAATGCGCTCGATCGCGGCGTCGGCTACGAGGGGCCGCGGTACCCGGACCTGTTCGGCCTGGAGATCGTGACGGGCACGGGCGAGCTGATTTCCACGGGGTTTCGCCGGCTCGGGGAGGATTCCCCGCTGGCCCATTGCCATCCGGCGGGGACGGGGCCGATCCTCGACGGGCTGTTTCTCCAGGGCAATTCCGGCATCGTGACGAGCGCCTGCTTTCGCTTGCGGCCGCGCCGGGCGCGGCAGGTGGCGGTCACCCTGGCCGTGCGCCCGGGCGTCGGGCTCGGCGCACTGATCGATACCCTCGCGGGGCTCAAGCGCGAGCAGGTGCTGAGCACGGTCATGCACATCGGCAATCCGCTGCGGGGGCGCGTCAGCCTCATGCACGGCGTCGCCAGCTATCTGCAGGAGCAGTGCGGCGTCAGTGCCGAAGGCCTGATGCCGTTGGCCGAACAGGTGGTGGCCTCGGTCGCGGCTGGGGAGTGGGTCGGCCTGGGCGGCGTGGCGGGCACGGAGCGCCAGGTGGCCGCCGCACTGCACGAAATCCGCAGACGCGTCCGTGCTGTTGCCACGATGCGGGTCTTTGATGAGCGGCGCCTGGCGCTCGGGTATCGCGTGATGCATTCGCTGCGCTTCCTCCCCTGGGCGCGCAATCAGGCCGCGGCCATCAATGCGATCCGGCCCTTGCACGGCTTGGCGCTGGGGCGCCCGACCGACGCAGCGATCGACAACCTGCTGTGGCGCTTCGGGCGGGCCGACCTGCCGGCGGCGCGGCTGGACGAGTCCAATTGCGGGCTCATCTTCATCAACCCCGCGCTGCCCATGGACGGGCGCTTTGTCGAGCGGGCCCTGCAGGCGCTGGAGGCCGTTGCGGCGCAGCACGGGCACGTGCTCTATACGACCGTCAACCTGGAAACCGAGAATTCCCTGGTGGCGGTGATCAATCTGCTGTTCGATCGCAGCGACCCGGCGGCCTGCGCGCAAGCCAAACGCTGTGCCGATGCCATTTACGCCGAAATCAGGCGTCTCGGACTGGAGGTCTATCGCGCGCGCGCCGACATGATGGGGCAGGTGGTCGACGCGGCGTCGCCCTATTGGCAGGCAATAGCCAGGGTGAAAAAGTCGTTTGACCCGGATGGCGTCATCGCGCCGGGGCGCTATTGCCCTTGACGCGGGTGCCGTGCCGGCCGAGTTTTCCGGCGTCGCGGCCGTAATGGGGGTGTGGTAGTGCACTAGTCGGCATTTCGCCCCCGCGTATGCGTGTTTGTGGTGACGATATGACGCGGTCGCCGGCAGGCCTTGCGCGACGCTATGGCATCATTCCTCGCTTCATGGTGAAGCTTGGATCAAGGACACGCTTTGCCCATGTCGTGTCGTGGTGATGAATGAATCCGGCCAGTACCAAGCATCGAGGGGATCTATTTTGAAAGCGCTACTCAAAATCATCGGCAGGCTTGCTTGTGTCGCGTTCGCCGGGTTGGCGACGGTCGTGTTGAGCGCTTGCTCCACGACCCCCGCGCACCAGGCGGCTCCCAAGACGCTCCCTTCCTCGGACTACAACTACATCGTCGGCGCCGGCGACTCGCTGAATATCATCGTCTGGCGCAACCCGGAGTTGTCGATGGTCGTGCCAGTGCGCCCCGACGGCAAGATCTCCACGCCCCTGATCGACGATCTGGCGGCCCAGGGCAAGAGCCCGGTCATGATTGCGCGCGACATCGAGCAGCAGCTGAGCAAATATGTGCGCGACCCGGTCGTCACGGTCATCGTCACCAGCTTTGTCGGCCCGTATAGCCAGCAAATCCGGGTGGTCGGCGAAGCCGCGAAACCGCAGTTCCTGCCCTACAAACAGAATATGACCGTTCTTGACGTGATGATTGCCGTCGGCGGCCTGACTGATTTTGCCGATGGCAATGCCGCGACGATTCTGCGCGCCTCGCACGATCAGCAGACGCAGTATTCGGTTCGCCTGAAGGACCTGCTCAAGCGCGGCGATATTTCGGCCAACGTCGAGATGCAGCCGGGCGACATCCTGGTGATTCCCCAGAGTTTCTTCTGACGCGCCAGGTCGCGCCGAGCACTGTCGTGCGTAGCCCCTTGCAGGGCGCGCCAACGAAACGAGCCCCATCGTCATGGATCATCTGGTTGCCCAAGCACTTGCGATTGCCAAGCGGACATGGAAGTACCGCTGGACCGGCGTCATCGTCGCGTGGCTGGCCGGCGTCATCGGCGCCATCTTCGTATTTGCCATTCCCGACCGCTACGAGGCCAGCGCGCGGATCTACGTCGACACGCAGTCGATCCTGAAGCCGCTGATGGCGGGCCTGACGGTCCAGCCCAACGTCGAGCAGCAGGTGACCTATCTGAGCCGCACGCTGATCAGCCGACCCAACGTCGAGAAGCTGATCCACATGGCCGACCTGGATCTCAAGAACCAGACCAAGGCCCAGCAGGAAGCGCTCATCGACGACCTGACGGCGCGCCTGTCGATCCAGAGCACGGCGCGCGACAACCTGTACACGCTGGCCTTCCGCGACCCGGATCCGACGACGGCGAAGAAGGTGGTCCAGTCGCTGGTGTCGATCTTCGTGGAGTCGAGCCTGGCCGGGCAGCGCAAGGACACGGCGACGGCGTCGACCTTCATCAACGAGCAGATCAAGAACTACGAAGCCAAGCTCGAGGAAGCCGAGAACCGGCTCAAGGAGTTCCGGCTGCGCAACCTCAACTACACGGCGGGCGACGGCAAGGACGCGGCCTCGCACATCGGTGAGATCCAGCAGGCGCTCGATCGCGCGCGCCTTGATTACCGCGAAGCGGTCAACGCACGGGACGCCGCCAATCAGCAGCTCGCCGCCATGCGCGGCGGCGCGCCGGCGGCCTCGGGCGTCTCGACGACGCAGAGCATCGTGGCCGAGGCCGACCTGCAGATCTCCACACCCGACATCGACGCGCGCATCGACTCGCAGCAGCGCCGCCTGGACGAGCTGCTGCAGAAGTACACCGACCAGCATCCCGATGTGGTCGCGACGCGCAAGTCCATCGCCGACCTCGAGAAGGAAAAGCGCAAGGAGATCCAGGAGAAGCGCCGCGCCGCGCTCGCGACGCCGGGCCTGGCCGTCGGTGGCGGCGCCGCCGCGACCAATCCGGGCGCCCAGGAGGCCGCGCGCTTGCTGGCGGAGAACTCGGTGCAGGTCGCCGCGCTCAAGGCCCGCGTGAGCGAGTACGAGGCGCGCTATGGCCAGGCCATGGCGGCCCTGCGCACGGCGCCGCAGATCGAAGCCGAGTACGCCCAGCTCAATCGCGACTACGCGATCAACAAGAAGAACTACGACGACCTGGTGCAGCGCCGCGAAGCCGCGTCGATTTCCAGCGACCTCGACAGCGCCGCCGGCCTGGTCGACATGCGCCTGATCGACCCGCCGCGCGTCTCGCCGCAGCCGGTCGCGCCGAACCGCCTGCTGTTCCTCGCGGGCGCGCTGCTGATCTCGCTCGGCGCGGGCGTGTTCGCCGCCTTCGCGGCCAGCCAGCTGCGTCCGGTCTTCCTCGACGCCAGCGAAATGCGCGAGCGCCTCGAGCTGCCGGTGCTGGGCGTGGTCACGCGCCTGGTGACCGAGACGGACCGGCGCAATGCGCGCCTGGACCTTTATAGATTTGGTGCCGCTTCTGGCGGCCTTGTCGGGCTGTTCGTGATCGGCCTGACCGTCATGGCAGTGATCGTCAGCCAGCGGGTGACCTGATGAGCAGTCTTATCGAACAGGCCGCCAAGCGGCTGGAACAGTTGCGCCAAGCGGGCGTTGAGGTGCCTGGCGATGCCGTCAAGGCCAGCCCCGAGGCGCACGAGGCGCCGGCGCGGATCGAACCGACGATGCCGGAGTTGAAGGCCGCACCGCCGGTGCAGCCGCAGCCGCAACCCGAGCCGCTGACGACGTCCAAGGTCGTCGAGCTCGACCTCGAGGCGCTTGGCGCGCAAGGCTTCATCGTGCCGAACGTGGTGCGCTCGCAGCTCGCGGACCAGTACCGCGTGGTCAAGCGCCCGCTGCTGCGCAATGCCATGGGCAAGGGACCCGCGATGATCAATCACGGCAACCTGATCATGATCACCAGCGCGCTGGCGGGCGAGGGCAAGAGCTTCACCTCGCTCAATCTCGCGCTGAGCATGGCGGCCGAGCTCGACAACACCGTCATGCTCGTCGATGCCGACGTGGCGCGCCCTTCGGTGCTGCGCATGCTGGGCCTGCCGGAAGGCCCGGGCCTGCTCGACGTGCTGCGCGGCAGTGTCGAGATGTCCGATGTGCTGCTGCGGACCAATGTCGAGAAACTCACCGTGCTGCCCAGCGGCACGCCGCAGAGCCGCGCCACGGAAATGCTCGCCAGCGAATCCATGAGCCAGCTGCTCGACGACATGGCGCGCCGCTATTCGGACCGCATCATCATCTTTGATTCGCCGCCCCTGCTGCTCACGACCGAATCGCGCGCGCTGGCCACTCACATGGGCCAGATCGTGATCGTCGTCCATGCCGAGAAGACGCCTCAGACCGCAGTCCAGCAGGCGCTCGCCACGATCGAGCATTGCCCGCTCAAGATGATGCTGCTCAATCAAGCCAGCGTCGGCGCCCAGGGAAGCTATGGCTACGGATACGGCTACGGGTATGGCTACGGATACGGCTATGGCAATGCGCCGGCAGCGGGCAAGGAATGAGCTGCCCGCGGCTGCGCGGCGCCTGCGCGTCGCAAGTGCCTGCCGCACCCTGCCCATGAGCCTGCTGGCGCTGGCGGCCTTGCCGGCGCTCGGCCAGGATGCCGGCGCCACCGACGACCAGACTGCCCCGGCGGCCCGGCATTTCGTCATGCAACCGCGCATCTCCGTGCAGGAAACGCTGAGCGACAACGTCAACCTCTCGCAGAAGCGCGAAGCCGGGGTGATCTCCGCCGTTTCGCCCGGCGTGCATATCGCCAGCGAGGGCGCACGCGTCTCGGGCACGCTCGACTATTCGCTCACCGGCATCGTCTACAGCGGGGGACAGCGCCCTACGCAGATCCAGAACTCGCTCACGGCGCGCGGCAACGCGGTGCTGGTCGAGCACTTGCTGTTCGTCGACGCGTCGGCGGGCATCACGCACCAGAGCGCGTCGGCGGTCGGGCCATTGACGACGTCGAGCTACTCCGGCACGAACGTGCAGGAAATCGGCACGGCCAGCATTTCGCCGTACCTGCGCAATCGGCTGGGCGATTTCGCGCAGCTCGAACTGCGGGACACCGCCACCTACACCAATGCGCGGCATTCTGTCGTCGGCGACTCCCACGGCAACCTGGCTGCGGCCCGCCTCGACGGACTCAACGCCGGCCAGTTGACCTGGTGGGCCAGCATCAGCTCGCAGCGCACGCACTTCCGCGCCAGCGACGTCGAAGCCACCGACAACCAATGGCTGCTGGGCCTGCAGTGGCGGCCCGACATCGACTTCAAGAGCACGGTCTTCGGCGGGCGCGAACGCAACAACTACCTGCTCGGCTCCGAGGCCGACAGCACGACCTACGGCGCGACCGGCCTTTGGACGCCCAACGAACGCACCCGTCTCGAACTCGACTGGCAGCGCCATTCCTACGGTGCCTCGCACACGGTGGCGCTGGACTATCGCCTGATGCGCTCGGCCCTGCGGGCCAGCGATGTCAGCGCCGTCAACCTGGGCCAGCCGCAGAACAACAGCGTCGTGGCGACCAACTACGACCTGCTGTATCTCGAGTTCGCATCGATCGTGCCCGATCCGGTTCAGCGCGATGCGCTGGTGCGCGCCTACCTCAGCACGCTGGGCATCGACCCCAATGGCCAGGTCGTCGCCGCCTTCGCGACCTCCGGGCCGACGCATCTGCACACGCAGCAACTGGCCTATTCGATCGAAGGGCTGCGCACCAACTGGATTGCCTCGCTGACCCAGGGCCATACCGAGCAGCTCGGCTCCAATGCGTTGCCGGTCGGCTTCGGCAACTTCAGTTCGGTCCGAACGCGCGGCGGCTCGCTGACGGCCTCGCACAAGCTGACGCCCACCGAGAGCGCCAACCTGAGCTTGAGCTATCAGCAAAACCTGGGCATGGCCATCAGCGGCACGGAGGTCCAGTCCAATCTGCGCACGCTGTTGGCCACCTGGAGCAGTCGCCCGGGCCCGATGAGCACGCTCACGGTGTCCCTGCGCCACGCCCAAGGCGGCGGCACGGGGGCCTACACCGAGAACGCCGTGATCGGCACCTTCGTGCAGAACTTCTGACGACGAACCATGTACGAAGCCTTCTACGGGCTCTCCAGCAAGCCCTTCCAGCTCAGCCCTGATCCGAACTTCTATTTCGGCAGCAAGCAGCATCGCCGCGCCAAGGCCTATCTGGACTACGGCGTGCTGCGCAACGACGGCTTCATCGTCATCACCGGCGAGATCGGCGCGGGCAAGACGACGCTGCTGCGCGGCCTGCTCGAAAGCCTCAACCACAGCAACGTCGTCATCGGCAACCTCGTCACGACGCAGCTCGACGCCGACGACACCCTGCGCATGGTCGGTGCGGCCTTCGGCGTGCGCGTCAAGGACCTGCCCAAGTCCGAGCTGCTCATGACGCTCGAGGCCTTCTTCGTCAATCAGACGGCGCAGGGCAAGCGCTGCCTGCTGATCGTCGACGAGGCGCAGAACCTCAAGGCGCGTGCGGTCGAGGAGCTGCGCATGCTGTCGAACTTCCAGTTCAACAACCAGTCGCTGCTGCAGACCTTCCTGGTCGGCCAGCCCGAGTTCCGCCACATCCTGCAGCAGCCCGAGATGGAGCAGTTCCGCCAGCGCGTCGCGGCGACCTGCCACATCGGCCCGCTTGACGAAGACGAGACCCGCGCCTACATCGAGCACCGCCTGCGCTGTGCCGGCTCGGCCGGCAAGCCGAGCTTCGAGGAGCAGGCGTTCCCGGCCATCTACAAGTCCAGCCTGGGCATTCCCCGGCGCATCAACTCGCTGTGCGACCGCCTGCTGCTGCTGGGCTTCATGGCCGAGCGCAGCCACCTCACGCTCGAGGACGTCGAGGAAGTCCTGCGCGACATCGCCCAGGAAGCCAGCGTGCCCAAGGCGCCGATCACCGAGGTCGACATCGATACCGGCTCGGGCGATCTCGCCGAGGCCGAGGGCGTCGACCTGCGCCGCCTGCGCCTGAATGGCCACGACGCCGCGGCCCTCGGTGGCGAAATCGCCGCGCTGGCCGGCGGCCAGCAGTCCGAGCGGCTGGCCCGACTCGAGGCCGGCCTGATGCGCCTGGAGCGCATCAACCTCCAGACGCTGGGCCTGCTGCAGCGCCTGATCGCCGCGGCCAGCGGCCAGGCACACCAGGACCCGCGCCAGGACGCCGGCAAGGAGTAGCGCCATGCTGAGCCCGACGCGCGCCGCCCCGCTGGTCAATGCCATGAGCATCGACGTGGAAGACTACTTCCAGGTCTCCGCCATGGCACCGTACATCGAGCGCAGCGCCTGGGATCGCGTCGAGTGCCGGGTCGAGCGCAATGTCGAGGCCATCCTGGACATGCTCGACGCGCGCAGCACGTCGGCCACCTTCTTCACGCTCGGCTGGATCGCCGAGCGCTACCCGCAGCTCGTGCGCCGCATCGTCGAGCGCGGCCACGAACTCGCCAGCCACGGCTACGGCCACCAGCGCGCCAGCGAGCTCGACCATGCCGCCTTCACCGAAGACGTGGTGCGCGCCAAAAAGCTGCTCGAGGACATCGCCGGCAAGCCCGTGGTCGGCTACCGCGCGCCGAGCTTCTCGATCAGCGAGGGCAATCTCTGGGCCTTCGACGTCCTGCAGGACGCAGGCTACCGCTACAGCTCCAGCGTCTACCCGATCCGCCACGACCACTACGGCATGCCCGACTCGCCGCGCTTCGCCTACCCGGTGCGCGACGGCCTGCTCGAGATCCCGGTCACGACGCTGCGCGTCATGAACCGCAACATGCCGTCGAGCGGCGGCGGCTACTTCCGCCTGCTGCCCTACGCCGTCTCGCGCTGGCTGATCGAGCAGGTGAATCGGCGCGACCGGCAGTCGGCGGTGTTTTATTTCCATCCGTGGGAAATCGATCCGGAGCAGCCGCGCGTGCCCGGCATCGATGCCAAGACGCGCTTCCGCCATTACGTGAATCTCGCCCGCACCCAGGGTCGTATCGAGCGTTTGCTCGGCGACTTCGCCTGGGGCCGCATGGACGAGATCTTCCTCGGCTCAAGAGGTTGACGCCATGGCCGCGCCGGACATCAAGCGCCTGCGAGCGCCGGACCGCGACGTGGCCGGACGCTGGGATGCCTTCGTGCTCGCCAGCCCCGCCGCCAGCTTCTTCCACCGCGCCGGCTGGCTGCGCCTGATCGAGCAGCAGTTCGGTCACGAATGCTTCTTCCTGTACGCCGAGCGCGGCGGCCGCATCGAAGGCGTGCTGCCGCTGGCGCGCGTCAAGAGCATGCTGTTCGGCCACTCGCTCGTCGGCCTGCCGTTCGGCGTCTACGGCGGCGTTGCCGCTGAAAACGAAGAAGCCGCGACGGCGCTCGAAGCCGAGGCCCAGCGCCTGGCGCGCGAGCTCGGTGCCGAGCACCTGGAACTGCGCCATGTGAACCGGCGCCACGCGGACTGGCCGCTGCAGGACCTCTACGTCACCTTCCGCAAGGAGATCCTGCCCGACGAGGAAGCCAATATGCTCGCCATCCCGCGCAAGCAGCGCGCCATGGTGCGCAAGGGCATCAAGAACGGGCTGGTCTCGCAGATCGACGACAACGTCGACCGCTTCTTCGCGCTCTACGCCGACAACGTCCATCGCCACGGCACGCCGGCCATGCCCAAGCGCTACTTCGCCGCGCTGCTGACCGAGTTCGGTGCCGATGCCGAAGTGCTCACCGTCACCGACGCCGAGGGCAGGGCGCTGTCGTCGGTGCTGAGCTTTTACTTCCGCGACGAAGTCCTGCCTTTCTACGCCGGCGACGACGAGCTCGCCCGCGACCTGGCCGCCAACGACTTCAAGTACTGGGAACTCATGCGCCGCGCCTGCGCGCGCGGGCTCAAGGTCTTCGACTACGGGCGCAGCAAGCAGGGCACCGGTTCCTTCGCCTTCAAGAAGAACTGGGGCTTCGAGCCCACGCCGCTGAATTACGAGTACCAGCTCTACAAGCGCGACGGCATTCCCCAGAACAACCCGAACAATCCGAAATACCAGCTGCTGATCCGCACCTGGCGGCGCCTGCCGATCGGCGTGGCGAACTGGCTCGGTCCCTTCATCGTCCGAAACCTCGGCTAGGGCAGCGCGCATGGCCACGCTGCTCTATCTCGTGCATCGCCTGCCGTACCCGCCCAACAAGGGCGACAAGGTGCGCTCCTGGCACCTGCTGCGCCACCTGGCCTCGCGCCACCGCGTGCACCTGGCCACCTTCGTGGACGACCCGGACGACTGGCAGCACCTGCCCGTGCTCGAACGCCACTGCGCCAGCGTCAAGGCCGTGCCCCTGCATCCGCGCCGCGCGCGTCTGGCCAGCCTGCGCGGCCTGCTCGGCGGCGAGGCACTGAGCCTGCCGTACTACCGCTCGAACGAGCTGGCCGAATGGGTCGACGCGCTGGCGCAGCGCGAGACGCTCGACGGCACGGTTGTTTTCTCCTCGACCATGGCGCAGTACGCCCAGCGCCTGGCCGACAAGCCCATGCTCGTCGACTTCGTCGACGTCGATTCGGCCAAGTGGAGCGACTACGCGCCGGCGCACGCCTGGCCGCTGTCGTGGCTCTACGCCCGCGAAGGCCGGCTGCTGCTCGACTTCGAGCGTCGCGTCGCCGCCCAGGCGCGCTGCAGCTTCTTCGTGACGGAGAAGGAAGTGGCGCTGTTCCGCGAGCGCGCCCGCCTCGCGAGCGGGCAGGGCGCGGCACCCGATCGCATCGAGGCGCTGGGCAATGGCGTCGACGCCGAGTTCTTCGCGCCGGACCCACACCGCGCCTCGCCGTTCCCGGCCGGCCAGCTGCCGCTCGTCTTCACCGGCGCAATGGACTACTGGCCCAATATCGACGCCGTCCAGTGGTTCGTCGCCGACATGCTGCCGCGCCTGCGCGAGCGCTTTCCCACGCTGCATTTCCACATCGTCGGCCGCAGCCCGTCGCCGGCCGTGCAGGCGCTGGCGGGCCCGCAGGTCAGCGTCAGCGGCACGGTGCCCGACGTGCGCCCGTACCTGGAGCACGCGGCCGCCGTCGTCGCGCCGCTGCGCCTGGCGCGCGGCATCCAGAACAAGGTGCTGGAGGCCATGGCCATGGCCCGGCCCGTCGTGGCGGCGCGCAGCTGCGCGGCGGCCTTGCATGGCGCGCGCGAGGGGCAGGAGCTGCTCGCCGCGGACGACGCCGGCGAGTGGATCACCGCCGTCGAACAGCTTCTTGCCGACGCGACCGCGGCCTCCCGGATCGGCAGCGCCGCGCGCGCCTTCGTGCTGCACCAGCACGCCTGGGATGCGCAGCTCGCCGGCATCGACCCCTATCTAGAGAGCATTGCATGACAGTCTCCTTGCCGCCCGCCTGGCGCCGCGCGCTGCCGGCCTTTCTGCTGCTCGTCGCGGCCGTGTTCGTGCTGTTCAGCAGCAGCGGCCTGGCGATGGTCGACATCTGGATCCGCTCCGAGACTTTCGCCCACGCCTTCCTCGTCCCGCCGATCGCGCTGTGGCTGGCCTGGCGCCGGCGCGAGCGGCTCGCCGCCTGCGTGCCCCGGCCCGCGCCCGTCGTGCTGCTGCCCATGGCGCTGGTGGTGCTGGTGTGGCTGCTCGGCGAACTCGTGGCCGTCAATGCCGCGACGCAGTTCGCCTTTGTCGCGCTGCTCGTGCTCGCCGTGCCGCTGGTGTTCGGCTGGCAGGTCGCGCGCGTGATCGCCTTCCCGTTGCTGTTCCTGTTCTTCTGCGTGCCCTTCGGCGAATTCATGACCCAGCCCATGATGGACTGGACGGCCGACTTCACCATCTGGGCGCTGCAGGTGTCCGGCATCCCGGTCTACCGCCAGGGCCTGCATTTCGTCATCCCGAACGGCAGCTGGTCGGTGGTGGAGGCCTGCAGCGGCGTGCGCTACCTGATCGCCTCGGTGATGGTGGGCACGCTCTTCGCCTACCTGAACTACCGATCGACCAAGCGCCGCGTGATCTTCGTCGTCGTCGCCACGCTGCTGCCCATCATCGCCAACTGGCTGCGCGCCTACATGATCGTGATGCTGGGCTACCTGTCGGGCAACCGCCTCGCCACGGGCGTCGATCACATCATCTACGGCTGGCTTTTCTTCGGCATCGTGATGTTTGCGCTGTTCGTGCTGGGCATGCGCTGGAGCGAGCCCGACGAGGCGCCGGCTGCGGACGGCACGGCGGCGCCAGCCGCGGTCGCCGCGTCGTCCCGCCCGCAAATGCGCGCCTGGCTCGCCACCGTGGCGGGCCTGTGCCTGATGGCCGGTGCCGCCGGGGCCGGCGCCCGCCTGCTGTCGGCCACGCCGGTGCAGCTGGCGCTGACGCCGCCCGATCTCGCCGCGCACGGCTGGACCCGGGTGCCGATCCCCACCATCGACTACGAGCCGCACTACGACCTGCCGCGCGCGGGCGTCCGGGCCGAATACACCGACGGACAGGGGCATGTCGTCGGTGTCTACGTGGCCTATTACGACGTCCAGGACTTCGACAGCAAGCTGGTCAGCAGCAGCAACGTCGTGCTGGCGTCCAACGACAAGGTCTGGGTTCGCGTCAGCGAAGGCCAGGCCGACGCCACTCCGCTGGGGCACCTGCGCACGGCGCAATTGCATTCGGCCAACCTGCACGACGCCGACACCGCGCGGCGGCTGACCGTCTGGCGGGTCTACTGGGTCGGCGGGCAACTGCTCACCAGCGACCTGGGCGCCAAGTTCGGCGCGGCCTTGCACCGGCTGCTGGGCCAGGGCGACGACAGCGCAGTGCTGATCCTCTACACCCGCGATGGCGATGCGCCAGGTGATGCGTCCGGACAACTCACGCGCTTCGTCAATGCCAACGGAAGCGAAATTCTTGGCTGGTTAAATGGCTACCGAGAGCAGCGCCATTCAGCGGCTCGATAACAATCACCCCATCGTTTCAGGAGTTTCCTCCATGACTACCGTTGCAGTAATTGGCTTGGGCTATGTGGGCCTGCCGCTGGTTGTCGAATTCGGCAAGAAGATGCGCACCATCGGCTTCGACATCGCCACCAACAAGGTCGAGGCCTGCAAGCGCGGCACCGACCCGTCGCGCGAGCTGACCGACGAGCAGGTGCAGGCGGCCACGCAGGCCATCTACACCGACGATCCGAAGATGCTCGGCGAGGCGGACATCATCGTCGTCGCCGTGCCGACGCCCGTGGACGAGGCGCACATCCCCGACTTCCGCCCGCTGATCGGATCAAGCACGAGCGCCGGCAGGCACATGAAGAAGGGCGCCATCGTCGTCTACGAGAGCACCGTCTACCCGGGCGCCACCGAAGAGGTCTGCATCCCTGTGCTCGAGCGCGAATCGGGCCTGAAGTGGAAGCGCGACTTCTTCGTCGGCTACAGCCCCGAGCGCATCAACCCGGGCGACAAGGAACACACGCTGACCAAGATCCTCAAGATCGTCTCCGGCGACACGCCGGCCACGCTCGAAAGGGTGGCGGCGCTGTACGAATCCATCGTCGAGCCCGGCGTGCACCGCGCGTCCAGCATCAAGGCGGCCGAAGCCGCCAAGGTCATCGAGAACACCCAGCGCGACCTCAACATCGCCCTGATGAACGAGCTGGCCATCATCTTCGACAAGATCGGCATCGACACCAGCGAAGTGCTCGAAGCCGCCGGCACCAAGTGGAACTTCCTGAAGTTCAAGCCGGGCCTGGTCGGCGGCCACTGCATCGGCGTGGACCCGTACTACCTGACGCACAAGGCCGACATGATCGGCTACCACCCGCAGGTCATCCTGGCGGGCCGGCGCATCAATGACGGCATGGCCAAGTTCGTGGCCGAGCAGACCATCAAGCACATGATCGCCGCCGGCTCCTACATCAAGGGCGCGCGCGTCAACGTGCTGGGCCTGACCTTCAAGGAAAACTGCGGCGATCTGCGCAACTCCAAGGTCATCGACATCATCCACGAGCTGCAGAGCTACGGCGTCGATGTCTTCGTCTGCGACCCGCAGGCCGAGAACGACGAGGCCATGCACGAGTACGGCGTGCGCCTGCTGCCTTTCGACGAACTGCCGCGCGCCGACGCCATCGTCGCGGCGGTCTCGCACCGCGAGTTTCTCGCGCTGAGCACCGAAGACCTCGGCAAGAAGCTCGTCAAGGGCGGCGCCTTCATCGACGTGAAGGCCGCCTTCGACGCCAACGCGGTGCTGGCTGCCGGATACCGGCTCTGGCGTCTTTGAATCCTGCCGCGATGAACGCCGCCGATCCGCGTCCGCTGGTGGTGCATGTGATGCACCGCTTCGACACGGGCGGCCTGGAGAACGGCGTCGTCAACCTGATCAACCACATGCCGCCGGAGCGCTGGCGGCATGCCGTCCTGGCGCTGACCGAAGTCACCGACTTCCGTCGGCGCGTGCGGCATGAGGACGTGCAGTTCATCGCCTTGAACAAGCCGCCGGGGCAGGGCTTCTGGCAGTTCCCCAAGCTGTTCAGCCTGTTCCGCACCCTGCGGCCCGCCATCGTGCACAGCCGCAACCTCGCCGCGCTCGAAACCCAGCTGCCCGCCTGGGCCGCCGGCGTGCCGGTGCGCATCCACGGCGAGCATGGGCGCGATGTCGGCGACCTCGACGGCAGCAACCGGACCTACCAGCGCGTGCGGCGCTTTTACCGGCCCTTCGTGAACCACTACATCGCGCTGTCGCGTGACCTCGAAACCTACCTGCGCGAAGCCGTGCATGTACCGGCGGAGCGCATCAGCCAGTTCTATAACGGCGTCGACGCGGAGCGCTTCAAGGCGCTTGCGGACGGGCCTTCTGCCATCGAAGGCTGCCCCTTCGATCCGGCCCGGCACTTCATCTTCGGCACGGTCGGCCGCATGGCCCAGGTCAAGGACCAGACCCTGCTGGCGCGCGCCTTCGTGCAGTTGATCGAACAGCAGCCGGCGTGGCGCGAGCGCGTGCGCCTCGTCATGATCGGCGACGGGCCGCTGCGCGCCCAGGCGCAGGCGCTGCTCGACGCGGCGGGCCTGGCCGAGCTGGCCTGGCTGCCCGGCGAGCGCACCGACGTGCCCGCCGTCATGCGCGGCCTGAATGCCTTCGTGCTGCCCTCCCTGGCCGAGGGCATCTCCAACACCATCCTCGAAGCCATGGCCAGCGGCCTGCCCGTGATCGCCACCGACGTCGGCGGCAATGCCGATCTGGTCGAGCACGAGCAGTCCGGCCTGATCGTCCCGGCCGCCGATGCCGAGGCGCTGCGCGTCGCGATGGCCCGCCTGGCCGCCGACGCGACGCTCGGCCGGCAGATGGGCCGTGCCGGACGCGCCCGCATCGAGCGCCAATTCAGCCTGCAGGCCATGGTTCGCAACTACCAGGGCCTCTACGAGCGCCTGCGTGGCCGCGCCGATCGCGCGGCTGCTCCCGTCACCTCCAGCGAGGTCTGAGCCATGTGTGGAATCACCGGCATCTTCGACACTCGCGGCACGCGCGAGATCGCACGCGACGTGCTCGCGCGCATGAACGACTCGCAGCATCACCGCGGCCCCGACGAGGGCTCGCTGCACGTCGAGCCCGGCCTGGGCTTCGGCCACCGGCGCCTGTCCATCATCGACATCGCCACGGGCCAGCAGCCGCTGTTCAACGAGGACAAGAGCGTCGTCATCGTCTTCAACGGCGAGATCTACAACTACCAGCCGCTGATGGCCGAGCTGCAGGGCCTGGGCTATCGCTTCCACACCAAGAGCGATACCGAAGTCATCGTGCACGCCTGGGAAGCCTGGGGCGAGCGCTGTGTGGAGCGCCTGCGCGGCATGTTCGCTTTCGCGATCTGGGATCGCAGCAAGCAGCAGTTCTTCATGGCGCGCGACCGGCTCGGCGTCAAGCCGATGTACTACGCCGTGCTCGACGGCGGGCAGCTCGTGTTCGGCTCGGAGCTCAAGTCGCTGATGGCGCATCCGGGCCTCAAGCGCGAGGTCGATCCGCTGGCGGTGGAGGAGTACTTCGCGCTCGGCTACGTGGCCGAGCCGCGCTCGATCTTCAAGCAGGCGCGCAAGCTGCCGCCGGCATCGACGCTGCTGATCCGCCGCGGCGAGCCCGTCGGCGAGCCGCGCGAGTACTGGGACGTGCGCTTCACGCTCGACCAGCGTGTCGACGAGGCCGAGGCCTGCGAGGAACTCACGCGCCGCCTGCGCGAATCGGTGCGCCTGCGCATGATCGCCGAGGTGCCGCTGGGCGCCTTCCTGTCCGGCGGCGTCGATTCGAGCGCCGTCGTGGCGATGATGGCGGGCGAAAGCGCCGGCCCGGTGAACACCTGCTCGATGGCCTTCGAGGATCCGGCCTTCGACGAAGCCGCCTTTGCGCGGACCGTGGCCGAGCGCTACCAGACCAATCACCGCGTCGAGACGGTGCAGAGCGACGACTTCGACCTGATCGACGAGCTCGCGCGGCTCTACGACGAACCCTACGCCGACAGCTCCGCCATCCCGACCTACCGCGTCTGCCAGCTCGCGCGCCGCCACGTCACGGTGGCGCTCTCGGGCGATGGCGGCGACGAAACCTTCGGCGGCTATCGCCGCTACCGCCTGCATCTGATGGAAGAGCGCATGCGTGCCGCCATGCCGCTGGGCCTGCGCCGGCCGCTGTTCGGCACGCTCGGCACGCTCTACCCGAAGGCCGACTGGGCGCCGCGCGTGTTCCGTGCCAAGACGACCTTCCAGGCGCTGGCACGCAGCTCGACCGAGGCCTACTTCCACAGCATGAGCATCATCCGCGATGCCGAGCGCAGCCAGCTCTACAGCGCGGCCTTCCGATCGCAGCTGGCCGGCTACAACGCGCGCGAGGTCTTCCTGCGCCACGCCGAGCGCGCCGGGACCGATGACCCGCTGGCGCTGATCCAGTACATCGACCTGCACACCTACCTCGTCGGCGACATCAACACCAAGGTCGACCGCGCCAGCATGGCCCATTCGCTCGAAGTGCGCGAGCCGCTGATGGACCACCTCGTCGTCGAATGGATGGCCTCGCTGCCGTCCAGCCTCAAGGTCCGCGGCGGCGAGGGCAAGTACCTGCTCAAGAAGGCCATGGAGCCGCACCTGCCGCACGACATCATGTACCGGCCCAAGATGGGCTTTGCCGTGCCGCTGGAGCGCTGGTTCCGCGGGCCGCTGCGCCAGCGCGTGCGCGACGCCGTGCTGGGCGAGCGTCTGGCCGACACCGGCCTCTTCGACCCGCGCACGCTCGAGCGCCTCGTCAACCAGCACCAGAGCGGCCTGCGCGACCACAGCGCGCCGCTGTGGTCGCTGCTCATGTTCGACGCCTTCCTGCGCCGCGTGCTCGACGGCGGCGCGACGTCGTCGGCGCGCGTGCCCACTCAGGCCGAGGAAATGGTGAGCTGATGGCTACGCGCGCGCTGCACGTCCTCGACCATTCCATCCCGCTGCACAGCGGCTACACCTTCCGCACCCTGGCGCTGCTGCGCGAGCAGCGTCGCCTGGGCTGGGAGACCTTCCACCTGACCAGCCCCAAGCATGGCGCCGGACTCGGGCCCGAGGACGACGGCGCGCTGGAGCAGGACGTCGACGGCTGGCACTTCTTCCGCACGCCGCAACCACCGGCGCGCGGCGGCCTGCCGGGGCTCGGCGAATGGCGGCTCATGCGCGCGCTCGAGGCACGCCTGGAGACCGTCGCGCGCGCCGTGCGCCCGCAGGTGATCCACGCCCATTCGCCGGTGCTCAACGCGCTGCCGGCGCTGCGCGTCGGGCGGCGCCTGGGCATCCCGGTCGTCTACGAGGTGCGCGCCTTCTGGGAAGACGCCGCCGTCGACCACGGCACGACGCGTGAAGGCAGCCTGCGCTATCGCCTGACGCGGGCCATGGAGACGCGCGCGCTGCGCCGCGCCGGCCATGTGTTCACGATCTGCGAGGGCCTGCGCGCCGACATCGTCGCGCGCGGCATTCCCGCGGAGCGCGTGACGGTGATCCCGAACGCTGTCGACATCGAGAACTTCGAGCCCGGCGGTACGCCGGACGCGACGCTGAAGTCGCAACTGGGCCTCGACGGCTGCACGGTGCTGGGCTTCATCGGCTCCTTCTATGCCTACGAAGGCCTGGACCTGCTGGTGGAGGCGCTGCCGCGCCTGCTCGCCGCCCGGCCCGAGGTGCGCCTGCTGCTCGTCGGCGGCGGCCCGCAGGACGACGCGCTCAAGGCGCAGGCCGCGCGGCTCGGCGTGGCCGACAAGATCGTCTTCACCGGCCGCGTGCCGCATGCCGAGGTCAACCGCTATTACGACCTCGTCGACGTGCTGGTCTACCCGCGCCATTCGATGCGGCTGACGGACCTCGTGACGCCGCTCAAGCCGCTCGAAGCCATGGCCCAGGGCCGCATCCTGGTCGCCTCCGATGTCGGCGGGCACCGCGAGCTCATCAAGGACCGCGAGACCGGCTATCTCTTCAAGGCCGGCTCGGCCGACGCGCTGGCCGAAACGACGCTGCGCCTGCTGGGCCAGCCCGAGGCCTGGCAGCCGCTGCGCACGGCGGGCCGCCACTTCGTCGAGGCCGAGCGCAACTGGGGCCGCAGCGTCGCCAACTACCGTGCGCCGTATGCGCGCCTGCTCGGGGTGGCCGATGCCTAGGCCGGACGAGGGCAGGGCGCGGCCCGCGATCGTCGTGTTCAGCAGCCTGTTCCCGAGCCGGCCGCAGCCGGGCGCCGGCCTGTTCATCCGTGAGCGCATGTTTCGCGTGGGCCGCCACCTGCCTTTGCAGGTCGTGTCGCCGCGGCCCTGGTTTCCCTTCCAGGGCTGGCTGTCGCGCTTCGGGTTCGGCGCGCGGGTCCTGCCGGCACGCTTCGAGGCGCAGGAACAACCGGTCTGGTTCCCGCGCTTCCTGTCCCTGCCCAAGCTCGGCCGGCGTTTCGACGCCTGGGCGATGGCCGTGTTCAGCTGGCCGCGGCTGCGCCGCCTCCAGCGCGAGGGCCGGCTCGACATCATCGACGCGCATTTCGCCTTCCCCGACGGCGCCGCCGCGGTGCGGCTCGGACGCTGGCTGCAGGTGCCCGTCAGCCTCACGCTGCGTGGCACGGAGGAGCGCCACGCGCGCGATCCGGTGCTGCGACCGCAGTTGGTGGACACGCTTAAGGCGGTCGATCGCGTCTTCACCGTGTCGGACTCGCTGCGCCGCCTCGCGCTGGAGCTCGGCACCGACCCGGCCAAGGTCACGGTGGTCGGCAACGGCGTCGACCTGGAGCGCTTCCGCCGCCTCGATCGCCAGGCCTGCCGCGAGCAGCTGGGCATCCCGGCCGATGCCGAAGTCCTGGTCACCGTCGGCGGCCTCGTCGAGCGCAAGGGCTTCCATCGCGTGATGGCCTGCCTGCCCGACTTGCTCAGGACACACCCCGGCCTGATCTACCTCGTCGTCGGCGGCCCCAGCCCCGAGGGCGACTGGAGCCAGCGCCTGCGCGACTGTGCCGTCGAACTCGGCATCACGGAGCAGGTCCGCTTCCTGGGGGCCTTGCCGCCCGACGACCTGGCGCCCGTGCTCAGCGCGTCGGACGTCTTCGTGCTGTCCACGCGCAACGAAGGCTGGGCCAATGTCTTCCTCGAAGCCATGGCCTGCGGCTTGCCGGTCGTCACGACGCGCGTGGGCGGCAACGCCGAAGTGGTCTGCGACGAAAGCCTTGGCGAGGTGGTGCCCTTCGACCACTGCGGCGCGCTGCACGAGGCGCTCGAACGCGCGCTGCGGCGCGACTGGGACCGCGAGGCCATCATGGCCTACGCCCGCACCAACACCTGGGCGCGGCGCATCGAAGTCCTGCTGGCAGAATTCGCCCGCCTATCGGCACGGGACGACGCCGTGCAAGCCGCACCCGGCGCATCGGTGAATTCATGAGCTCGCCCTACACCCGACTGGTTTCCAAGGTCCTGTTCCCGCTGCACGAGCGGCTCAAGGGGCACACGAGCGTCGCGGTGCGCCGCGAACTCGAACAAAGCCAATGGTTCGACGCGCCGGCCCTGCAGGCGCTGCAGCTGCGCCGGCTGAACGCGCTGCTGGCCGATGTCGGCCGGCACGTGCCCTACTGGCGCCAGTGGTTCGCGCAGCAGGGCATCGAGCCCGACGGTTTCGAGGATCTGGCAGAGTTGCGCCGCCTGCCGCTGCTGGACAAGGCCGTGATCCGCGCCAACACCGAGGCGCTCAAGAGCGAGACGGCGCAAGGGCTGGCGCGCTTCAACACCGGCGGTTCGTCGGGCGAACCGCTGATCTTCTTCATCGGCAAGGAGCGCGTTTCGCACGACGTCGCGGCGAAATGGCGTGCCACGCGCTGGTGGGGCGTCGACATCGGCGACCCGGAGGTCGTCGTCTGGGGCTCGCCGATCGAGCTCGGCACCCAGGACCACGTCAAGGCCGTGCGCGATCGCGTGCTGCGGACCTCGCTGCTGCCGGCCTTCGAGATGAACGAGGCCAAGCTCGACGAGTTCGTCGCCGCGCTGCGCGCGAAGCGGCCGCGCATGCTCTTCGGCTACCCGTCGGCGCTGGCGCGCATCGCCCAGCACGCGGTGGCGCGGGGCCAGCGCATGGACGACCTCGGCATCAAGGTGGCCTTCGTGACCTCCGAGCGGCTCTACGACGAGCAGCGCGCGCTGATCGCCAAGACCTTCGGCTGCGCTGTCGCCAACGGCTATGGCGGGCGCGACGCCGGCTTCATCGCGCACGAGTGCCCGAGCGGCTCCATGCACCTGACGGCCGAGGACATCATCGTCGAGCTGCTCGACAAGAACGGCCAGCCCGTGCCTGACGGCGAGCCGGGCGAGATCGTGGTGACGCACCTCGCGACGCGCGACTTTCCCTTCATTCGCTACCGCACCGGCGACATCGCGGTGCGGCGCGCCCAGGCCTGCGCTTGCGGGCGCGGCCTCCCGGTGTTCGGCGAGATCCAGGGGCGCAGCACCGATTTCGTGGTCGCGCAGGACGGCACGGTCATGCACGGGCTGAGCCTCATCTACGTGCTGCGCGACACGCCGGGCATCGAGGCTTTCAAGATCGTCCAGGAGTCGCTCGAACTGACGCGCGTGCAGATCGTGCCGGGGCCCGACTTCGACCCGCGCGCCGTGACGCAGATCGAGGCCGGCCTGCGCAAGCGGCTCGGCGCCGCGGTCCGGATCGAAGTCGAATCCGTGCCGGCGATCGCCGCGGAGCGATCGGGCAAGTTCAGATACGTCATCAGCCGGGTCGCACCGAGCTCGGGGAGTTAGCAGGTGCGTGACCTCGTCATCGTGTTGATCGTGGGGCTCGGCTCCCTGTACGCCTTGCGCAAGCCCTGGATCGGCATCCTGGTCTGGGAATGGCTGGGGATCATGAACCCCCACCGCTATACCTACGGCTTCGCCTATTCGGCACCGCTGGCCGCGGTCACGGCCGGGGCGACGCTGCTCGGCTTCATGTTCACGCGGCAGAAGCGCTCGCCGGTGCGCGGGGCGCCGATGTACTGGCTGCTGGCGCTGGTCGTGTGGATGACCTTGTCCTGGCTGCTCGGCCTCGACGTGGCCGGCGACTACGACCAGTGGAACAAGGTCATGAAGATCGACCTGATGCTCTTCGTGGCGCTCGGGGTGCTGATCACGCGCGAACAGATCGTGGCCTTCACGGTGGTGGTCACGGCGTCGGTGGCGCTGCTCGCCGTCAAGGGCGGGCTGTTCACGCTCATGACCGGTGGCAGCTATCGCGTCTGGGGCCCGCCGGATTCCTTCATCTCGGACAACAACGAGTTCGCGCTGGCCACCGTCATGACCATTCCGCTCGTGCGCTTCGTCCAGATGCAAGTGAAGACCCGATGGTTGCAGCTGGCACTGACGGCGTCGATGGTGCTGTGCGGCGCGGCGGCGCTCGGCTCGCAGTCGCGTGGCGCGCTGCTGGCCGTGGCCGGCATGCTGGCGGTGTTCTGGTTCCGCGGTGGCAACAAGCTCAGGAATGGCTTCCTGATCGCGCTGCTGGCCGTGCCGCTCATTGCGTTCATGCCGGCCAGCTGGAGCGAGCGGATGTCCTCCATCGACCACTACCAGGACGACGGCTCGGCCATGGGGCGCATCAACGCCTGGCACGTCGCGTGGCGGATCGCGCTGGATCATCCGCTGGGCGTCGGCTTCAACCCGGCGACGCACGAGATATTTGCGCAATACGCGCCCGACGCCAACGACGTCCACGCGGCGCACAGCATCTACTTCCAGATCCTGGGCAACCATGGCTTCATCGGCCTGGCGATCTTCCTGGGCATCTGGATCGCCACCTGGCGATCGGCGAACTGGATCCGCAACCAACAGGGCCTGCCGCCCGAGGCGAAATGGGCCGTCGACCTGGCCTCGATGGCGCAAGTCTCGCTGGCCGCCTACGCGGTTGGCGGTGCATTCCTCAGCCTGGCCTACTTCGATTTGCCCTATGACCTGACCGTGGCCGTCGTGGCGACGCGGTACTGGGTCGCGACACGCGCATGGGAAAAGGACACCAGCGAGCCATCGCGCTGGTTGCGCTGGCTGAGGCTGGCGCCGCAATGACCAAGGACTGCGCATGCTCTTGAAAGCTGCTTTTGCCGCGCTGTCGCCGGCAGGTCAGGGCGCTCGGCTTTCGGTCCTGATCTTCCACCGGGTGCTGCCGCAGGCGGACGACATCTTTCCGGAAGAGGTGGACGCGCGCCGCTTCGACGAGATCTGCCAGTGGCTTCGGCAATGGATGAACGTGCTGCCGCTCGACGAAGCGTGCGCGCGCCTGAAGGATGGAATGCTGCCGAGCCGCGCGGCGTGCATCACCTTCGACGATGGCTACGCCGACAACTGCAGCGTCGCCATGCCCATCCTGCAGCGGCACGGGCTGACGGCCACCTTCTTCATCGCGTCGGGATTCCTCAATGGCGGGCGGATGTGGAACGACACGGTCTACGAGGCCTTTCGCCACGCACCGGCCGGCACGCTGGAGCTGGGCGCCCTGGGGCATTTCCAGGTGGACTCGCCGGCGTCGCGGCGCGCGGCCATCGATGCCGTGATCGACCGGACCAAATACCTCGAAATGGACGAGCGCATCCGCGCGACCGAAGCGCTGGCGCGGCATTGCGGCGTCACGCCCGCCAACGACTTGATGATGACGAGCGAGCAGGTCCGCGAACTCGTCCGCGGCAGTATGCAGGTCGGTGCGCACACGCGCATGCATCCGATCCTGGCGCGGCTGTCGCGAGCCGACGCCATGCATGAGATGGCCGCGGGCAGGGCGGAGCTGGAAACGATCATCGGCCGCCGCGTCGGCCTGTTCGCCTACCCCAATGGCAAGCCCGGCGAGGACTACCTGCCCCGGGACGTCGAGCTCGTGCGCGAGCTCGGCTTCGACGCCGCGGTGTCGACGGCCTGGGGCGCGGCACGCGTGGGCAGCGACCCGTATCAGCTGCCGCGCTTCACGCCCTGGGACCGCACACGCGCACGCTTCGGCTTGCGTCTCCTGCGCAACCTGCGCTGAGCGCCGCGTTCAGAGCCGGAAATCGGGGCGGTGCACGCCCAGCCACTGCTCGAGCATGAGCAGCAGCCAGACCATTTCGCCATAGAAGCCCGGATGCTCGGCCAGCCGGCGTTCCAGCAGGTCGCGCACGAAGGCCTCCCGCACGATGCCGCGGCCGGCAAGCGAGTGAAGCGAATCGCTGGCCAGCGCGTTCAGCCCGGCATGGCGATGCGCCCAGACGCCGAAGGGCAGCCCGAAGCCGTGCTTCTTCTTGGTGATGATCTCGTCGGGCAGGAAGCCGCGCAGCGCCTCCTTGAAGAACCACCGCAGCTTGAGGTCGCGCACCTTGTAGCTCGCCGGCAGCCGCATGGAGAACGCGAGCAGGTCGTCGTCGAGCAGCGGGAAGCCGACATCGACGCCCGCCAGCGCCGTCGTGCCCACCACCTTGGGCAGGTCGCAGTCGGCCAGGGTGTAGCGCCAGTCGTAGGCGAGCATGCGGTCGACGATGGTGCCGCTTTGCACCCTCTGCCACTGATCGCGCTGGTGGCGCAGCGGTTCCTGCACGTCGACGGCGGCAAGAAAACCTTCGGCGAACACTTCGGCATGGCCCAGGCGGTCGAGCAGGTTGTAGCTCATCATGCGGTCGGGCATGCCGACCTTGGCCTGGTTGACGTAGCTCGCCACCTTGCGCACCAGCGGCACGCGCTGGACGGCGCCGATGCCGGCGAGCGGCTCCAGCAGGCCGCGACGCAGCGGCGCAGGGACGTGGTCGTAGACGCTGAAGACTTTTTGCTTGGCGTAGCGGGTGTTGCCGCCGAAGAGTTCGTCGCCGCCATCGCCGGCCAGCAGTTTGGTGACGCCGTGCTCGCGTGCCATGGACGCGCACAGGAAGGTCGGCAGCGCGGAGGAGTTGCCGAAGGGCTGGTCGTAGGACTGGGCCACATGCGGGATCCAGCGCACGAGATCGTCCGGCGTCACGTAGTGTTCGTGATGCTGCGTGCCGAAGCGCCGCGCCGCGATGCGCGCGTATTCGATTTCGTCGTAGCCCGCGGCGTCGAAGCCGATCGAATAGGTCTGCACCGGGCCGCCCGAAACGCGGGCCATCATGCCGGCGACCGTCGAGCTGTCTGTTCCGCCGCTCAGGAAGCAGGCCGGGTTGGCATCCAGTTGCCGGCGCACGGCCTGTTCGAGCAACTCGGTGAATTCGGCCTTCAGGTCGCTCAAGGAGGCAGCGCGATCCGGTGCGAAGCTCGGCGTCCAGTAGGCCGCGACCGTGGACCGGCCGGCTTCGACCAGGGCGCAGTGGGCAGGCGGGAGCCGGTGCACGTCGTCGAAGACCGTGCGCGGCGCCGGGATCACGTGGAAGTAGAGATAGTCGTAGAGGGCCTGCAGGTCGAATGGCGTCTTGTCGGCCAGGGCATCGGCTCGCGCGGCAAACTCGAGCGCGCCATCGCGCAGCCGGTAGCAGAGGCTTCGAATGCCGAAACGGTCCGACGCCAGCAGCCAGCGTCCATCCGCCAGTTCGAGCGCGAGCGCGAAATCACCGCCGACCTGGGCCAGGCCGGCGTGGATGCCGTCGGTCAGCGTGAGGCGCCAGGCTTCTTCCATGTTTCCGGCACTGGCGAGTGCGCGGGCCTCGCTGGTGGCGAATCGAGGACTGCCGAGAAACAGGGGCTTGAGAGACATGGCGCGCAGCAAGTTGGAAAGATCGCGAAGCGAAACGTGGCATCTACTCCACGGCGGCGCAGATTATGGGGCGCACCGTGCGTTATCGAGCTGTTGGAATCCCGCGAACCGGCGTTGGGCTCGAAACACACGGTCATAATCCGCCCCAGCCCAACCAAGCCATTCATCCACTTGAATTTCCCCTCTGAGACGCAATGCCGTACTGCGCTGCCGAGCAGCCTGAACGGACAGCCAACGGTTGCCCGGTGCCAGGTCTTGCAGCGGGGTCGTGCAGCGTGCTTGCGCCTCGGCGTCGCGCCAAGCCACGCACAGGCTTGAAGGGGCGCACCGGTATGTCGGGGCCGTCGATTCGATCCGCGCTTTTCATGGCCTTTATCGATCGATATTCGGGCCTGGCGCTGTCGATTCTTTCTTCGCTGATCATTGCCCGTCTGCTCACGCCGGCCGAAATCGGCGTGTACTCCGTGGCGATGGTGTTGCTGAGTTTCGCCACCACCGTCCGCGATATGGGCGCCGGCACTTACATGGTGCAGGAGCAGGAACTGACCGAGGCCCGGATTCGGGCGGTCTGGACCATTCAGCTCGGGTTGGGCCTGTTGCTTGCGTTGATCGTCGCGCTCATCAGCCTGCCGGTGGCCAGGTTCTATGGCGAGCCGCGGATGCAGAACATCATGCTGGTGATCGCGCTCAATTACGCGGTCAACCCGATCGGCTCGCTGACGAACGCGTATCTGATTCGCGAGATGCGCTTCCAGAACTCGGCTGTCATCCGTTTCGCAGGCAATATCGCCGGCGCGGGTATTTCGGTCTACCTGGCGTGGACGGGTTTCGGGCCCATCAGCCTGGCCTGGGGCGCAGTGGCCAACACGATCGTGAGTGCCATCTTCGCTGCGTATTTCCGGCCGAAGCATTTCCCCTGGCTGCCCGGATTTTCAGAAGTCCGTCATGTGCTGAGCTTCGGTACGCGAGTCACCGCCAGTTCCATCATCAATGTGCTCTACAAAGGCGCGTCCGAAATGGCCCTGGGGAAGTTCCAGGGCATGGCCGCAACGGGTCTGTACTCGCGGGCCTCGGGCCTGGTGCAGATGTTCCAGCGCATCGTCGGTGACGCGGTGGGTGCCGTCAGCCTGCCGTGGTTCTCGATGCAGTCGCGTGATCAGGGCGGGTTCACGGACGCGTTCCTCAATTCGACGGCGTACATGTGCGCGCTCGGCTGGTCGTTCGCCGCCGTCGTGCTCTTCCAGGCCGAGCCGCTGATGACGCTGCTGTACGGTCAGCAGTGGACCGGCGCCGTCATCCTGGTGCGCCTGCTCGCCGTCGCGCTGGCCTTCAGTCTGCCGTCAACGCTGTGCCAGCCCGCCTTGATGGCGCGGGGCGGCGCGGGGATCATTGCCAGGGTCACGGCGATCGCCGCCACGCAGGGCGTCGTGCTGGCGGTGATCGGTGCGAGCCTCAACAGCGTTGGCCTGGGCGTCTCGGCGATCATCTCGGGCGCCGTCGCCAGCATTCTGTGGCTGCGTGCCGTGAGCCGCGACCTCGGCATCAGCTGGCGCGCCTGGCGCGGCCCGCTGGCGTGCAGCCTGGGCGTGGCCGCCTGCTCCAGCGTGGGGCCGATCAGCGCCGCGCTTGTTTTCGGCGCCTCGCCGGAGCATTCGCTGCCGCCGCTGCTGCTGACGACCGTGGTGGGCGCGGCGGGTTTTCTTCTGGGTGCCATCATCTTCAAGCATCCTATCCGGCGCGAGATCGCGCTGGTTTTGCCCTTGGTGAACAGGCTCTGAGGGTACGGACATGGTGTGGAGCAAACGCATGACGATTGCTGAGCGGTTCAATCGGTTCCGGTTCAGGCGGGCGGTACCCGCCGTGTTGCACACGCCGCCGGTGCAGGTGGGCGACGATGACTTCGTGCTGCTCTCGATGGTTCACCATCGTGACGTGCTGCCCTATCTGCTGGCGCTGAAGTCGTTCTGCCGATTCGTGAAGCCGCGCCGGATCGTCGTCGTCGCCGACCCCACGCTCGATGAAAGCGATCGATCCACGCTGCGCCAGCACGTGCCGCAGATCGAGATCCAGGACGCGCGCTCCTTCCACACGCCCGGCATTCCCCAAGGGGGAACGTGGGAGCGGCTCACCGCCATCGCCGATCTGGCGACGCAGAACTATGTGGTTCAGCTCGACTCGGACACCATCGCCCTGCGCCCGCTCCCGGAAGTGTTGGCGGCCATTGCGTCGCGCGTCGCCTTCGTGCTTGGCACCGAGGACGGCCAGGTGATCAGCTCCACCGCCGAGGCCGCCGCCGAGGCGCGCCCGACCGTGGGGCCCGGCGTGCACGTCCAGCGCCTGGCGGAAGCGCACCTGGACCAGTTCGATCCGGCCGGCAGGTTCCGCTACACGCGTGGATGTTCGGGGTTTGCCGGATTCGCGCCTGGCACCATTCACCGCGAGCTCCTGCACGAGATCTGTCGTGGCATGGAGGCGCATCTCGGCACGCGCTGGTCGGACTGGGGCACCGAGCAGTTCAGCTCGAACCTCATCGTCGCCAGCGCGCCCGGCGCGAAGGTGTTGCCGCATCCCAAGTACTGCCACCCGGGACGGATGACGGTGGAGACGGTGTTTCTCCATTTCATCGGCTATATCCGCTTCACGACCGGCCTGTATGCGCGCCAGGCGCGCGAAATCTGCCGCGCGCTGAACTGAGCCCCGGCAATCGCACCGTGACCTTCGGGCACGGGCTTTCTACGCGGTAAGCTTTCGCGTTTTTGCGGACAGCCTGTTCGGGCGGTCTGCTGCTGCAGGTCCACGCCCCCCGGAGCCCTAGATGACGCCTCGCGCCAAGCTTTCCGCCTTTTTTGTTGTCCTGCCGCTCCTGGCCTTGGCCGGCTGCCAGCAGGGCAATGCCAACGATGACAAGAACAAGCTGCCGCCCGCGCTGCAGCTGGCGCCGGAAGACACGCTGGTGATCGGGCAGAGCGAGCACAGCAGCGGCCCGCTGGTCACCGGCTCGGTACAGGCCGAGCGCCGCGCCGACCTGCGCGCCGAAGTGGCGGCCGTGGTCCAGCAGGTGTTCAAGGAAAACGGCGAGGCCGTCCACAAGGGCGACCTGCTCGTGCGCCTGGACCCGACGGCCATCCGCGACAGCCTGACCTCCGCCGACGAAGCCGTCCGCGCCGCCCGCGAAGCCTACGAGCAGGCCGACCGCCAGTACGAGCGCCAGAAGACCCTGCAGGCGCAGGGGATGGTCTCTCAGCAGGCCCTGGACGATGCGCAGAACCGCCGCACGTCCGCGCAGAGCGACAAGGCCGCTGCCGACGCGCGGCTCGTGGCGGCACGCCAGCAGCTCGACCGCACCGAGGCGCGCGCGCCCTTCGACGGCATCGTCAGCGAGCGCCAGGTCTCGCCGGGCGACACGGCGCAAGTGGGCAAGGCGCTGCTCAAGGTCATCGATCCGAGCAGCATGCGCTTCGAGGGCTACGTGGCCGCTGACCAGCGCAACGAACTCAAGGTCGGCCAGATGGTGGACCTGCGCATCAACGGCACGGGCACCGGCCAGTTGGAAGGGCGCATCCGCCGCATCGACGTCGCCGCCGATCCGGTGAGCCGCCAGGTCTCGGTCATCATCGACTTCGTCGATCCGCGCCAGGCCACCGTGGCCGGCCTGTATGGCGAAGGCCATGTGCGCACCACGAGCACGGCCGCCCTGATGCTTGGCGAAGCCGACCTGCAGCGCGATGGCGACGCCGTCTTCGCCTGGATCGTGAAGGACAGCAAGCTGCACCGCCAGCGCATCGGCCTGGGCGACCGCGACCTGCGCACGGGCGAGTTCGTCGTCAAGACCGGACTGGCCTCGGGCGACAGGCTGATCCGCAACCCCAGCCGCACGCTGGTCGAAGGCACGCCGGTGGCGCAACCTGCCATGCGCGCCTCGGCGCCGGCCAGCGGCCCCAACGGAGGCTGAAGCCATGCTGATCTCCGACTTCTCGATCAAGCGGCCGCTCGTCACGGTCGTGCTGATCATCAGCCTGATGGCGCTGGGCCTGCTCGCGCTGTCCAAGCTGCGCGTCAATCAGAACCCGGACGTCCAGGTCCCGATGCTGGTCGTGACGATTCCGTACCCGGGCGCCTCGCCCGAGACCTCGGAGCGCGAGATCGTCGCGCGCCTGGAGCGGCCGCTGCAGGCCGTGTCCGGCGTGACGGAGGTGCAGGCCAATGCCCAGGAGGGGCAGGCCCAGTTCGTCATGAAGTTCGAGTTCAAGAAGAACATGATCGAGGCCACCGATGACGTGCGCAACGCCATCGCCTCGGTGCGCTACTACCTGCCGCAGGAGATGCGCGAGCCCATCGTGACGCGCATCGACCCGTCGTCGGACCCGATCATGCAGCTCTCGCTGGAGTCGACCACGCTGAGCCACGCCGAGCTCTCGCGCATCGCCGAGGACGAGCTCGCCGACAAGTTCCGCGCCGTTCCCGGCGTCGGCAATGTCGACATCTACGGCTCGCTCACGCGCGAGCTTTCGGTGCTGGTGTCGAGCGAGAAGCTGCGCGAGTTCAACGTGTCGGTGACGGACGTCGCCAACGCGCTGCGCAACCAGAACATGTCGGCGCCAGTCGGCAAGGTGCGCGGCGATTTTGAAGACCAGAGCATCCGCCTGGTCGGCCGCATCGCCTCGCCGGCGGACTTTGAAAACATCGTCGTCAAGCAGAGCGCCGGCCAGCTCGTGCGCCTGGGCCAGGTGGCCCGCATCGAGGACGGCTTCGCCGAGCGCGGCTCGTTTTCGGTGCGCAATACGCGGCCCAATGTCGGCATCAACATCACGCGCTCGCGCGAGGCGTCGACGGTCACGGTGGCCAAGAACGTGCACAAGATCATCGACGAGGCGCGCAAGACGCTGCCGCCGGGCACCAAGCTCGAAGTCACCGACGACGGCGGCGAGCACGCCCAGGACAGCCTCGACAACGTCGTGAACGCGCTGGTGCTGGGCGCGGGCCTGACCATCTTCGTGGTCTATGCCTTCCTCAATTCCTGGCGCTCCACGCTGATCACGGCGACCTCGCTGCCGACCTCGGTGATCGCGGCCTTCATCGCCGTCTGGCTGTGCGGCTTCACGCTCAACTTCATGAGCCTGCTGGGCCTGTCGTTGGCGATCGGCGTGCTGATCGACGACGCCATCGTCGTGCGCGAGAACATCGTGCGCCACATGGAAAAGGGCGCCGACCGCCGCACCGCGGCCTTCCGCGGCACGGCCGAGATCGGCCTGGCCGTCGCGGCGACGACCTTCTCCATCGTGGCGGTGTTCGTGCCCGTGGCCTTCATCCAGGGCATCGCCGGCGAGTGGTTCCGCCCCTTCGCACTGACCGTCGTGGCTTCGGTGCTGGTGAGCCTGCTGATCTCGTTCACGCTGGACCCGATGCTGTCGGCCTTCTGGGGCGACCCGCCGGGCTACCACGAGGCGCCCAAGCGCGGCATCTCCAAGGTGTTGCAGGGCTTCAACCACTGGTTCGACCACCAGGCCGACCGCTATGGCCGCGTGATCGCCTGGGCGTTGCACCACCGCCGCATCATGGTGTTCATCGCCATGATGAGCTTCTTCTGTGCCATCGCGCTGCAGGCCACGCTCGGCGGCACCGAGTTCGTGCCCAAGTCGGACTTCGGCGCCATTGCCGTGGACATCCGCACGCCGCCGAGCTCCAGCCTCGACTACGCGCGCCGCAAGTTCGCCGAGGCCGAAGCCATCGCCCACCAGATTCCCGAGACGCGGTCGACCGACAGCGGCATCCAGAACACCGGCGGCAAGATGTGGATCGGCCTGGGCAAGAGCACCGAGCGCAAGCGCAGCGCCGTCGAGATCTCGGCCGACCTGCGCGAGCGCCTGCGCGTGCTGACCGGCGCCGAGTACGTGGTGCTCGACGACCTCAACAACGGCGCGCAAAAGCCGGTGCAGATCCGCTTCTACGGCACCGACACGCGCGTGCTGATGGCCTTGACGCAGGACTACATGGACCGCCTGCGCAAGGTGCGCGGCGCCGTGGACGTGGGCCTGTCGCGCCAGGATTCGCAGGACGAGATCCAGGTCGAGATGCACCGCGGCCTGGCCAATGCCATGGGCATCTCGGTCGGCGACGCCGCCAACGCGCTGCGGGTGGCCTTCGCCGGCCTGCAGGTCGGCGACTGGATCGACCCGACCGGCAAGACCCGCGACGTGTCCGTGCGCCTGCAGGCCTCGGATCGCGTCGACGCCGCCAACATCGAGCACCTGCCGATCGCGGTGGCGGGCACGGGCCAGATGGTGCCGCTGTCGCAGATCGCCACGATCACCATGGGCAAGGGCCCGGCCGCGATCCAGCACCTCGACGGCAAGCGCACCGTGACGGTCAGCGCCAACGCGCAGGGCCGCTCGCCGGGCGAGGTGTCCGATGACGCGCTCAAGCTCGCCAAGTCCATGAGCTTCCCGCCGGGTTACGGCATCCAGCTCGGCGGCTCGTCCAAGGACATGGTCGAGGTGTTCAGCGCGCTGGGCATCGCCCTGTTCTCGGGCATCGGCCTGATGTACCTCGTGCTCGTCATCCAGTTCAACTCCTTCACGGCGCCGCTGGGCGTGATGTTCTCGCAGCCGCTCTCGCTGATCGGCGTGGTCGTGGCGCTGCTGCTGACCCACGGCACGCTCAACCTGATGAGCCTGATCGGCATCGTGATGCTGGCCGGCCTCGTGGCCAAGAACGCCATCCTGCTGCTCGACGCCGCGCGCGCCGAGGAGCGCGCCGGCGTGCCGCGCGAAGAGGCGCTCATGCACGCGGGCCGCAAGCGCTTCCGCCCGATCCTGATGACGACCTTCGCGCTGATCGCCGGCATGATGCCGGTGGCCATCGGCCTGGGCGAGGGCGGCGAGTTCTACCGTCCGATGGCGGTGGCCATCATCGGCGGCACGCTGACCTCGACCTGCCTCACGCTGCTGATGGTGCCGAGCTTCTACGACAGCATCGAGATCTTCTTCGACGAGCTGCGCGCCGCCTTCCCCGCGCGCCGCGAGCGCTGGACGGCGCTGGGCGCCGCGCTGATGTCGGTGGGCATCGTGCTGCTGATGGTGCTGGCCTTCCTCACCCTGACGATCTTCCTGTATTGGGGCGCGCAGGCCCTGCTCGGCATGCGGCCGCGCCGCGAGCGTCAGCAGCCGGGCTTCACGACGGTCTGAGTTCGCGGCACGCAGTGCGGCACAAGGGCGCGGTCACCACTTGCAGCCCTTGTCCCGCACCGTGTCGATCGCGATCGGAATCGCCGCGAGCAGGCCACCGCCGGCGTAGGCGCTGCGGCAGTCCTCGCGCTTGGCCTTGTCGATGTCCTTCTTGAGCTTGTCCTCGTGCTCGGGCGGGCGCGGTACTTCGGGCAGCAGGCCGCTGCTGCCGCCGGCACTTGAAATGCGCGGCCCCTGCATCGGCAGCTTCAGGTTGAGCGGCTGAGGCGGCTCCTTGCCCGAAGGCGCGGTGGCCACGTCATGGCCGAGCTGGCTGCCGCGGTCCGGGCCGCCTTGCCCGGCGCTGCCGGCGAGCCCGGCCGGCGGCATCACGGCGTCCAGGTGCTCGTCGCTGCGATCGGGCGAGGGCGTCATCGCGCGCAGCTCGCTGGGCTGCGGCAAGGCTTCGGCCGCGGTCCGCGCCGATGTGTCTGGCGCTTCCATTCGAGCGGTCGGCGTCTCGACGGGGCGCAGCGCCGTGGTGTCGGCGGCCGGCGCCGTGTCCCGACGCTTGAGCTCGCTCGCGGCGGGCAGGGCCGCTCGCTGGCTCGCTGCGGCAGGCGCCTGGAGCGTGGCGGTGGGCCGGGGCACGTCGGCGAGCATGCCGGGCGAGGTCGGCGTGGTGATCTGCTGCAGATGCGGCGACGGCAAGGCGGTCGGCACGATTCGCTGCGGCGCGGCCAAGGCCGCCGTGGGAGCAGCGACGTTGGCGAGCGGCACCTCGGGTTGCGCCGGCGTGGCGAGTTTTTGCACGGACTGCGGCAGTGCCGGTCGCGGCGGCGCCGACGGCTGGCTTTGCAGCGTCGATGTGTTGCGCGGCACGTCCTGGAGCACCTGCGTGGCGGCCGGCACCGTGGTGGCGGGGGCGAGCGGCTGCGGCAGGTTCAGGCGCGTGGGCGCGGGCGGTGCGGCCAGCGTGGTGGTCGGTGGTGCCACCGGCGCCAGCGCCTGCGGCGGCGCGATGTCATGCGGCGCCTGCACGGTTGGCTGCGGCAGCGCGCTGGGCACGGCCTGCGGCGACGCGAGCGTTGCGGTGTCGGCCGGCGTCGCTTGCGCAGGCTGTGTCGATTCGGCCGGCCGCCATTGGCCGAGCTGGGCTGCGCCGGCCTGGTCTTCGTGACGCGCAGCCTGGGCCGCGCTGCGCACGCTGCCGCCGAAGCGGCGGGTTTCGGCGCCACCCTTGGGGCCTGTGTCTGGCAGGGGCTGGTCGCTGTCGATGCCCGTCTGCGCGGGCCCTTCCAGCCGCACGACAAGGCGGCCCCACGCGCCTTCACCCGGCCGCGCCGAACCGGGCGGCGCGGAACCGAACACGAGCACCAGCAGCACATGCGTCAAGGCGGCCAGCAGCAGGCACTGCCGCACGCGCGCCTTGGGCGCCTGCAGAGGGTCGGGCAGGGCGAGGATCGGGGCGGACACGTTCAGCAGCTCCTGGCTGCCCTCATTGTCGCCGCGCAGGCAAGGTGCTCAGCCCGCCCTGGCCGGCGCACGCAGGGCCTGCACGAGGCGCACGATGTCAGGTGCCTGCAGCACCTCGGGCAGGCGCGCCAGCTGCGGCAGCGCGAGGTAGCTGCGGAAGAAATGGAACTCGGGCGTGCCGGGTGCCGTCACGGTGGCCAGGTCGAGGTGGTCGCCGTGCATGGCGATGCGCTCGGCCAGGCGCGCGCAGAACCAGCTCAGGCCCCAGCGGGCGTCACGCTCCGCATGCGCCGCGTCGGCCGGGGTCTGCATCACGGCGTCGATGCCGATGACCTCGTCGATGATGGGCTCGGGCAGGTTCCACTCGCGCAGCAGCATGACGGTGAGCGCCGGTGCGGCGAGGCCGATCGCCTGCTGCTCGGCCTCCATGCGCCGGATCGGCGTGGCCGCGGCGACCGCGAGCGCGACGTCCTGCGGCATCAGCGCGGCGCAGCCGAAGCGGCCCAGGAAGTCGAGCACCACCGGGCCGAGCAGCGCGCCCGGCTCGGGCATGCCGAGCTTTTGCGCCAGGCGCAGGCAAAGCTCGCCCGCGATGGTGCTGGCATGCCAGATCGCGTCGAACAAACGCTTCTGCTCGAAGCTCTTGGCCGTGAAGGTCTCTTCGAGCATGTAGCGCAGGCAGATGGCGCGCACCGAATTCAGGCCGAGGAAGGTGATGGCCTGGCCCAGGTGGACGACCGGGCGCTGCAGCTGGAAGAGCGGCGAATTGACCGTGGACAGCACGCGCGCCGCAACCTGCGGCTCGGCCGAGACGATCACGCCGAGCTCGGCCGAGGTCGCCTCGCTGACCATGTCGGGCGAGGCCAGGCGATGGAAGGAGCGCGACGGGCGCGGCACGCGGCGCAGGCTGTCGAGCAGCACGGAGCGGCGCTGCTCGTCCAGCTCTTCCGGCACCAAAGGCTTGAAGTTGGCGAGCTCATCGGGAATCGCGTCGATCTCCGTGACGGCGGTCTCTTCGGGCGCGGCTTGTGCGGCCTGGACATCGGCATCGGCGGGAGCGACGGGTGTGGTGGCAGCGGGCGGCACCGGGGCCGGCGGCACAGGCGCGACCGCAGGACTTCGCGCCGGCGGCGCTGCAACGGGTCGCGGCGCAAGCGGTGCCGGTGCGCGCGAGGCCGGCACCTTGCCGGACGGCCGGCCTGGCTTGTCCGTCGGGTGCGATGGCGACTTGAAGAAGGCCCACACCGCAATCGCCACGGCGAGCAGCACCATCACCAGCAAGACGTCCATCGTTGTTCTGCTCCGACCCGTTCGTTCCCTGAAGCGCCGCGGGGGACGGCCCCGAGCGCGCGCAAGTGTCGCCGCCTGCGTCGAGGTTGGACGTTAGCAGGAACCCGTGCCCGTCACGCCCTGCGGCCGAGCGGGCGTGTCGGATTCAACGCGGCCCTGCGCCAGCAGCGACGGCAGGCTGCCAGCCGTCGTCGAGCGTGCCGAGGAAGGCGAGCACGTCGTCGATCTCCGCGGCGTCCAGGCGCGGCTGGCCACCGGGCAGCGGCGTGAACGGCACTTCCTGGCTGACGTTGGCCAGGTAGCGCGCAGGCAGGTCGGCGTAGCGCACGCTGGCGTCATCGCCGTACCAGCGCGCCGGGTGCAGCTCGCGATCGACGTAGAACTCGATCACTTCGCGCAGGGAATGCAGCGCGCCGTTGTGGAAGAAGGCGCCGCGCCGGTCGGTGTTGCGCAGGCTCGGCGCCTTGAAGCGGCCGCAGAGCTCGTCGGCCTCGGGCGCGTCGCCGAGGTCCTTGCGCAGGGGGCCGCACAGGCCGAGGTCGTGCCAGCGCGGGTCGGCATTGGCGGGGATGTCGCGGTTGCGCGGCACGGCCAGGGCGATGTGGCCGGCGTCGCTGAACAGCGGGAAGCCGCCGTCAGCGCCGCTGCGCACGCTCGGGTGGCAGCTCGCGCAGTTGCCCTTGTTCGGGTCGTTGAAGAGCACCAGGCCGCGCGCTTCCCGCGGCGTGAGTTCGGCCTGGCCGCGCAGCACGGCGTCGTACTTGCTCGTGAAGGGATAGAAGGTCTTGGCGTCCTGCTGGTAGACCTCGAGCGCCATGGCGAGCCAGGCGACGGTGGCGCGCGGATCCTTGAACACGTCGCGGCCCGGCGCGCTGAAGGCGGCGCGGAAGGCCGTGGCATAGGGCGCGCGGCGTACCGCGGCGGCCAGCGACGCGATGTCGCGGTTGGCCATCTCGAAATCGCTGAACAGCGGCAGCAGCGCCTGTTCGTGCGGGTTGCGGGCACGGCCGTCCCAGGTCAGGCCGCCGGTGGGGCCGGCGTCGTCGCCGTGCAGGTCGTCCTCGTCGCTGTAGTGGAGCTGGAAGGGCAGCGTGGCCTGCAGGTACTTCAGCGAGGGCACGGCGCGCAGGCCCGGCTGGCGCATGTCGGCGCCGCCGAGCTGCACCGCCAGGGCATTGGGCGGACCGAAGTCGTGCGCCGGGTCATGGCAGCTCGCGCAGGCGAGCCGGCCCGAAGCCGACAGTCCCGGGTCGCGGAAGATCTGGGCGCCGAGTGCCGTCATCTGCGCGACGGTCGGCGTGCTGCCGAACTGGCGCGGACCGACCCGCGGCAGCGTCTCGGATTGCGGCGCCGCGCCCGCGAGGCCCAGAAGCCCCGTGAGCAGCAGCGCCGCGAGCCGCGCGCGCATCAAGGCCCGGATCAGAACGCGAGCGCGTTCGTCAGGTCGCCCATCGGGCGTTCGCCGTGCTCGACGAGCGCCGTGTCGCGCGTCGCCAGGCCGGACAGCTCGGGCAGCGACCAGCGGTCGGTGATGAAGCGCAGCACCGAGGCCGTGTCGTAGGGCGTGTGGTCGACGAAGCCCTTGCGCGCAAACGGCGAGATGATGATGGCCGGGATGCGCGTGCCGGGGCCGAGGCGGTCACCCGCGGGCACCTTGGCGTGGTCGAACTGGCCGCCGAACTCGTCGTAGGTCACGACGACGAGCATCTTGCCCCACTGCGGGCTCTGGCGCAGCGCGTCGACGATGTCGGCGATTTCCTTGTCGCCATCGTCGACGTTGGCGTAGCCCGGGTGCTGATTGAGCCAGCCGACCGGCTTGTAGAAGCTCACCGCGGGCAGCTTGCCGGCGCGGGCGAGTTCGATCAGGTCGTCGCGGTCCTTCAGGTGCTCGGCGCGCGCATCGGCGTGCGTGACCGGGTCGAAGGCCGCGTAGTAGTTGAAGGGCTGGTGGTGCGCCTGGAAGTCGGTGTGTTCGGCATCGCTGGTGCCGTTGGCGTTGCCGTAATAGATCGTCGTGCTCTTGCCGTAGGCGCCGGTCGTTGCGTCATAGGGCCACGAATGCTCGCTCGCGGCCTTCCAGCCGCCGCTGAACCAGGCCCAGCTCAGGCCCTTGGCGCCGAGCAGATCGCCGATGTTGACCTCCTTGGACGGCGGCAGCGTCGTGCCGGAGGCCGGGTCGGCGTAGAGCGCGTCCTTGCCCTCGTGCCCGGCCGGCTTGTTGCCGCTCGGCTGGTAGGGCGGCTGCATGGTGTTGACGGCGCGGTAGCCGTCGTCCTTGCCGAAGTAGTCGAGCGGCGCGATGTTGCCGGTCTGAAGCACGGCCGGGCCGTCCAGCGCCGAGGCCGTCTGCGACTTGCCGGGCAGCAGCTGCGGCACGCCGTCCTTGTCCGGCCCGAGCACGTTGAGCGACATCTTGTTGGCCTTGACCGCGTCCGCCGGCACCGACTGCGCGCAGGCGCAGACCAGGTACTGGTGGTTGAGGTAGGAACCACCGAAGGCGCCCTGGAAGAAGCGATCGGCCAGCGTGTATTCGCGGGCCAGCGCCCACAGGCGCGTGCCGCTGGCGTCGAAGTGGCCCATGACCGCGCCGCCCGAATCGCCCCAGGCGACGAACATGTCATTGCGGCCGCCGTCGATCTGCATCGCGTTCTCGAAGAAGCGGTGGTAGAGGTCGCGCGTGACGATGGAGCGCGGCAGCGTGCCGTAGCCGAATTCGTCGCTGGCGAGGTCGATGCGGAAGGGCGCGTTCGGCCAGACATTGGTCGTCTGCGCCTGCGTGACCACGGGCGCCTGGCCGCGTGCGGTGAGGCCGCCCCAGGCCGGCGGCAGCTTGGCCAGCACGGTCTTGCCGTCGCGGTCGAGCTGGCGGATGGCCTTGGCCGCGGGCGAGTCGAGCCCGTCGGCGCCGGGGAAGTGGCCGAAGAGGTTGTCGAAGCTGCGGTTCTCGGCGTAGATCACGACGACGTTCTCGATGCGGTCGAGCGCGAGCCGGTCGGACAGCGCCTTGGCCAGGTTGCCCTTGGCGCCTGCGGCCGATGCGGCATCGGCGAGGCGCAGCATCAGGCGGCGGCTCTCGTCCTGCACGGGGCCGGCGAGGCGCGGATCGGTGTCCAGCGCCTCGGCCTCGACGAGCCCGAGGCGCGCTGCCAACACCTGGCGCGCGGCATCGGCGCTGGCGAGCGCTTCGGTGAGTGCCACGAGCTCGGTGTTCACGGGGCTGACAAAGCTGCTGCCGTCCGGCGCACGCAGCACCAGCGGATGCTTGAGCGCGAGAGCCTTGCCGCCGACGACGTGGCGCGCCTTGGCGTCGACCAGCACGGCGAGGGCGCCGTTGCCGCGCAGCTTGAAGCGCCCTTGCGCGTCGGTGCGCGTCTGCTGCTCGCCGCGTTCGCAGCGGCCGTCCTTGTTGCGGTCGCGGCAGACGAGGGCGTTGCGATAGACCCCTTCGGCGTCCGCCACGACGGACATCGTCTCGGGTGCGAGCGCCTTTGCGCTCGCGTGGGCCGTGAGGCCCTGCAGGGCAATCAGGCTGGCGGCAAGGATTTTGGACACTTCGGCTCCTGCGGCTGGAAAGAAACGCGCAAGCCTAGCCGATCTTCGTGTCGCTGCGGCGACGTGGCTACATCTGCCGGAAGCGATGCGCGTAGCTCTCGGCCACGAGCAGCGTTTCGCTGCGCTCCTTGAGCTTGATCTGCATGCGCCCGCGGAAGTCGCGCGACACGCCGGCCACCGCGTTGGCGTTCACCAGCGTGGAGCGGTGGACCTGCCAGAACAGCTCGGGGTCGAGCTCTTCGAGGAGCTCCTTGAGCGGCTTGCGGATCAGCGCCTCGTTGTCGCGCGTGGCGACGCGGGTGTATTTGTTGTCCGACTGGAAGTAGAGCACCTCGTCGACCGTGATCAGCTTGAGCGTCTGCCCGACCGAGGCATTGATCCAGCGGAGATAGGCGCGCGCCGGCGCGGCCGGGCTGCTGCTCGCGGCCACGCCAAGGCGGTCCAGCGCCAGGCCCACGCCGGCGGCGTAGTCGCCCGCCGCGCTGGTGGCCAGGCGCTGCTTGACGCGGCTGATGGCGGTGAACAGGCGCGCCGTGGCGAGCGGCTTGAGCACGTAGTCGACGGCGCCCTGGTCGAAGGCCGCGACCGCGTGCTGGTCGTAGGCCGTGAGGAAGACCACGTGGCTGCGTCCCGCGACCTGCCGGCCGACCTCGAGGCCGGTCACCCCGGGCATCTGGATGTCGAGGAAGACCACGTCGGGCCGGTGCTGCTCGATCAGCTGCAGCGCCTGGACACCGTCCGCCGCCTCGCCGACGATGGCGAGCTCGGGCCAGAGGCGGCCGAGCTGCTCGACGAGTTCGCCGCGCAGCGTCTCTTCGTCCTCGGCCACGACGGCCGTCGCTTCCCCGTGGGTATTCATGTGCCCAGCTCCAGCGTGAAGGTGGTGCGCGCGCGCGCCGTGGCCGAAGCGTCGTCGGTCCGGCAGCGCAGCTGTGCAGGTCCGTTGGCCAGGACCTTGACGCGCTGTTCGAGCACGCGCAGTTCCTCGTCGGTGCTGCACAGCCCGGGCCGGTCAAAGGCGATGCTCACGTCCAGCTCGGTGCCGCGCAACTCGGCCTCGATGCGGCACTCGCGTAGCGCCGGGTCGGCCAGGCGCAAGGCACGCTGCAGCAGCGGCAGCAGCACCATCGGCGGCACGGCGGCGCCGCCGAGCTCGGGCGCCCATTGCTTGCGCAGCTGCAGCGGCGCACGCTCGAGATTGCGCAGCACGCCGAGGTAGCTTTCGAGCAGGTCGGCCTCCTGGTCCAGCGTCGAGCCGGACTCGCGCAGGCGCGGCAAGGCGACGCGCAGATGGCGGATCAGCAGCTCCATGCGCGTCGCGCCGTCGCCGTGGGCGTAGGCCTGCTCGATGTCGACGAGCGCGTCGAAGAGCAGTTGCGGCTCGACCTGCGCCTGCAAGGTCGCCAGACGTGCCGCCATGGCGCGCCGGCGCAGCGTGGCCTGTTCGTCGAGCAGGCGGGCGAGGGCGCGCTGGTCGACGCGCTGGCGCCGCAGCAGCTCGAACACGCCGACCATCATGCCCGAGGGCAGCAGCACCCAGAGCCCGTCGCCGAGCACGCTGCGCCAGGTCACGGCCTGCATGTGCGGCAGGTGCTTCTGCGCGCGGACGATGTCGTTGATCGAGGGCCACGGCAGCACCGGCTCGAGCAGGCCCACGAGCGTGACCGACACCAGCGAGCCGAGTACGACGGCCCAGGCCAGCCGCTGGACGCGGTGGGGATGGTCCGGCGCGCTGCGCTCGGCCGGCAGCCAGAACAGCAGCAGGATCAGCATCACCAGCACCGGCTCGACGAGGTGGCGCAGGATCACCGGCGGCCACTGCGCGCCGAGCTTCATCTCGAGCGCCCAGCTCAGGTCGACGAGGCCGAGCACCAGGCCGGCCAGCACGAAGGTCGCGAACTCGCGTCGGCGCAGCGAAGCCCAGGTGCGCACGACGTGCTGGATGGCCGAGCGCATCAGGCCACACTCCCGTGCAGCGCGGGTTCAAGCGGCAGGCGCACGCGCGCGATCACGCCGTGCGGCGCCACGCTTTCGAGCTCCAGCGCGGCGCGCTCGCCGAACAAGGCCGCCAGCCGCGCACGCGTATTGGCCAGGCCAACGCCCGTGCCGCCGCTGGCGGCGAAGCCCTGGCCGTTGTCGCGGACCTCGACACGCATCGCGCCGTCGCGCGCGTCGGCGACGATCTCGATGCGCCCGCCTTCGGGCAGCGGCCCGAGGCCATGCTTGATCGCGTTCTCGACCAGCGTCGGCAGCACCATCGGCGGCAGGCGCGCCGCCAGCAGGCCGGGGTCGGCATCGATGCCGAACGACAGGCGTTCGCCCATGCGCATCTGCAGGATGGTCAGGTAGTTGCGCACCAGCTCGAGCTCCTGCCCCAGCGTCGAGTCCTGGCGGCGCATGCTCGGCAGCGCGGCGCGCAGGTACTTGATGAGGCTTTGCAACATGTCGCGGCCGCGCTCGGGCGTGGTTTCGTAGAGTCGTTTGACGTTGGCGAGCGTGTTGAAGAGGAAGTGCGGCTCGATCTGCGCGTTCAGCGCCGAGACCTCGGCTTCCATCTGCTGCGCTTCAAGGGCCTCGCGTTCGCGCGCAAGCTCGCGCAGCCGGTCGCCGGCACGGCGGCGTGCGCGCAGCATCAGCAGCAGCGTGTAGGCCATGCCGCCGAGCACGGCCCACAGCCCCAGCGTCGACGCGACCCAACCCCATTCGATCTTGGCCGAGGGCTCGTCGAGCTGGGACACGACATAGCGCAGCGTCACGCCGAGCGCTGCGCCGATCAGCACGGCCAGCACCGCGATGCCGTGGCGCACCGCGGGCCGGAAGTTGCGCGTTGCGAGCAGGCCCTCGGCCAGCGCGATCAGCAGCAGCAGGGACAGGCCGGTCAGCAGCGTCTGCCGCGTGAAGCGCACGAGCTCCAGGCACCATTCGTTGAGCGGATGCGGCTCGGACTCGTACCAGCCCAGCATGCGCGACAGGGCGTGCAGCAGGCAGAAATAGAACGCAGCCGCGATCAGGCGCAGGTTGAAGACGCGATGGAACGCCTGGACAAACGGGTTCATGGCCTCATTGTGCGGCGGTGCGGCCACACCGACGGCGCGAGGCGACGAAATCGGGATGGCGGCGACGGAAGCCGGCTAGCTTGCAATCAGAGCGGCGAGGTCGCGCTCCAGCAGCGCCGGGTCGCCCATGTTCATCTCGACGAGGCGGCGCAGGTGCGTGATGCTTTCGAGGTCGATCGAGCGGCACAGCACGCCGGCGCGATGGCCGCTCACGTGCGCGACCTCGCCCGCCATGGCGATGTGCACGCCGCTTTCGTTGAGCGGCAGGCGCAGCAGGCAGGGCACGCCGGCGCTGGCGTGAGAGTCGGCCGGCAACTCGAGCAGGGCACCCTTGAGCGAGAGGTCGAGCACGCGCGCGACGACATGCTCCTGCGTCGTCACGAGCTCGGCCGAGGCCGAGAACAGGACCCGGGTGAAATGGCGGCGATCGGATTCGATGGTGGGCTCCGTGAAAGCTGGCAGTGCGGTCAGAACACCGAGATCGTGCTCTCGTCCACGGCGCGCTGCAGCCGTGTCGGGATCAGGGCCTCGAGCCCCATCGATTCGAGCAGAAACCAGGCTGAACGGAGGTAGCCTGCGGTGGCGGCACGCACGTCGCCATCGGGCATGCCGGCCAGCTCGCCGGCGCGGGAAATCGCGCTCTGCTCCTGGCGCGTCGTGACGTGTCCACGCGGAATGAACGGCGTAGCCTCGTAGGCGAGGGCGGTGCGCGTGACGATGGCCTGGACTTCGTCGTCGTCCTGGTAGGGCTCGAGCATCTTGGCAAGATCGCCCAGCACGGCTTCCGCGCCCGCCGCGAGCAGCCGAGCGGCCTGGTCGCTGCCGCCGGCCAGGTAATGCGCGGCGGCCATGTCGGCGAACTCGAGCGCCATGGCCAGCTTGGGCAGATCAGCAAAATTACTCATGGATACGCAATGCAGTCTTGACCGCGGTGATTGGCCCGAATTGCTTCAAGATCAAGTGTAGAGGCGCAACGACATGCAAGCTATGCGATTGTGTCGAGTTGTTCACGACTTGCCGGGCAGTAATCCCCTTCACGTAAGCTGAGGGTTAGCACTTAGGAACTCGAAAGGAACCGAGATGAACAAGACTTCCGCTTCCACTTCCATCGCCAAGGCCGTTTCGTTCGACCGCCGGCGCATGCTCGGTGGCATGGCTGCCGGCGCTGCCGGTGCATTCGGCATGGCGGCCGGCCTGTTGCCGCGCCAGGCCCTCGCCGACGACGATACCTACGACCAGGAGTCCATCGTTCACGCGGCCGCCGACTTCTTCGGCCAGACGACTGAAGGCCTGGCGAAGGTCATCGAGAAGGCCTTCCACGAGCAGGGCCGGCCGAACGCCTACATCAAGGGCCAGGAGGCCGCGGGCGCGTTGACCGTCGGCCTGCGCTATGGCGAGGGCGACCTGATGATGAAGAGCGGCGGTGGCTCGCGCGTCTACTGGGCCGGCCCCTCGATCGGCTTCGACGCCGGCGGCAATGCGTCGAAGGTCTTCACGCTCGTCTATCACCTGCCCAACAGCGCCGCGATCTTCCAGCGCTTTCCGGGCGTGGATGGCAGCCTCTATTACATCGGCGGCGCGGGCATCAATTACCAGCGCGCGCACGGCATCACGCTGGCTCCGATTCGCCTCGGCGTGGGGCTGCGCGCGGGCGCGAGCGTGGGCTATGTGCACTATCGCCGTGACAAGTCCGTGAACCCGTTCTGATGCCGCGTTGCACCGCCGCACACCGTGTTGAATCGCGCGTTACGACTGACTTCTTTGTCAGCGTGGCGCGCGCGATTTCGCATCGCGAAGAAGACCTTTTGGAAGCAAGGCAAACACGCGAGCGCAACAATGCAATTGAAGAATGCATGGACTCCATCGGACATCTGACGGGAGGACGTCGTGAAGCTCTCGGATCGTTTTGCTGATCGAAAATGGCTGGACTCGCTGCACCAGTTGCAGCACGCCTTGCATCTGCCCTGGGACGCCGACGAGCAAGGCGCCATGCCCTCGGGTCGACTGGTGCTGGCCGTGACGCTCGTGAGCGTTGCGGCGGCCTTGGTGCTCGTCGTCGCCCCTTGAGGCGCACGCTGAAATGCTCCGCGAAGGCGCGGTGACCCGGACCTGAGTTTTCGTCCTGGTGCAAGCTGTCGCTTGCGTCGTCTTGCCGCTCCGCTCGTTTGGGGGCAGCATGGCCGAAGTCCCCGAGATGGAGAGACTTCGATGCCCCAGACCCGCGCAGCGCCGCACACGTCCCACACCCAGCTGGCCAGCGCCGAATCGCTGCCTGCCCAGGAGATCAGCACCGAGGTGCTGATCGAGAAATACGCGAAGGGCGACGAGCGTTCGCTCGACGCGGTTCGCGAACGCGTCGCCCTCGCGCTCGCGCGCGCCGAGAAGCCCGAAGCCCAGGCGCTCTGGGCCGCGCGCTTCGTCGATGCGCAGCAGCGCGGCTTCGTGCCGGCCGGGCGCATCCTCAGCGCCGCGGGCACCGAACTCGCGGCCACGCTGATCAACTGCTTCGTGCAACCCGTCGGCGATTCGATCGCCGCCGCCGAAGACGGCTTCCCCGGCATCTACACCGCGCTGACCGAGGCCGCCGAGACCATGCGGCGCGGCGGCGGTGTCGGCTACGACTTCTCGCGCATCCGGCCCAAGGGCGCCTGGGTCGGCTCCACCCAAAGCCACGCCTCCGGACCGGTCAGCTACATGCGCGTGTTCGACCGGTCCTGCGAGACCGTCGAGAGCGCCGGCAGCCGCCGTGGCGCGCAGATGGGCGTGCTGCGCTGCGACCATCCGGACATCGAGGAGTTCGTCCACGCCAAGGACGACGGCGACCTCAAGAACTTCAACGTCTCGGTCGGCGTGACCGACGCGTTCATGCAGGCCGTGCTCGCCGACGGCATGGTCGACCTCGTCCACAAGGCCGAGCCCGGCGGCGCGCAGCGCGCCGCCGGTGCCCACGCGCGCAGCGACGGGCTGTGGGTCTACCGCAAGCTGCCGGCGCGGCGCCTGTGGGACCAGATCATGCGATCGACCTACGACCACGCCGAACCGGGCGTGCTCTTCGTCGATCGCATCAACGCCGACAACAACCTGCATTACTGCGAGACGATCACGGCGACCAACCCCTGCGCCGAGCAGCCGCTGCCGTCCTACGGCTGCTGCTGCCTCGGCTCGGTCGACCTCACGCGCTTCGTGCGCGCACCGTTCTCCGATGCTGCAAGCTTCGACGAGGCGGGGTTTGCCGAAGTCTGCGGCGTCGCCACGCGCATGCTCGACAACGTGCTCGACATCACGCCCTGGCCGCTGCCGGCCCAGGCGGCCGAAGCCGCGAGCAAGCGGCGCGTCGGCCTGGGTTTCACGGGCCTGGGCGACGCGCTTGTCATGCTGGGCCTGCGCTACGACAGCGAGGCCGCACGCGAGCGCGCAGGGCGCATCGCCGCGCTGATGCGCGACGCAGCCTACGCTGCGTCCAGCGACCTGGCCGCGGAGAAGGGCGCCTTCAAGCTCTTCAACGCCGACCTCTACCTTTCGGGCGGCAGCTTCGCCTCGCGCTTGCCCACCGCGCTCAAGGAGCGCATCCGCGCGCAAGGCCTGCGCAACTCGCACCTGCTCTCGATCGCGCCCACCGGCACCATCAGCCTGGCTTTCGCCGACAACGCGAGCAACGGCATCGAGCCGGCCTTCTCCTGGAACTACACGCGCCGCAAGCGCATCGGGCAGGCCGAAGGCGGCGGTTTCAAGGAATACGCCGTCGAGGATCACGCCTGGCGCCTGTACCGCCACATGTTCGGCAGCGACGCGCCGCTGACCGAGGCCTTCGTGACGGCGCTGGAGCTGTCGGCCAGTGACCATGCCGCCATGGTCGCGGCCGTGGCACCTTTCATCGACACCTCGATCTCCAAGACCGTCAACGTCCCGGCCGACTACCCCTATGTGGACTTCCAGGACCTCTACACGCAGGCCTGGCGGCACAAGCTCAAGGGCCTGGCGACCTACCGTCCCAACAGCGTTCTGGGTGCCGTGTTGAGCGTCGACAGCGCCGCGGCCAAGGCACCTGAGCCGCTCTCGGTCCCTGGCGCTAACCAGCGGCTCCAGCTGACACGCGTGCCCAAGGCGGTGCTGGCCTCGCTGCGCTGGCCGAGCCGGCCCGACATGCCGGGCGGCAATCCGGCGTGGAGTTACATGATCCATTACCCGCATGGTGATTTCGCGCTCTTCGTCGGCGAACTGCCGGCGACCGGGCCGGAGGCCGGGCTCTTCGGCCGCACGCTGCCCTTCGAGGTCTGGGTCAACGGCGCCGAGCAGCCGCGTGGCCTTGCCGCGCTGGCCAAGACGCTGTCCATGGACCTGCGCTGCAACGACGCGTCCTGGCTGCGCCTCAAGCTCGACGCGCTGGCCACGGTGGCCGAAGAGCGCTCGTTCGAGATGCCCATGCCGCCCGGCGGCGAGGCGCGCCTCTTCCCCGGCGTCGTCGCGGCGACGGCGGCCGTGATCCGCTGGCGCTGCGAGCAGCTCGGCGCCCTGCAGGAAGGCGGCCCTTCACCGGTGGTCGAGGCGATGTTCAGCGTCGAGGAACCGCGCACGGGCGTGTCGGGCACGCTGGCCTGGGCCGTCGACGTGGACAACCCCGCCACCATTGAACAGTTCACGCTGACGCTCAAGGAAGTCAGCGTGCCCACGCCGGATGGCGGCAGCGTCACGCGGCCCTGTGCGATGGGTTTTTCGGGCAACTACCCCAAGGCCTTCGACGGCCTGGCGCGGTTGCTGTCGCTCGACATGCGCGTGCTCGACCCTGGCTGGATCGGCATGAAGCTGCGCAAGCTGCTCAACGTCGGCGAGCCGCTGGGCCACTTCATGGCGCCGGTGCCGTCGCTGGCCGGCGAGCGCCGCCAGCAGGTCTGGCCCTCGACCGTGGCCTATGTGGCGCGGCTCGTCATCCACCGCTACGCCATGCTCGGCGTGCTCGACGAAACCGGGCACCCGCTCATCGACATGGGACTGCTGCAGGCGCCCGAGGCGCGCGCGGTCAAGGCTGGCGAGGGCATAGCGCCGCAGGCCGGTGCGCGCTGCCCTGAGTGCGGCAACGCCACGCTGATCCACAAGGATGGGTGCGACTTTTGTACGGCCTGCGGGTATGTGGGGCAGTGTGGCTGATGAGCGCGGTGCCTGCGCCGACTTTGGGAATGGGCATAACGTGGGGCGAGACCACCATAAAGTGAGCCTGCTGCACACGATATGCTGAGGCGTTCACCACACCGCCTCGTCTATCAACTGAAAAGCCCGAGCGCAATGCGCTGGGGCTTTTTGCCTTTCAGCGCCTGATGAAATTCCCCGGACATGGCTGTGACCGCTTCCGCCTGAAACCGCCCGAGCTCATCGGTCGGCTGGATTGCAGCGATTGCGATCTTTCAATGCTGGCTGCCGTACGGGAGATGCCCGCCCTACAACAGTCATCGTGGTGTGATGTCGGCCGCGCAGCAAGGGCTGGTCTCGAAGGAGCAGGCGACACTCATCGGTTGGCGCCCGGATAAAGGTGCTCGACGCGCGCCTGGGCGCCCGGCCAAAATGTTCGCTACTCGCGCGCTCAACCCTGAGCGTCCTTCTGCCATTTGAATCAGACCCGGCAGCTGACGTTCGACGGCTGCCGTTGTGAATGGAATTTCGCGGCCAGCGACTTCGCCCCTTCGCGGTGATCCAAGTTCGGAATTGGCAGAAAAGGCGGAACGGATGCCAGCAGCCTCAAGGAACGATTGTTTCAATGCGTCTGCAGAGCGTATCTTTGGCTGGCCACTCGGAACACCTCGACGGTATTTACCAGCGCTTGCGCCTGCGCCTTGAGGCTCTCTGCGGCTGCCGCACTTTGCTCCACCAAGGCAGCATTCTGTTGGGTGGCCTGATCCATTTGCGTGACAGCCTCGCCCACCTGGGCCACGCCGGCACTCTGCTCGGTGCTGGCGGCGCTGATCTCGCCCACAATGTCAGTCACGCGGCGAATGCTGTTCACCACTTCTCGCATGGTGGCGCCGGCTCGATCGACCAGGTTTGAGCCCGCCTCGACGCGCTCCACGCTGTCGGCGATCAGGGTCTTGATTTCCTTGGCGGCTTCCGCACTGCGTTGCGCCAGCGTTCGCACCTCGCTCGCCACCACGGCAAAACCACGACCTTGCTCGCCCGCACGCGCTGCTTCCACAGCCGCATTCAAGGCGAGGATATTGGTCTGGAACGCTATGCCATCAATGACCGAAATGATGTCAGCAATACGATGCGAGCTGGCGTCGATGCCCTTCATCGTTTCGACCACCTGGTCCATGACATCGCCGCCCTGTTTGGCCACCGCGGCCGCGCTTTGCGCCAGTTGGTTGGCCTGTCTGGCACTGTCAGCGTTCTGGCGTACGGTGGAGCCGAGCTGCTCCATACTTGCAGCAGTTTCCTCCAAAGCGCTGGCCTGCTCCTCGGTGCGACTTGACAGGTCGCTATTGCCCTGGGCGATCTGCACGCTCGCCGTGGCCACATTGCACGAACCTTCGCGCACCTGATGCACGATGCGATTCAGGCCGGCTTGCATTCTGTGCACAGCTGCCATGATGCTGTGCTTGTCGCCGGCGAGTAGCTGCAGCCTCTGGGTCAGGTCGCCATCAGCCATGTGTGCCACGGCTTGCGAAAGTTCGGTCGGTTCCGCGCCCAGGGCGTTGATGATCCCGCGTGCAATGACCCAAGCGAGCAATGCCCCGAGAGCGATGGCGGTGACGGTGACGCCCACGATCATTGCACGGGTGCTCTCCACAAGGTGGGTGACATCCCGTCCAACCCCCTCCGACTTCTGGCGCTGAACCTCCGCCGAGGCGTCGATGGCATCAAAATATTTTTTCTGCAGTGGTGAAGCTTCCACCATCAGGATAGCGGTGGCCTTCTGAGCATCGTCCTGGTTGCCAGTAATCCCCAGCTTCAACGCCCGGTCGAGTGTCTCGTTGTACGGGCCACGCACGTCGTCAATGATGCGCAGCTGCACCACCGACTCTGGCAGTTTGCACGTGCGCCTCAACTCCTCAAGGATTTCTGTATTCCGCATTCTCAGCGGTGGAATGCGATCCCACTGCGCCTGGGCATCCTTGACATCGATGATGAGCACCACATTCCGTGCGATGCGTGCGATCGACTGAACGTTGTCTTTGAGCTCGTTGAACAGCGCAATTTTGTGATTACGATTGTCGATGAGATCACGAAGCTCGTTAGATACCTCATTTAGGCGCAGTATTGACAATACACTGACCAATATCAGCGACGCAATGACGACGGAGAATCCAATGGTCAGGCGCGTCGAGACGCGCAGAGAATTCAAGAAATTCACAAAACCTCCTTGTGAAATCGGTGTTCAGCATTAGGAGAAAATGTTAGTCCCGATCGGAATTTCCTGTTTTCTTATCGGGGACAATGCAATGTCGGCCGCCAAGTATTCACGCTTCATTTGAACGAGGCCACGAAGGCCCGCATATTTCAGGACAGCT
>Ga0213872_10000030_pt1 | contig 144434 bp, 131 predicted proteins | sample VelepicomBERX_R2_FD_160071 | JGI IMG/M metagenome (GOLD analysis project Ga0213872, IMG submission 160071) | Rhizosphere microbial communities from Vellozia epidendroides in rupestrian grasslands, the National Park of Serra do Cipo, Brazil - RX_R2 | ecosystem: Host-associated > Plants > Roots...
CCCTGCGAATCAGTATTCGCCGTAGCCGCCGCCCGAACGGCCGCCGCCGCTGTAGCCGCCGCCACCCGAGCGGCCACCGCCGCCGTAGCCGCCGCCACCCGAACGACCGCCGCCGTAGCCGCCACCTCCGCCGCCTTCGCCGCCGCCGAAGCCCCCCCGCCCACCGCCGTAGCCGCCGCCACCCGAGCGGCCACCGCCGCCACCGTAGCCGCCACCGCCGCCGCCGAAGCCGCGGCCACCACCGCCGCCACCGCCACCGCCGAAGCCGCCCGGACGCTCTTCGCGCGGACGGGCGATGTTCACGACGATCGCGCGACCCTCGAGGGTCTGGCCGTTCATGCCGTTGATCGCCGACTGCGCTTCGGCGTCGGAGCTCATTTCGACGAAACCGAAGCCCTTGGAACGGCCGGTTTCGCGGTCCATCATCACGCGTGCCGAAGTGACGGTGCCGAACTGACCAAACGCGTCTTGCAGCGATTGATCACGCACGCTGTAGGCGAGATTGCCCACATAAAGCTTGTTTCCCATGGGGAAGCCCTTTCAGATACTCAAAAAACCAGGTGGAGCTTCAACCCATCGTGAACCATTCAAGCGAAGGTGCGGCGTCCAGACACAGGCAATTCTCATTATGGGCTGAGGCCTAAATTACGCGCGCCCGGCTTTTTGGGGAGTGTTGTTTTTAGGGTTCTAGCAATAACCCGTAGCCCGCTGCACCTGGCTTTCGCATGGGCTCGCTATCATGCGCCCCTCATGGGGCGGCCCGCACGCAAACTCACTCTGACGGCGCTCGAATCCGTGCTCGGCTGCCTCGACGCGCCGCGCAACGGCCGGGCCCTGTACGCGCTGCTGAGCACGTTCTGCATCGCCGGCCTGCTGCTGGCGACTTCGGAATCGGCGCTGGCACGGGAAGATTCACTCTGGGGCGCGGCCTGGGCCGGCCTCGCGCTCGCGGGCGCGTTTTTCGGCCTCAACGCGACCGGCCTGATGCTGATGGACCAGGCGCGCGGCGCGCCGGTGCGCGACGTCGTCGACGCGCTGCTCGACGCCGGCGCGCGCGCCCACCGCGTGCTCGCGGTGCTGGCCTGCGTCGTCGCGGCCGCGGCCGGCGTGCTCGCGCTGCTCGTCGGCCTGCTGTGGCTCGCGCGCGGCCCGGGCTTCGGCCCGGCGCTGTTCACGCTGACCGTGCCGCTCGGCGTCGTCGTGCTCGGCGTGATGGGGCTGGCCGGCGCCGTCCTGGTCGGGCCGCTGACCGGGCCCTCGGTCTGGAGCGGCCTGGGCGTGCGCGCGACGCTCGCGCTGCTGTGGCGCCTGCTGCGCCGCGAGCTCGTCGAATGCGCGGCGCTGATGCTGCTCGTGATGGCGCTGACGACCGGCGTGACCGCGCTGATCAGCGTCGTCGTCGTCGGGGGCGGGCGCGCGCTCGCCCAGCTCGCGGTCTGGGTCGTCGGCATCGACCTGCCGCCGCAGCAGCTGATGGCCGGCCTGTTCGGCTACGGGCTGCGCGCCGCGGGCGCGGCCGGCGCGCCGGTCGCGCGCACGCCGCTCGGCGCCGCGGCGCTGGTCGGCGGCGGCGTCGTGTTCGCGGTCGCCCTGGTGCTGCCGACGCTCGTCTACCTGCGCGGCTGCTGCGCGGTGTTCCTGGCCCTGAACGAAGAAGAAGCCTGATGGACATCTACAAGCCCCTCGTCGCCCTCGTCGCGATCGTCAACCCGATCGGCGTCGTGCCCTTCTTCATCCACTTCACGAGCCGCTTCCCGCGCGAGGCGCGGCGCCGGACCATCATGGTCAGCAGCTTCAGCGCGTTCGTCGTGATTGCGCTGAGCGCGCTGTTCGGGCTCAAGGTCATCGAGTTCTTCGGCATCTCGCTCGCGTCCTTCCAGGTCGGCGGCGGCGCGCTGCTGTTCATCAGCTCGCTGCAGATGCTCAACGCCCAGCCGGCCGAGTCGCGCAGCACCGACGTCGACGAGGGCGCGAGCAAGGCCGACGCGGGCGCGAGCATCGCCGTCGTGCCGCTGACGATCCCGCTGCTGACCGGCCCCGCGACGATCTCGACCATGGTCATCTACGCCGAGAAGACGCGCCACTGGTGGGAGCTCGCCGTGCTGGTCGGCTACGGCGTCGTCGTCGGCGCGATCACCTACCTGGTGTTCTCGGCGGCCGGCCGCATCGCGAAGGCGCTCGGCCAGACCGGCATCAACATCATGACGCGGCTGATGGGCCTGATCCTCGCGGCGCTCGCGGTCGAGCTGCTCGCCGACGGGCTGACCAAGCTGTTCCCGGTGCTCGCCGGCGGCGCCGCCGCGAGCTGAAGGCACGGCCGACGATCGGGAGGATGATCGCGCGATGGCGATCCCCTTCGACACCATCATCGTCGGCGCGGGCACGGCCGGCTGCCTGCTCGCGAACCGGCTCAGCCGCGACCCGCGCCGGCGCGTGCTGCTGCTCGAGGCCGGCGGCCACGACGACTACCACTGGATCCATATCCCGGTCGGCTACCTCTACTGCATCGGCAACCCGCGCACCGACTGGCTCTACCGCACCGAGGCCGAGCCGGGCCTGAACGGCCGCGCGCTGCGCTACCCGCGCGGCAAGGTGCTCGGCGGCTCGTCGAGCATCAACGGCATGATCTATATGCGCGGCCAGGCGCGCGACTACGACGCCTGGGCCGCCGCGCTCGGCGATCCGGCCTGGGCCTGGGACGCCTGCCTGCCCTTCTTCAAGCAGCACGAGGACCACTGGCGCGGCGCGAGCGACGTGCACGGCGCGGGCGGCGAATGGCGCGTCGAGCGCCAGCGCCTGTCCTGGCCCATCCTCGACGCGTTCGCGGCGGCGGCCGTCCAGGCCGGCATCCCGGCGAGCGCCGACTTCAACGGCGGCGACAACGAGGGCGTCGGTTATTTCGAGGTCAACCAGCGCCGCGGCTGGCGCTGGAACACGGCCAAGGCCTTTCTGCGCCCGACCTGCTTCGGCCGGCCGAACTTCGAGCTCTGGACCGGCGCCCAGGTCCAGCGCCTGACGCTCGCGCGCGTGGACGGCCAATGGCATTGCAGCGGCGCGCTCGTGCACACGCCGCACGGCCCCGAGGTCGTGACGCTCAGCAAGGGCGGCGAGCTGCTGCTCGCGGCGGGCGCGATCGGCTCGCCGCAGCTGCTGCAGCTCTCGGGCATCGGCCCGGGCGCGCACCTGCAGCGGCTCGGCGTCGAGGTGCGCGAGGACCTGCCCGGCGTCGGCGCGAACCTGCAGGACCATCTGCAGATCCGCGCGGTCTATCGAGTCAGCGGCGCGCGCACGCTCAATACCAGCGCCGCGCATTGGTGGGGCCGGCTAAGGATCGGCCTCGAGTACCTGCTGCGCCGCAGCGGGCCGATGAGCATGGCGCCGTCGCAGCTCGGCGCGTTCGCGAAGAGCGACCCCGCGCAGGCCGGGCCCGACCTGCAGTACCACGTCCAGCCGCTGTCGCTCGACGCGTTCGGCGAGCCGCTGCACCGCTTCAACGCGTTCACGGCAAGCGTTTGCAACCTCCAGCCGACGAGCCGCGGCACGGTGCTGATCCGCTCGGCCGAGCGCGACGCGGCGCCCGCGATCGCGCCGAACTACCTCGCGACCGAGGCCGACCGCCGCGTCGCCGCGGCGAGCCTGCGCCTGACCCGGCGCATCGTCGCCCAGCCCGCGCTCGCGGCGTTCGCGCCGGTCGAATACAAGCCCGGCGTCGAGTTCCAGAGCGACGCCGAGCTCGCCCGCCTCGCCGGCGACATCGCGACGACGATCTTCCACCCGGTCGGCACCTGCAAGATGGCGCGCGCCGACGACCCGCTGGGCGTCGTCGACGCGCGGCTGCGCGTGCGCGGCGTCGCGGGCCTGCGCGTCGTCGACGCGAGCGTGATGCCGCAGATCACGCGCGGCAACACCAACTCGCCGACGCTGATGATCGCCGAGAAGGCCGCGGCCTGGGTCGAGCAGGACCGCGCCGCGCGGTCCTGACGGCCGCTCAGCCCTTGCTGGCGAAACGCCGCTCGAGCCAGGCGAGCAGGGTGCGGATCGTCTGCGCCTCGCCGCCGGCGGGGCGGCCCGGGCGCGAACCGTCGTTGGCCGCGTAGAGGTCGATGTGCAGCCAGTCCTGGCCGGCCGGGACGAAGTACTCGAGGAACAGCGCCGCGTTGATCGCGCCGCCCTTCGGGCCCTTGCCGGTGTTGACGATGTCGGCGATGTCGCTCGCGATGCCGGGCTTGTAAGGCGCCCACAGCGGCATGTGCCAGAGCGGGTCGTCGAGCGCGAGGCCGAGGTCGACGAGCTCGCGCGCGAGCTTGGTGTCGCGCGTGAACAGCGCCGGCAGCTCGGGGCCCAGCGCGACGCGCGCGGCGCCGGTCAGCGTCGCCAGGTCGACGATCAGCGCGGGCTTGTGCTCGGCCGCGTAGGCGAGCGCGTCGCACAGGATCACGCGGCCCTCGGCGTCGGTGTTGCCGATCTCGATATGCAGGCCCGCGCGGGTCTTGAACACGTCGCCGGGGCGGTAGGCGTTGCCGGCGATCGCGTTCTCGACGGCCGGGATCAGCAGCTGCAGGCGCACCGGCAGCTCGAGCGCCATCACGAGCGTGGCCAGGCCCAGCGCGTTCGCCGCGCCGCCCATGTCCTTCTTCATCTGGCGCATGCCCTCGGCGCTCTTGATGTCGAGGCCGCCCGTGTCGAAGCACACGCCCTTGCCGACCAGGGTCAGGCGCGGGTGCTTGTCGCTGCCCCAGTTGAGCTCGATCAGGCGCGGCGCGCGCGCGGGGTCGGCCGCGCGGCCGACCGCGTGGATCGCCGGGAAACCCTTCTTGAGCAGCTCGTCGCCGACGACCTGCTTGAACTTCGCGCCATGCTGGCGCGCGACGAAGGCGGCGGCCTCGGCGAGCTCGGCCGGGCCGAGCGCCTCGGCCGGGGTGTTGACGAGGTCGCGCGTCGCCGCGATCACGGTCGCGAGCGCGAGGCCGCGCCCGGCCGCCGCGCTCGGCGCGAGCACCAGCGTCGCCGGCGCGCGGCCCGGCTTCTTGTAGAGGTCGAAGCGGTAGGCGCCGAGCTCCCAGGACATCGCGGCGGCCTCGGGCGCGAGCGCAAGCCCCGCGTCGGCGAGCTGGTAGACGCCCTCGGGCAGCGCGAGCGGCAGGGCGGCCAGCGCCCAAGGGTGGGCCGGGTGCTCGACGCCGGCAAAGACCTGGCCAAGCCGGCCGTCCGGGCCCGGCACGAGCGCGAAGCTGTCGGGCGCGGCCTTGAAGCCGGTCGCGGCGAGCCAGGCGCGCGTCGCGGCCGGCAGGCCGGCCTCGAGCCCGGCGAAGCCGGCGCGGTCGACGGCGACGATGGGGACGGCGGCGGCCGGGGGGGCCTTCTTCAGCTGGACGGTCATGGGCTGGCTTTCTTGTTGGGGGCCGCGGCGGCGGCGAGGCGGCCATTTTCGCCGCGGCCGGGGCGGCACGGGGCCTGCAAAGATTTGTTGCATCCGCGTGTCAACGGCGCCGCCCGGCCCCGCGTTTGACGCTCATGCCCGCCAAAGGCTCTGACCGACCAGGCCCCGCCATGAAGAACCCGACCCATAGCGCCTCGACCGCCCGCCGCCTCCCGCCGCCCGACTGGAACGGCGACAAGGGCCGCAAGCACGAAGCCTTCAACGCCGCGATCGGCAGCGAGCGCCGCAGCATGGCGCGCGCGATGCGCCTCGACCGCAAGCGCTGAGCCGCAAAAACCGAGCAAACTGCGCAAATACTGCGCAGTTGCTGCCCAAATACTGGGCAAACCCGGGGTTTACGGGATTTGCTCGGGGCACAAGGGACCGCAGAATGCCGCCCATGCCCAATCCGCAGCGTTGTTCATGAGACGCGCCCGACGCTTCGTCGCGGTCGTCTCCGGCGTGCTCCTCTACGCCTTCGCGATCCTGATCAGCACGATCATCGACAAGGACCTGCTGTTCGTGCCGATGCGTCAGATGATCCAGACCCACATCCTCGCGGTGCTCGCGGTCGCGGGCATCACCGCCTCGGTCGTCTTCGTCGTCGCGCTCGGCTGGGCCTTCGTGACGCTGCGGCCGCGCCAGGGCGACCGGCGCCTGCTCAGCGTCTGGTGCATCGGCGGCATCGTCGTCGCCTGGATGGCGAGTCTCGTGGTCGGGCTGTTCGCGCTCGCGATCGGGCCGGCCGATCACCGCCCCGACCTGACCGGCCTGCTGCTGTACTCGGGCACGCCGCCGTTCTGGGGCCTGCTCAACGTGTTCGCGGTTTTCGCCGGCGCGACGCTCGCGAGCCTGCTCGCGAGCCGCGCGCTGCCGGCGGCCGCGGCGCAGCGGCGTCAGCCGTCCTGAGCCGACGACCGGCGCCTACGCCTGCGGACGAATAAAAACCAAGCGATTGCTTACTTCTTGGTCGTCAGCGCCTCGAGCTCGTCCATCACGCGATTCATGCGCCGGACCACCGCCCGGTAGGGCTCGGGCGACGCGAGGTCGACGCCGGCGGCCTTGACGAGCTCGTAGGGGTCGGCCGACGCGCCGGACTCGAGCATCTTGAAGTAGCGCGCGCGCAGCGCCTCGTCACCCTGACCGATGCCTTCGGCGAAATAGGCCGCCGCGCTCACGCAGGTTGCGTACTGATAGACGTAGAAGTCGGTGTAGAAATGGGGGATGTAGGCCCATTCGATGCCGTAGAGGTCGTCGATATGAACCGCGTCGCCGTGATAGCGGCGCAGCAGCTCGAGGTACATCTTGCTGAGCATCTCGCCGGTGATCGGCTCGCCGCGCTCGGCGGCCTGGTGGGCCTCGAGCTCGAACTCGGCGAACATCGCCTGGCGGAAGAAGGTGCCGCGCAGGTTCTCGAGCTCCTGGCTCAAGGCGAAGATCTTCTCGGCCTTGCTCTGCGCGTGGGCGACCATGTAGTCGGCGAGCAGCAGCTCGTTGGCCGTCGACGGGATCTCGGCGATGAAGGTCGAATAGTCCGAGGTCTCGTAGGGCTGGACGCTGTCGGTATAGACCGTGTGCATCGCGTGGCCCCATTCGTGGGCGAGCGTCGAGACGCTCGGGTAGTCGCCGTTGAAGGTCAGCAGCAGATAGGGGTGGACGTCGAAGGCCGCGCCGTTCATGTAGGCGCCCGACTTCTTGCCGCGCTGGACGTTCGAGTCCATCCAGTTGCCCTTGAAGCCGGCCGCGAGCCGCGCCTCGTAGGTCTCGCCCATGGGCTTGAGCGCCTCGAGCGTCAGCGCCTCGGCCTCGGCGACCGTGTAGTTGGTGCGCGAGGGCTTGGCGAGCGGCACGTAGATGTCCGAGTAGCGCGCCTCCTTCAGGCCCAGCAGCTGGCTGCGTAGGCGGAAGTAGCGCTGCAGCGTCGGCAGGCCCGCGTTGGCCTCCTTGACGAGCGTCGTGTAGACGGCTTCGGGGATGTTGTCGCCGGCCTGGGCCATCGCGAGGCTGCTCGCGTACTTGCGCGCGTGGGCCTGGAACACCGTGCCGTGCAGCTCGGCCGCGTAGACCGCGCCGATCGTGCGCTCGTAGGCCTTGTAGACCGGCCAGAAGGCCTGGAAGACCTGGTCGCGGACCTTGGGGTCGGGGTCGGCGCGCAGCGCGACGTATTGCTCCTGGTCGACCGTGACCTTTTTGCCGCGGACCGTGATCGTCGGCCAGGGCAGGTCGGCGTTGGTCAGCAGGCGGTAGATATCGGCCGGCTGCTCGAGCGGGTCGGCGGCCGCGGCGAGCAGCGCCTCCTCGCCCGGCGCGAGCGTGTGCGCGGCGAGGCGCAGCGTGGTCTCGAGCATGTAGCGGTGCTTGGCCAGGCCCGGCGTCGCGGCGACCCAGGCGTGGAGCTTGTCGGCACCGATCGCGGCGACCTCGGGCGTGACCCAGGACACGGCCTCGCCGTATTGGTTCGCGACCGCGTCGGACCGCTGGTTGCGCGCCTGGTTCTCGCCGACCTGGGTGTTCACGTCGGCGGCCAGCGACGCGTAGACGCCGAGCCGGGCGACGCGCCGGCGCAGCGCGCTGACCGCGTCGAGCCCGGCCTGAAGGTTGGCGGCGCTCGTGCCCAGCGTGCCCTTGAGCGCGGCGAGCTTGGGCAGCTCGGCGAGGATGGCCTGGCGCTCGGCGTCCCAGGCGGCCGGCGTCGCGTAGAGCGGGCGCAGGTCCCAGGCGCCCGGGGCGACGGCGTCGGACGAGGCGGTGGGGGCCGGGGCCGCGGTCGGGGCGGCCAGCACGGGGCCGGCGGCAAAGACGGCGGCCAGGGCGATGGCGAGGGCGGAGCGCTTCATGGCGGAACAGCGAGGAGTTTGCGTGGTGCCGATTGTCCCGGTCCCGTACGCCCCAGCCATTCGCCATGCCCTGGTAAACCCGCGGATACGGCCCGGCGTCGGGCCGCTGCGGGGGCCGCTTACTGCATGAACCAGCCGTGGCTGACGACCATCGACTGGCCGGTCAGCGCATTGCTCTCGAAGCCCGCGAACAGCAGCGCGACCTGGGCAACGTCGTCGACGGTCGTGAACTCGCCGTCGACGGTCTCCTTGAGCATGACCTTCTTGATCACGTCGTCCTCGCTGATGCCGAGCGTCCTGGCCTGCTCGGGGATCTGCTTGTCGACGAGCGGCGTGCGCACGAAGCCCGGGCAGATCACGTTCGCGCGCACGCCATGCGCCGCGCCTTCCTTGGCGACGGTCTTGCACAGGCCGATCAGGCCATGCTTGGCCGTGATGTAGGGCGCCTTGAGCAGCGAGGCTTCCTTGGAATGGACCGAGCCCATATAGATCACGCTGCCGCCGCGGCCCTGCGCGTACATGTGCTTGAGGCAGGCGCGCGTCGTCAGGAAGGCGCCGTCGAGGTGGATCGCGAGCATCTTCTTCCAGTCGGCGAACGAGAATTCCTCGACGCGGTGGACGATCTGGATGCCGGCGTTCGACACCAGGATGTCGATGCCGCCGAAGGCCGCGACGCCGGCCTCGACCGACGCGTCGACCTGGGCCTCGTCGGTCACGTCGACGGCGACGCCGATCGCCTGGCCGCCGGCCGCGACGATCTCGGCGGCGGCCGCGTCGGCGGCGGCCTTGTTGAGGTCGGCGATGACGATCTTCGCGCCCTCCTGGGCGTAGACCTCGGCGATGCGCTTGCCGATGCCGCTGGCCGCGCCGGTGACGTAGGCGACCTTGTCCTTGAGCTTCATGGGAAAAATCCTCCGTTGAACGCGTGGTTGGGAACGCTGCAGCGCAGCATACGCCGCCCGGACGCGGCGGATGTGACGGGACGCAAGCGCCCCGCTCCGCCCAGGGCTCAGCGCGCCGGCTCGGCCAGGGCGCGGGCGATGCGCTGGCGGTGCACGGTCGGCTTGGGCACGCGCACGTCGAACCAGCTGCGCACGTCGGCTTCGACGCCGATGCCGTGCATGAAGTTGTAGATCGCCTTCTTGAGCGCGCGGCCCATCGCGTCGTGGTCGACGCCGCTCGGGTCGTGGAAGCCGACGTCGTTCTTCGCGAACGGGCTGTCGGGCAGCGGCAGCAGCGTGACGCCGTAGTCCGCCGGGCGCTGGCCGACCGGCGAGTGCACGGTGCACGCGAAGCGGTGGAAGAAGCCGCTGTGGATGCAGCCGTTCTCGAACAGCTGGCGCACGTACTCGAGCGCGTCGACGGTGTCCTGCACGGTCTGGGTCGGGAAGCCGTACATCAGGTAGGCGTGGACGAGGATGCCCGCGTCGGCGAAGGCCTTGGTCACGCGCGCGACCTGGTCGACGCTGACGCCCTTCTTCATCAGCGCGAGCAGGCGGTCCGACGCGACCTCGAGCCCGCCCGAGATCGCGACGCAGCCGCTCTCGGCGAGGCGCTCGCAGAGCTCGGGGGTGAAGGTCTTCTCGAAGCGCACATTGCCCCACCAGCTGATCGCGGTGCCGCGCCGCGCGATCTCCTCGGCGAGCGCCTTGAGCGCCTTCGGCGGCGCGGCCTCGTCGACGAAGTGGAAGCCCGTCGCGCCGGTCTCGGCGACGATTGCCTCGATGCGGTCGACGAGGGTCTCGGCCGACGCGGTCTCGTAGCGCGAGATGTAGTCGAGGCTGACGTCGCAGAAGCTGCACTTCTTCCAGTAGCAGCCATGCGCGACGGTCAGCTTGTTCCAGCGCCCGTCGCTCCACAGCCGGTTCATCGGGTTCAGCATGTCGAGCAGCGACAGGTAGCGGTCGAGCGGCAGGCCGTCCCAGGTCGGCGTGCCGACGTCCTCGAACGGCACGTCGGGCTCGGCGAGGTTGATGTATTTGACCTGGCCCTCTTCGCGCACGAAGGTGCGCACGAGCCGCGCGCGGCCGCGCCGGCCCTGCAGATGCTCGATCAGCGCGAGCAGCGGGCGCTCGCCCGCGTCGAGCGTGATGTAGTCGACGTAGTCGAACAGGCGCGGCTCGGCGAGCTCGCGCAGCTCGGTGTTGACGAAGCCGCCGCCGAGCACGATGGGCAGGCCGGGCCGGCGCGCCTTGATCGTCGCGGCGATGCGCAGCGCCGCGTAGACGGCGCCCGGGAACGGCACCGACAGCAGCACGAGGCTCGGCGCGTGGCGCTCGAGCGCGGCCTCGGTCAGCGCGGCGAGCTCGCGGTCGATCAGGTTCGGCGCGGCCGCGAGCGCCGCGGCGAGCGGGTCGAAGGTCGGCTGCGCGGTCGCGAGCTTCTCGGCGTAGCGCACGAACTCGAAGCGCGGGTCGACGGCCTCGCGCAGCACGTCGGCGAGGTCGTTCAGGTAGAGCGTCGCGAGGTGGCGCGCGCGGTCCTGCAGGCCGAGGGCGCCGAAGGCCCAGGCGAGGGGGTCCTCGCCAGAATCGTCGTCAGCCGCGCCGTAGGCGTCGAGCTGGGCGAAGCGCGGGCCCTCGGGCAGGTAGCGGCGCGCGTTGATGCGGTGCGCGAGCGTCGCGTCACCGCCCTGCAGGAAGCGGATCGTCGGGTCGACGGTCGCGACGTAGCGTTCGTGTTCGTCGAGGAAGGCCGCAAGCGTCGGGCTCGGCCGGGCGGCGGCGGCTGCGCGCGCGGGCTCGGCCAGGGCCGCGACGCCGGCGCGCGAGAACAGCGCGAGCACGAGCTCGAGCGCGAGGTCCTGCTGGACCGCGGCGATGCCACGCGAGCGCAGGAAGCCGGTCAGGTAGGCGGTCGACGGGTAGGGCGTGTTGAGCTGCGTCATCGGCGGAATCAGCGACAGCACGCGCCAGCCGGAAGGCTGAGGAAGCATGGGCCGTATTTTGCCAGCCGCCCCCCGCGCGGATCGGGCTTACCCGCAGGCGCGGCCGCCGGCGCGGCACGCCGGCCCGGCCACGCGTATCCTGCGCGCGGCATGAACCTGCTCGTCTCGCTCAAATACCTGGTCGCGCTCGACGACCACCGGCATTTCGGCCGCGCGGCGCTCAGCTGCAACGTCACGCAGCCGGCGCTGTCGAACGCGCTGCGCGCGCTCGAGGGCCATTTCGACACGGCCATCGTCAAGCGCGGCCGCGCGTTCGCGGGCTTCACGGCCGAGGGCGAGCGCATCCTCGCGAGCGCGCGGCGCATCCTGCACGAGCACGAGCGGCTCCAGCAGGACCTGCACAGCGGCGCGGCGAGCCCGGTCGGCCACCTGACGCTCGGCGCCGTGCCCACGGCGATCCCGATCGCCGCGCGCTTCGCGGCGATGCTGCAGGCGCGCCATGCGGGCCTGCGCCCGGTCGTGCGCTCGCTGAGCTCGAGCGAGCTCGAGACCGGCCTCGAGAGCCTCGCGCTCGACCTCGCGCTCGGCTATACCGAGCGCGTCGACGCGGGCCGCCCGCAGCTGCGCGTGATCCCGCAGTACGACGAGCATTACTTCCTGCTCTCGCGCGGCGCGGCGGGCGGCGCGGGCCTGACGCGCGGCGCGCCGCTCGACTGGGCCGAGGCCGGCGCGCTGCCGCTGTGCCTGCTCAGCGCCGAGATGCACAACCGCACGCTGATGGACCGCGCGCTGCGCGCGGCCTGCGGCCGCGTCGTCGCGCCGGTGATCGAGACCAACTCGATCCTCACGCTCGCGCTGAGCGTGCGCGCCGGCGCGGTGCACAGCATCATGCCGGGCGCGCTCGTCGGCACGCTGCGCGGCGACGCCGGGCTCGTCGCGCGGCCGCTGCGCGCGCCGCAGCTGGTCGTGCCGATCGCGTTCATGGTCCACGCGGGCGCCCAGCCGGCGCGCGCGCTCGAGGCCGCGCTCGCGTTCGCGGCCGACCCGGCCTGGCAAGAGCAGGTCGCGCGCCATGCCGGTCAGTTGGCCGGTTAGCGCCCCACCGGGGTTTTGCAGAGGGTCACTAAGGATCACCCGCGATTCGCGGCGCGAATCGCACCATTCCGGGAAAAAATTTGACCGGCGCGCGGGGCCTCCTCAAACTTGATGACGCGCGGGTACACGCGCCATCCACGAGAGGAGACGTCATGACAGCAGCAGCAGTAGCAGGGGCGCCCGCCGGCGGCGGCCTGCTCGACAAGGACCGCACGATCGCCGGTCCGGGCTTCAATCGCTGGCTCGTGCCGCCGGCCGCGCTCGCGATCCACCTGTGCATCGGCATGGCCTACGGCTTCTCGGTGTTCTGGCTGCCGATGAGCAAGCTGCTCGCGGCGAACGGCGCGGCCTGCACCAAGCTCGGCTTCGTCGACGCGCTGTTCACGTCGGACTGCAACTGGACGGTCGCGCAGGTCAACCATGTCTTCGAGACCTTCATCGCGATGCTCGGCATCTCGGCCGCGCTGTGGGGCGGCTGGCTCGAGCACGCGGGCCCGCGCAAGGCCGGCTTCATCGCCGCGCTGTGCTGGGGCGGCGGCCTGATCGTCGGCGGCTTCGGCGTGCACCTGCACCAGCTCTGGCTCGTCTACCTCGGTTGCGGCGTGCTCGGCGGCGTCGGCCAGGGGCTCGGCTACATCACGCCGGTGTCGACGCTGATCAAGTGGTTCCCCGACCGCCGCGGCATGGCCACGGGCCTCGCGATCATGGGTTACGGCGGCGGCGCGATGATCGGCGCGCCGATCGCGGTCGCGCTGATGGGCCGCTTCGCGTCGGACGCGAACCCGCAAGGCGTCGCGCCGACGCTGATGGCGATGGGCGCGCTGTACTTCGTCGCGATGTCGCTCGGCGCGTTCGGCTTCCGCATCGCGCCGTCGGGATGGACGCCCAAGGGCTGGACCGCGCCGGCGACCGCGCAGGCGCGCGTGACGACGCGCCATGTGCACCTGAGCGAGGCCTGGAAGACGCCGCAGTTCTGGCTCGTCTGGGGCGTGCTGTGCCTGAACGTGACGGCCGGCATCGGCGTGATCTCGATGGCGAGCCCGATGTTCCAGGAGGTCTTCGGCGCGAAGCTCGTCGGCGCGGCCGACGCGGGCGCGCTGACGGCCGCGCAGAAGGCCGCGATCGCGGCCGCGGCGGCCGGCCTGGTCGGCCTGGTCAGCCTGTTCAACAGCCTGGGCCGGATCTTCTGGGCCTCGATGTCCGACAAGCTCGGCCGGCGCAACACCTATTTCGTGTTCTTCATCCTCGGCTTTTGCCTCTACTGCCTGCTGCCGACGCTCGGCCATATGGGCGTGGCCGGCGCGTTCGTGATCGCGGTCTGCGTGATCCTGACCATGTACGGCGGCGGCTTCGCGACCGTGCCCGCCTACCTCGCCGACCTGTTCGGCACGCAGATGGTCGGCGCGATCCACGGCCGCCTGCTCACGGCCTGGTCGGTCGCGGGCATCGTCGGCCCGCTCGTGATCGCCGCGGTGCGCGAGAACCAGCTCGCGTCGGGCGTCGCCAGGACGCTCGTCTACGACAACACGCTGTACCTGATGGCCGGCCTGCTGTGCGCGGGCCTGGTCTGCAACTTCTTCGTCCACGCGGTCAACGCCAAACACCATATGAGCGACGAGGCGCTCGCGCGCGAACGCCAGATCGGCCACGACGCGCCGGCGTCGGGCGACGCGGCCGGGGCCGCGCGCGGCGAATTCGGTGTGATCGGCGTGGTCGCGTGGCTCGCGGTCGGCGTGCCGTTCCTGTGGGGTTTGTCGACCGCCTTGATGAAGGCGGCGGCGCTGTTCCAGTGAGCGAGGGCTTCGGGCAAGTTAAGGTGTTGGACCATGCAAGCAGTCGAGAAACCCGATAGAGGCGGCGCCGAAGTTCGCCTCGGCTCGCCCGGCGAGCTGCGCGAGAAATTGCGCAGCCTCGTGCCGCCCCCGCTCGCGCCGGCAGTCGCGGCGGCCGTGAACGCGGCAATCGCGGCCTGGCGCGACGAACCCGGCGGCCTGCTGCCCCTGCTCCACGCGGTCCAGGACGCGCTCGGCTACGTGCCGCCCGAAGCGCTGCCCGCGATCGCGAAGGCGATGGGCCTGTCGCGCGCCGAAGTCCACGGCGTCGTCAGCTATTACCACCACTTCCGCGACGCGCCGTCCGCGCCGCACCGGCTCGAGCTGTGCCGCGCCGAGGCCTGCCAGGCGATGGGCGCCGACGCGCTGCTCGCCCACGCCGAGCGCCGCCTCGGCTGCGGCCTGCACGGCCGCAGCGCCGACGGCCGCGTCGCGCTCGAACCGGTCTACTGCCTGGGCCTGTGCTCGACCGCGCCGAGCGCGCTGCTCGACGGCCAGCCGCAGGGCCGCGTGACGCCCGAGCGGCTCGACGCGCTGCTCGCGCAGACGCTTGGCGCGAAGGGGGCCGCGGCCGGCCACGCAGCGCCGGGCCGCCCCAGGCAAGTGGCCATCCCCTCGGGGGATCGGCCGATGTACGCATCGGACGAGGGGCAGACATGAGCGTCGTCATCTACGTGCCGCGCGACGCGGCCGCGCTCGCCGTCGGCGCCGACGCCGTCGCGGCCGCGATCGAGCGCGAGGCCGCGGCGCGCGGCGTCGCCGTCACGCTCAAGCGCAACGGCTCGCGCGGCATGCTCTGGCTCGAGCCGCTCGTCGAGGTCGAGACCGCGGCCGGCCGCGTCGCCTACGGGCCGGTCCGGGCCGAGGACGTCGCCGCGCTGTTCGACGCGGGCCTCGCGGCGGGCGCCGGTGCGCACGCGCTGCACCTCGGTCCGACCGACGCGCTGCCCTGGCTCGCGCGCCAGCAGCGCCTGACTTTCGCGCGCGTCGGCATCACCGACCCGCTGTCCCTGGACGACTACCGCGCCCATGGCGGCGGCGCGGGCCTCGCGCGCGCGCTCGCGCTGGCGCCGGCCGAGATCGTCCAGCAGGTGCTCGACTCCGGCCTGCGCGGCCGCGGCGGCGCGGCCTTCCCGACCGGCATCAAGTGGCGCACCGTGCACGACGCGCCGGCGGCGCAGAAATACATCGTGTGCAACGCCGACGAGGGCGACTCGGGCAGCTTCTCCGACCGCATGGTCATGGAGGGCGACCCGTTCATGCTGATCGAGGGCATGGTCATCGCGGGCCTCGCGACCGGCGCGACCCGGGGCTATGTCTATGTGCGCTCCGAATACCCGCACGCGATCGCGGCGCTCGAGGCCGCGATCGCCACGGCGCGCGAGGCCGGCTGGCTCGGCCCCGACATCGGCGGCTCGGGCCGCGCGTTCGAGCTCGCCGTGCGCAAGGGCGCGGGCTCCTATGTGTGCGGCGAGGAGACCGCGCTGCTCGAGAGCCTCGAGGGCCGCCGCGGCATCGTCCGCGCGAAGCCGCCGCTGCCCGCGCTCGAGGGCCTGTTCGGCGAGCCGACCGTCGTCAACAACGTGATCACGCTCGCCGCGGTGCCTTTGATCCTCGCGCGCGGCGCGGCCTTCTACGCGGGCTACGGCCAGGGCCGCTCGCGCGGCACGCTGCCGATCCAGCTCGCCGGCAATATCCGCCGCGGCGGCCTGATCGAGCTCGCGTTCGGCGTGACGCTGCGCGAGCTCCTGTTCGACTGGGGCGGCGGCAGCGCGAGCGGGCGCCCGATCAAGGCCGTCCAGGTCGGCGGCCCGCTCGGCGCCTACGTGCCAGAGTCGCAATGGGACCTGCCGCTCGACTACGAGGCTTACGCCGGCGTCGGCGCCGTGCTCGGCCATGGCGGCATCGTCGTCCACGACGACCGCGCCGACATGGCGCGGCTCGCGCGCTACGCGATGGAATTCTGCGCGCTCGAGTCCTGCGGCAAGTGCACGCCCTGCCGGATCGGCTCGACGCGCGGCGTCGAGGTCATCGACCGGCTGCGCGGCGCGGCCGACGCCGGCGCGCGCGGCAAGCAGGAGGCCCTGCTGCGCGACCTGTGCGCGACCATGGTCGACGGCTCGCTGTGCGCGATGGGCGGCATGACGCCGTTCCCCGTGCTGTCGGCGCTCGACCACTACCCCAACGATTTTGGTTTGTCGGCTTGAAGGAGTCCACATCATGACGACGATCAGCGAACGCGACTACGGCACGCCCGCGCGCCGCAGCGACACCCTGGTCACGCTGGAAATCGACGGCATGACGGTCAGCGTGCCGGTCGGCACCTCGCTGATGCGCGCGGCCGCCGAGGCCGGCGTGATGGTGCCCAAGCTCTGCGCGACCGACAGCCTCGAGCCCTTCGGCTCGTGCCGCCTGTGCCTCGTCGAGATCGAGGGCCGCAAGGGCTTCCCGGCCTCGTGCACGACGCCGGCCGCCGCCGGCATGGTCGTGCGCACGCAGAGCGAGCGCCTGCAGCAGCTGCGCCGCGGCGTGATGGAGCTCTACATCAGCGACCACCCGCTCGACTGCCTGACCTGCTCGGCCAACGGCGACTGCGAGCTCCAGACCCAGGCCGGCGTGGTCGGCCTGCGCGAGGTGCGCTACGGCATCCGGGAGGGCGCGAACCACCTCGACGCGGTCAAGGACGAGTCCAACCCCTACTTCAGCTACGACCCCGCCAAGTGCATCGTCTGCAACCGCTGCGTGCGCGCCTGCGAGGAGACCCAGGGCACGTTCGCGCTGACGGTGTCGGGCCGCGGCTTCGACAGCCGCATCGCCGCGGGCCAGGACGAGCCCTTCATGCAGAGCGAATGCGTGTCCTGCGGCGCCTGCGTCCAGGCCTGCCCGACCGCGACGCTGCAGGAGAAGAGCGTCGCCGCGCGCGGTCTGCCCGAGCACAGCGCGATCACGACCTGCGCGTACTGCGGCGTCGGCTGCTCGTTCAAGGCCGAGATGAAGGGCAGCGAGGTCGTTCGCATGACGCCGTGGAAGGACGGCGGCGCGAACGAGGGCCATTCCTGCGTGAAGGGCCGCTTCGCCTGGGGCTACGCGACGCACAAGGACCGCATCACCAGGCCGATGATCCGCGCGAAGATCACCGACCCGTGGCGCGAGGTCTCGTGGGACGAGGCGATCGCGCACGCCGCGTCCGAGTTCCGCCGGATCCAGGGCGCCTACGGCCGCGACAGCATCGGCGGCATCACCTCGTCGCGCTGCACCAACGAGGAGACCTACCTGGTGCAGAAGCTCGTGCGCGCGGCCTTCGGCAACAACAACGTCGACACCTGCGCGCGCGTGTGCCACTCGCCGACCGGCTACGGCCTCGGCCAGAGCTACGGCACCTCGGCCGGCACGCAGACCTTCAAGTCCATCGAGCAATGCGACGTCGTCATGGTGATCGGCGCGAACCCGAGCGACGCGCACCCGGTGTTCGCGTCGCGCATGAAGAAGCGCCTGCGCGAGGGCGCGCGCCTGATCGTGGTCGACCCGCGCGCGATCGACCTCGTCGACGCGCCGCATGTGCGCGCCGACTACCACCTCGCGCTGCGCCCGGGCACCAACGTCGCGATGATCTCGGCGCTCGCCCATGTGATCGTGACCGAAGGCCTCGTCGACGAGGCCTACGTGGCCGAGCGCTGCGACGCCAAGTCCTACGCGCAGTGGCGCGAGTTCGTCGCGCGGCCCGAGAACTCGCCCGAGGCGCTCGCGGCCGAGACCGGCGTGCCGGCCGAACTCGTGCGCGGCGCCGCGCGCCTGTACGCGACCGGCGGCAACGCAGCGATCTACTACGGCCTCGGCGTGACCGAGCATGCGCAGGGCTCGACCATGGTCATGGGCATCGCGAACCTCGCGATGTGCACGGGCAACGTCGGCCGCGAGGGCGTCGGCGTGAACCCGCTGCGCGGCCAGAACAACGTCCAGGGCTCCTGCGACATGGGCTCGTTCCCGCACGAGTTCCCTGGCTACCGCCATGTGTCGGACAGCACGGTGCGCGCGAGCTTCGAGGCGCACTGGGGCGTCGAGCTGCAGGCCGAGCCGGGCCTGCGCATCCCGAACATGTTCGAGGCCGCGCTCGCGGGTTCGTTCAAGGGCCTGTACTGCCAGGGCGAGGACATCGTCCAGTCGGACCCGAACACCCGGCATGTCGCGGCCGCGCTCACGGCGATGGAGTGCATCGTCGTCCAGGACCTCTTCCTCAACGAGACGGCCAAGTACGCCCATGTGTTCCTGCCGGGCTCGTCCTTCCTCGAGAAGGACGGCACGTTCACGAACGCCGAGCGCCGCATCTCGCTCGTGCGCCGGGTCATGCCGCCGCTCGGCGGCCTCGCCGACTGGGAGGCCACGTGCCGGCTCTCGCAGGCGCTAGGCTACCCGATGGACTACGCCCACCCCAGCGAGATCATGGACGAGATCGCCGCGCTGACGCCGACCTTCAGCGGCGTGAGCTTCGCGCGGCTCGAGCAGCACGGCAGCTTGCAATGGCCGTGCAACGACGCCGCGCCGCTGGGCACGCCGATCATGCACGTCGACGGCTTCGTGCGCGGCAAGGGCCGCTTCCTGATCACGCAGTACGTGCCGAGCACCGAGAAGGTCACCCGCAAGTACCCGCTGCTGCTGACGACGGGGCGCATCCTGTCGCAGTACAACGTCGGCGCGCAGACGCGGCGCACGCCGAACAACCAGTGGCACGGCGAGGACGTGCTCGAGATCCACGCCCACGACGCCGAGGAGCGCGGCATCCGCGACGGCGACTGGGTCGGCATCGAGAGCCGCGCCGGCGACACCGTGCTGCGCGCGCGCCTGAGCGCGCGCATGCAGCCCGGCGTCGTCTACACGACCTTCCACTTCCCCGAGTCGGGCGCGAACGTGATCACGACCGACAACTCCGACTGGGCGACCAACTGCCCCGAGTACAAGGTCACGGCCGTGCAGGTCGCGCGCGTGCTCCAGCCCTCGAGCTGGCAGCAGGCGCACCGGCGCTTCAGCGAGGAACAGGCGGAGCTGCTCAACCATGGACGCTGAGAACCTCGTCAAGATGGCGAACCAGATCGGCGAGTTCTTCGCGAGCTTCCCCGACCGCGCCGAGGCGCTCGACGGCATCGCCGGCCATCTCCGCAAGTTCTGGGCGCCGAGCATGCGCGCGGCGCTGCTCGCGCGGCTCGACGCGGGCGCCGACATCGGCCTCAGCGACATCGTCGGCGAGGCCCTGCGCACCCACCGGGAGCGGCTCGCTTGAGCGACGGCGATGAAGCGCAGGGTCTGCGCCGCCTCGAGGTCTCGCGCCACGGCGTCGCCGCCGAGGACCTCGTCGCCGTCGAGGCGCCGGTCGCGCTCGTGCTCAACGGCATCAGCCACGCGGTGATGCTCGCGACGCCCTGCGAGCTCGAGGCCTTCGCGCTCGGCTTCGCGCTGTCCGAGGGCCTGCTCGCGTCGCGCGCCGAGTGTTACGGCATCGACGTGGCCGAGGCGGCCGACGGCCGCTACGAGGTCCGGCTCGAGGTCGCCGCGGCCGCCGAGATGCGCATGAAGGAACGCCGCCGCGCGCTCGCCGGCCGCACCGGCTGCGGGCTGTGCGGCATCGAGAGCCTGGCCGCGCTCGACCTCGCGCCGGCGCCGCTCGTCGACCCGCGGCCGGTCGACCCGGCCGCGATCGCGCGCGCGCTCGCGCAGCTGCCCGAGCGGCAGCTGCTGAACCGCCGCAGCGGCGCTCACCACGCGGCGGCCTGGGCCGCGCCCGACGGCGCGCTCGCCGAGGTCATGGAGGACGTCGGCCGCCACAACGCGCTCGACAAGCTGCTCGGCGCGCGCCTGCGCGCGGGCGCCGATCTGCGCGACGGCTTCGTGCTGATGACGAGCCGCGCGAGCTCCGAGCTCGTGCTCAAGACCGTGCGCCTCGGCGTGCCGGGGCTCGCGACGATCTCGGCGCCGACCTCGCTGGCCGTGGACCTCGCGCGCCGCTGCGGCGCCCAGCTCTACGGCTTCTGCCGCGGCGATGCGGCCGTGCGCTACGCCTGAGGACGCGCGACGGCCGCCGCGCCGCTCACGGCGAGGTCGCGAGCGTGCACGACTGCGAGGTATTCGACGCGCAGGGCCCCGTCCAGCGCAGCTGCGTCGCCGTGGCCGGCGCGAGCGGTGCGCTCAGGTTCGCGACGCCGCCGCGCGCGCCCGTGAACCCCGCGAGCCGGTTCCAGCTGCCGCCGCCATTGCTCGTGTAGTCGAGCTCGTAGGCGCTGCCGGGGCGCAGCGCGCGCGTCGCGATCTGGTAGGCGCTGCCGCTGATCGCGAAGCTCGGCGCGTCGGGCCAGGGGTGGGCCAGCGGTTCGCCGACGAACAGGCCCTGGCCGGGCTCGAGCACCGACTTCCAATAGGCCTCGATCAGCGTATCGCCGCGCCAGTAGTGGTCGAGCAGCACGCTCACGCGCGGGAACTTCGCGGTGCTGTTGCAGGGCTCCTCGACCGTGCCGTAGCTCGCCGTGAGGCCGGCGGCGAGCCAGGCCTGGACGGTGGTCTGGCCGCTGCCGTCGGGCAGGAGGCCGGCATAGGAGGTCAGCGAATCGCCGACTGCGCCGGGCCGGTAGGTGTTGCTTGCGAGATTCGAGATGGCCGCGAGCCCGGTGAAATAGAACATCACGTTGCTCTGGTTCGCGACGGTGTCGCTCGCGCCGCCCGCGCTGTTGTCGACGTCGTCGAGCGCGAGCAGGCCGGCCCAGGTCGACGGCAGGCCGGTCCAGTCGGTGTAGCGCACGTTGCGCGCCGCGTCGCTCGTGCGCACGAGCCAGCCGGTGCCGCCAGGCGCGCTCGCGTCGCTGGCGACGCCGCGGTCGATCAGCGCCTGGGCCGCGGCGAGCGTGCTCGTGCCGAGCAGCATGGTCGGGCGGATGCCGAGCTCGGCGAACGGCCGCGTCGACTCGCTGTCGTAGTAGGCCGAGGCCGCGGTGGTCGCGCAGCCGCCGCAGTAGGCCGCGCTGTAGCCGAAGGTTGTTGCGCTCGTGATGCTCATCGAGCAGCTCGCGCCGACGACGCGCGACGGTGCGCTCCAGGCGAGCAGCACGGCCTGGGCCGAAGCCGGCATCTGCGCGTCGATCTGCGCCTTCAGCGTCGCGAAGTCGCTGGCGGCGATCGTGTCGCCGCCGCTGCCGGGCAGGCTGACGTAAATCATGTTGGCCGCCGGCACGCCGCGCTTGCTCTGGTAGTAGCTCGCCATCGCCTCGGACGTCGCGTCGCCCTGGAGCACGACGACGGCGAGGTCCTGGGCCGTCAGGCCGTGGCTCGGCAGGCTCAGCACGAGCGTGCTGGTGGCCGGCGCGGTGTTCGTCGCGGCGCCGGTCGTGCCGGTCCCGCTGCTGCTGCCCCCGCCGCCCCCGCCGCCGCACGCGACGAGCAGGCCGAGCAACAGGATCGACAGGCCGCCAAGACAGGCGGCGCGGGCATTCTTCAGGACGTCGGGCATGGCTGGATTCTTGCAGCCTTGCATGCCGGCTTGATGTCGGCGCCGCGGCGCCGCGGTCATCGCGGCGCGGCCGCGCCGCAGTCGGGGCCGTCGCAGAACTCGAGGCGGCGCGCGCCCGGCACGCGCCCGAGCGCGAAGTCCTCGAGCGCGGGCGGCAGGCTCACGCGGTAGACGCCGGCCGCGAGGTCGGCGCGCGGGTGGTCGGCGTCGTGGAGCCACGGCGAGAACCAGCCCGCGAACATCAGCAGGCCCGCGTGGACCGGCACGGGCTTGTAGCCGCTCGCCGCGAGCCAGGCTTGCGCGGCCGCGCGGTCGGGCGCGCCGCCCCAGGCCACGGCCATCAGCTCGGCCAGCCATTGGTTGCAGTTCTCGTAGCGCGTCGAGAACGCGTAGGCGTTCGCGCTGTAGTCGGGGCCGAGCACGCCGAGCGCGCGCGCGTCGTCGCGCGCGGCCTCGCCCAGCGCGCGGCCGGCCGGGCCCGGCAGCAGCACGACCGACAGGCGCAGCGTCGCGCCCGCGCGCGTGCCGGCGACAAAGCCCGCGAGGCCCTGGTCGAACAAGCGCGAGCGCTTCGCGTCGCAGGCGTAATAGAGCTGGCGCACGGCCCAGGGGCCCAAAGCGGCGTCGCGCTGCGCGAGCGCCGCGTGCGACCAGGTCTGGCCGACCAGGCCGAGGTTCAGCCCCGCGCGCGCGACGAGCGCGACGTCGGCGTCCGACGCGGCGAGCACGTCCTGGACATGGGCGGCGAAGCGCAGCTCGCGGTCGAGCGTGGCCGGGTCGGTCGCGCGCGCCTCGTCACAGAAGCCGCCGCTCGCGGAGGCGGCGGCGTGGGCGGCGCCAGCGCCGAGCATCAGCAGCGGCGCCACGAGCCAGGCGCAGGCCAGCCGGCGGGACATGGGCGAGGGCCGGGCGGGCCGGCGTCGCTTCAACTCGCGGCCACGGCGCGCAGCGCGAGGCCGCGCGCGTCGTCGAGCGCGAGGAAGAACGGCGCGTCGACGGCCTCGCGCGCGAACGCGTACCCGTAGGGGCGTGCGCGCACGTCGACATGGGCGCCGACCGCGAGCGCGCCGCGCTGGGCGGCGGCCTCGGGCAGGATCAGGTCGAAGGCCTCGGCCGGCGCGTCGCCGGTGCCGAGCTGGGCCAGGTGCACGCGCAGCGTGCCCGCGCGCGCGGCGTTCGGCGCCATCGCGACGACCTCGTAGGTGCCGGCCGCGAAATGGCGGTCGCCGCCCGAGCTGCGGCCCGAGCTGTGGCTCGAGTCCTCGAGCGAGTCCGAGGTGCTGCTGGCCGCCGACGAGGCGCTGTCCGACGCCGACGAGGCCGTCGAATCGGCCCGCGCGGCAACGCCGCCGAGGCCGCCGAGCATCGCGGCAAGCAGGACCAGGGTCGGGGCGAGACGGGGGGAGTGCTGCGCGTTCATGGGCCGAGCATAACCGCGGCCCTCGTAAACCCCCAGTCATAATCGCAAGTTATGGGCTGGCCCGCGCTTCTCAGTTGCCGGGGCCCGGCGCGCTTTCAACAATCGCCCGTTGCCCGACCGTTCGAACCCATGACACTGGCCTCCCGAGCGCTGACCTGTTTCTTCGTCGCCCTGCTGCTCGCCGGCAGCGCGGCCGCGCGTCCGCTGGTCTTTTGCGCCGAGGCCAGCCCCGAGGGCTTCGACCCGGGCATGTGGGATAGCCAGACGACCAACACGGTCTCGAACCAGATCTTCCAGGGCCTGCTCGGCTTCAGGCGCGGCTCGACCGAGCTCGCGCCGCGGCTCGCCGAGTCCTGGGACGTCTCGCCCGACGCGAAGAGCTTCACCTTCCACCTGCGCCACGGCGTGCGCTTCCAGACGCGGCCCTGGTTCACGCCGACGCGCGAGTTCGACGCCGACGACGTGCTGTTCACGTTCACGCGCTTCGTCGACCCGAACACCCCGTTCAACAAGGCGTTCCCGGTCAACTTCGTCTACCCGAACAATATGGGGCTCGCGAAGCTGCTCGCCGGCGTCGACAAGCTCGACGCCTACACCGTGCGCTTCCGCCTGAACCAGCCCAACGTGACCTTCGCGACCAACCTCGCGATGGCCTGGGCGGGCATCCAGTCGGCCGAGTACGCGGCGCAGCTGCTCCGGGACGGCCACCCCGAGCAGATCGGCCAGCTGCCGGTCGGCACCGGTCCGTATATGTTCAGGTCCTACGCCAAGGACGACGTGCTGCGCTTCGACCCGAACCCGGACTACTGGGGCGAGCAGCAGCGGGATCGTTTGATCTTCTCGATCAGCCGCGAGCCGAGCGTGCGCGTGCAGAAGCTGCTCGCCGGCGAATGCCAGATCGCCGCGGCGCTGCGCGACGTCGACGTCGGCACCCTGCTCAAGCGCCCCGACATCCGCGTCGAGAAAAAGGCCGCGCTGAACGTCTCTTACCTGAGCTTCAACCTCAGGAAGGCGCCGACCGACCAGCGCCTGGTGCGCACCGCGCTCGACATCGCGATCGACCGCGGCGCGATCTTCCGCGCCCTGTTCCCGCGCGGCGACGCGCTGCAGGCGGTCAGCGCGTTCCCGCCCTCGATCCCCGGCTACGACAGCGCGCTGAAGAACGAGTACGACCCGGCCAAGGCGCGCCGCCTGCTCGCCGAGGCGGGCTTCCCGAACGGCTTCGAGATCGACCTCTGGGCCCTGCCCGTCGTGCGCCCGCCGAACCCGAACGGCGCGCTGATGGCCCAGCTGATCCAGCAGGACTGGGCCAAGATCGGCGTGACCGCGCATATCAGGACCTTCGAGTGGGGCGAGTACCTGAAGCGCGCGAACCACGGCGAGCACAACATCTACATGAGCCAATGGGCCGGCGAGAGCGGCGACGCCGACGAGTTCCTGACGCCCAACCTGTCGTGCGCGGCGAACAAGACCGGCGTGAAGTTCTGCAACAAGGACTTCGACGCGCTGATCGACGCGGCCCGCGCGACGCCCGACCCCGAGCAGCGCCGCGAGCTATACGTGAAGGCCCAGCAGCTGTTCAAGTACGAGCGGCCGTGGATCACGATGGCGCACTCGAGCGTGTACATCGCGATGCGCCAGAGCGTGCACGGCTTCATCATGGCGCCGAACGGCGCCGTCGACTTCGAGAACGTTTACCGACAATGAGGGCCAGCGCCGTCGAATCCGCCGGCGGCCCGGCGGGCGGCGCGACGAGGAACCCACGCACATGAGACTCCGGCACATCGAGGTTTTCCACGCGATCATGCAGGCCGGCACGATCAGCGGCGCCGCGCAGCTGCTGCACATCTCGCAGCCGGCCGTGACCAAGGTGCTCCAGCATTGCGAGCTGCAGCTCGGCATGCAGCTGTTCGACCGCGTGCGCGGCAAGCTCTACCCGACGCCCGAGGCCGAGCGCCTGTTCGTCGAGATCGACAAGCTCAATCGCGACCTCGTCGCGATCCGCCGCCTCGCCGCCAACCTCAAGAGCGGCGAGTCCGAGCTCGTGCGCCTGGTCTCGACGCCGACGCTCGCGGCCGTGCTGATCCCGCCCGCGATGACGCGCTGGAGCCGCGCGTTCCCGCGCGGCCATTGCTCGCTCGCGACCAACCACACGCGCGAGATCGTCTCGGCGCTGCTGCTCGGCGAGGCCGACCTCGCGCTGTCGCTGCAGGACCCGCGCCACCCGGGCATCAAGGCCGAGGCGATCGCGAGCGGCGCGATGACGGCGATCTGCCCGGTCGCGAGCCCCGAGGGCGAGGGCAGCGGCCCGCTCGCCGTGGCCGACATCCGCAGCGAGGTCGTCGGCCTCGCCGGCGACGACCCGCTCGCGACCGTCGTGCAGAACGCGAGCGTCGCCCAGCATGTGCCGATCGAATGCCGGATCACGGTGCAGACCTACCAGCTCGCGCGCGCGCTCGTCGAGGCCGGGGTCGGCATGACCGTCGTCGACCCGTTCACCGCCGCGTCGGCCGACCGCGCGCGCGTGCGCCTGCGCCCGCTCGTGCCGAGCGTGCCCGTCAACCTCTACCTGCTGACGGCCGCGAGCAGCCCGCTCGCCCAGGCCGCGCGTCGGCTCGTCAAGTTCGTCACCGACGCGGCCAGGGAAAGCCTGGAGTCGCTGCCCGAATGATCGCCTGCGAAGACGTCCCCCACCACCCCGACTTCCGGTCGCTGCTGAGCCTCCCCGGCGTCGACGTCGACCTGCGCTACGCGACGCCCGACAACTTCGTCGGCCGCCCGGTCTACGGCGGGCTCGACTGCGCGTGGCTGCGCCGCGAGGCGGCCGAGGCCCTCGAGCAGGCTGCCGCGTGGCTCGCGCGCGAGCGCCCGGGCTGGCGCCTGCGCGTGCTCGACGCGCTGCGCCCGCAGCGCGTGCAGGAGCAGCTCTGGGCCGAGCTCGCGGGCACGCCGCTGACCGCCTACCTGGCCAACCCCGAGCGCGGCTCGATCCACAGCTTCGGCATGGCCGTCGACCTGACCCTGCTCGACCCTGCGGGCCGCGAGGCCGACATGGGCTCGGGCTTCGACGAGATGGCCCTGAGCTCGCACCCCGACCACGAGGCCGAGCACCTCGCGCGCGGCCTGCTCGAGGCCGCGCACCTGGTCGAGCGCGGCTGGCTGCGCGCGGCGATGCGCGCGGCGGGCTTTCACGCGATCAGCACCGAGTGGTGGCATTTCGACTTCGGCGACCGCGTCGCCGTGCGCCGCGACCTGCCGCGGGTGATGTAAGCAGAGAACGTAGAACGAGCAACCGAGACAAAGGACCCCGATGAGCCTGCTCCGCCGCAATTTCGCCAAGACTCTTGCCGCCGGCGTGGCCGGCGCCGCCGCGCTGGCCGCGCCAGCCGCGCGCGCCGCCGCGCCGACCGGCACGGCTGCGCGCCCCCCCGTACTCCTGCCCAGGCGCCTGCAGCCCGGCGACACGATCGCCCTCGTGAGCCCGGCCAACGCGACTTTCGACCGCGAGCAGTTCGACATTGCCCACGAGTCGCTGACCGCGCTCGGCTTCAAGGTCCGCGAAGGCCGCTTCGCACATGCGCGCCGCGGCGCGTTCGGTGGGACCGACGCCGATCGCGCGGCCGACGTCAACGCGCAGTTTGCCGACGACGGCGTGGCCGGCATCATGGCCATGACCGGCGGTTCGGGCTGCAACCGCATCCTCGACAAGCTCGACTACGCGCTGATCCGCCGCAAGCCCAAGTACTTCGGCGGCTTCTCCGACCTGACCAGCCTCGTCAACGGCATCCACCAGCAGACCGGCCTCGTGACCTTCCACGCGCCGATGGCGACGTCGGAATGGAACGCCTACAGCGTCGAGGCGTTCCAGTCGCTCGTGATGCGCGGCGAGACGCCGCGGCTTGCCAACCCCGCACCCGAGCTCGGCGACGAGCTCGCCCAGCGCCAGGACCGTACGCGCACGATCCGCGGCGGCAAGGCGCGCGGCGTGATCGCCGGCGGCAACCTCGCGGTCCTCACGTCGCTCGCCGGCACGCCCTACTTTCCGGACCTGCGCGGCGCGATCCTGTTCATCGAGGAGGTCAACGAGTACATCTACCGCGTCGACCGCATGCTGTCGACGCTGCGCCTGATGGGCGTGCTCGACCAGGTCGCCGGCGTCGTGCTCGGCCATTTCACGAACTGCGAGCCCGGCACCGACGGCTACGGCGCGCTGACCCTCGACGAGGTCTTCGACGACTATTTCCTGCCGCTGGGCGTGCCGGTGTACCGCGGCGCGATGATCGGCCATATCCGCCGCAAGCTCACGCTGCCGCTCGGCGGCCAGGCCGAGCTCGACGCGGACGCCTGCACGCTGCAGATCCTCGCGCCCGCGGTCGCCTGAAACGGCGCCCCCCGGCCGCGGCGCGGCCGGGGGCCGGTTGCGCGGCTTACTGCCGCGCGACCCAGTCGGCCACGGCGTCGAGCACCGCGCGGCCCTTCCTGGAGGCCTGCGGGTCGTTGAGCAGCGCCGCGACGATCCAGGTCCGGCCATGCGCGTCGGGCACGTAGCCGGCGAGGCCGATCGCGTTGTTCAGCGTGCCGGTCTTCAGGCGCGCGCGCCCGGTCGCCGGGCCGTTCTTGAGGCGGTGGGCGAGCGTGCCGTCGACGCCGGCGACCGGCAGCGTGCCGAGCAGCTCGGGGCCGTGCAGGCCGTCGTGCGAAGCGAGCAGCAGGGCGGCCTCCTGCGCCGCGGTGATGCGCTCGCTGCGCGACAGGCCCGAGCCGTTGTCGAGCACGAGGCCGGTCGCGTCGATGCGGTGCTCGGCGAGCCAGGCGCGCTCGACGCGCTCGGCCGCCGCGCGCGTGTCCTCGCCGGGGGCCGCGACCTGGGCGCCGAGGCGCAGATAGGTCAGGCGCGCGAGCGGGTTGTCCGAGTCCTTCAGGGTCTCGCGCAGCACGTCGGCGAGCGTGCGGCCTTCGTGGCGCGCGACCACATGGGCGCTCGCGGGCGCGGCGCCCTCGATGTCGCCGGCCGCGAGCGTGCCGCCGAGCTCGGCCCAGATCGTGCGCACCGCGGCGGCCGCGACGCGCGCGCGGTCGAAGCTGTTGAACCCTTGGGTGCGGGCGCAGCCGCGCGGGAACGGGCCGGTGGCGACGAGCGTCTGGCCGGCCGCACCGGCGTCGCGCAGCGTCGGCGTGGTCCAGACATCGTCCCAGTTCGCACAGGGCGCGTCGACCAGCACGGCACCGTCGGCGTCGACCTGCAGGCCCGGCCAGGCCGGGTCCGGGCGCGCGTGCAGCCGCGTTGCGTCAGCGTCGAGCCGCACGTCGACCAGGCCGGCGTTGAGGAACAGCGCGTCGGGGATGGTGTTGTACGGGAACTCGGGTTCCTCGTCGAAGGCCGGCGCGCCGACATCGAGGCGCGCGGGCCGGAACAGGCTGCGGTCGACGACCAGGCCGCCGCCGATCTCGCGCACGCCCTGCTCGCGCAGTTCGCGCAGCAGGTTCCACAGCGCGCCCCAGTCGAGGTCCGTGTCGGCGCCGCCGCGCAGCACGAGCGCGCCGTCGACGCGGCCGTCGTGCGGCGTGCCGTCGACCAGCAGCTCGGTGAAGCCCCGCGCGTTGGGGCCGAGCCGGTCGAGCGCGACGACGGCGGTCAGCAGCTTCATCGTCGACGCCGGCTGCATCGGCCGGTCGGCGTTCAGGCGCAGGCCCGCGTCGCGCGCGTCGAGCGGGAACGCGACGATCGCGAGGTGCTCGAGCGGGATGCCGGCCTGGCTCAGCGCCTGTTCGACCGGCGTCGGCGCCGGGGCGAAGTTCGCACATGCGCCGAGCGCGAGCGTCGCGGCGAGCGCGACGGCGAGGCGGAACAGGCGGTGCGGGCGGTGCAGTCGGGGACGCGACGCGTGTCTCATGCGGCCTCCAGCTTCTTGAAGACCCAGTGGGCGATCGCGACGTCCTCGAGGCCGATGCCGACGCTCTTGTAGACGACGATCGCGTCGCGGCCGAGCGGGCGCGGCGCGGCGAGCAGGCTGCCGAGCTCGACGACCTTGCCCGGCGCGATCGCGCCGGCGGCCGCGCGCACGAACTCGCCGGCCTCCTGCTCGGCGGCCGGCTTCCATTCGACGGCGACGAGCGCGGCGCGCGCGAGCAGCGCGTCGTCGAGCTCGCGCGCGGCGGGCTTGCTCGAGCCGACCGCGCAGACCAGCGTGCCCGGGCGCACGAGCGCGCCGTCGAACAAAGGCTCGGCCGCGCGGGTGCAGGTCACGATCACGTCGGCCTCGGCGAGCGCGGTCGCCGCGTCGACGGCGTGCGCGCCGATGCGCGCGGCGAACTCGGCCGCGCCGCTGCGTGCGACGACGAGCACGCGCTCGAAGCCCCAGCATTCGCGCAAGGCGTCGGCGTGCGCCTCGGCCTGGGTGCCGGCGCCGAAGATCGCGAGCACGCGGGCGTCGGGCCGCGCGAGCGTGTTCACCGCGAGCGCCGTCGTCGCGGCCGTGCGCAGGCGCGTGAGCTCGTTGGCCTCGAGCGTCGCGAGCGGCAGGCCGGTGCGCGCCGAGAACAGCGTGATGACGAACTGGAACTGGCCGTTGCGCGTTGCGTAGACCTTGGTGCCGAGCACGTCCTGCACGGGCAGGCAGGCGCCCATCGCGCTGACCATCAGCGCCGCCCCATCGTGGTTCGCGCCGGCCCGGCCGCGGGCGAGCACGGCGGCCTGGCCGCTCCCCATTTGGGTGAAGGCGGCGCGCAACGCGGCGACGGCGTCGGTGTAGCCGAGCACGGCGCCGACCTCTTGTTCGGTGATCATTCTCATGGCCGCGACTCTACGGTCTCGAAGCGGTGCGCGCACCCCGGCGCAGCACCAAGAAACGGCGCGTCAGCCGCGGTTTGATCGGCATCACCGGGAGGCCGCATTCCCGGAAGTTATGCGAACGCGACAAGCATTCATTGCATGCGACGCAACACCTCCGGTGGCTCCCTATGGTGCCGCCCGAATCCCTCGCTGATGATGAAGTCAAGCTGATTGGCATTTCTAACTTGCCTAGAGGAGATCCAGATGAAATTGAACAAGCTTGCGCGCAGCCTGGCGCTGATGGGATTGGGCGCATCGGCGCTTGGCGCGGCGTACGCGCAAGCCCAGGACCAGGACGCCGCCGCGACCGCGGACCAGAAGGCGCCGCAAAAGCTCGAGAAGGTCGAGGTGACCGGCTCGAGCATCAAGCGCATCCAGGACGAAGGCGCACTGCCGATCCAGGTCATCAAGGCCGCCGACATGGTCAAGCAGGGCATTACCAATGCCGAGCAGCTGCTTGCGCAGATCAGCGCGAACGGCAACGGCATCGACAACCTGGCGACCAACCAGGGCGGCGACTTCCTCAACAGCACGGCCGATCGGGCCCACAACAACGGCGCGTCGGGTGCCTCGCTGCGCGGCTTCGGCGCGCAGTACACGCTCGTGCTGCTCAACGGCCGGCGGGTGTCTTCGTACGGCCTGAACGGCAGCTCGGTCGACCTGAACTCGATCCCCCTGGCGGCGCTCGACCGCGTCGAGATCCTCAAGGACGGCGCTTCGGCGATCTACGGCACCGACGCGATCGGCGGCGTCATCAACTTCATCCTGAAGAAGAACTACCAGGGCCTCGAGGCTTCGGCGTCCGAGGACGCGACCCAGCATGGCGGCGGCGACATCTACCGCGCCTCGCTGCTCTTCGGCAAGGGCGACCTCGAAGCCGACCGCTTCAACGTCATGGCGAGCCTGACCGCCAACGGCAACGGCCGGCTGCGCGGCGCGCAACGCTCGTTCCAGGACGGCTACCAGCCCAATCTCGGCCTGTCGATGGACACGACCGGCACGCCGTTCGCGAACATCGGCGTCGGCGGCGGCACCGCGCTGGCAGGCTCCTACGTGCTGCCTGGCCAGACCCTGTCGTCGAACCGCGTCAACCTGCTCGCGCTGCAGGGCCAGTGCAACGCGATTCCGAACCAGCTGCCCTACCGCGGCGACCTGACCGGCTACACCAACGCCAACAATGCCTGCGACTGGGACTACGGCAAGGCCTGGAGCCTGATGCAGCCGGTGCACAGCGTCAACCTGGTGTCGCGCGCGGAGTTCGCGGTCGCGCCCGAGCACACGGTCTTCGCCGAGTTCACCGGCTCGCGGGTCAAGACCGCCGTCGAGTACACGCCGATCCAGCTGACCTCGATCAACCTGCCGACCAGCAGCCCCTATTACGAGAACCTCGCGGTGCTCGCGCCGCAGTACTTCAAGCCGACCAACACCGACCCGACCGACCCGCGCGTGTTCTTCGACGCGAGCAAGCCCGAGCGCATCCGCTGGCGCTGCATGGAATGCGGCTTCCGCCAGGAGGACACGACGGCGACGAGCTTCCGCGCCCTGGTCGGCGCCGAAGGCACTATCGGCACCTGGGACTACAAGGTCGGCCTGTCCTCGTCCAAGAGCCGCGCGAGCACGCTGCTCGGCGATGGCATGATGTACGACGCCGCGATCAAGAGCGCGCTCGCCAGCGGCGTGATCGACCCGTTCCTGATGCCGGGCCAGACCCAGACGCCCCAGGCCCTGGCCTTGATCGATTCGGCCAAGGCCAAGGGCCTGTCGCTGTACGGCGGCCAGGCGTCCACCAACGAGCTCGACGGCGTGCTCTCGGGCGAGCTGATGAAGCTCCCGGCCGGCGCGCTGAGCGCGGCGGTGGGCGTCGACCTGCGGCGCGAGGGCTACCGCTTCGACGACCAGGAGGACGGCGCGTCGATCCCGGCGATCAACGGCGTGACGTCGCCGGCCTCGCTGGCCGCGGTCGGCCGCACCATCGGCGCCGTCTACGGCGAACTGCTCGTGCCGGTCGTCAAGGACCTCGAGCTCCAGCTCGCGGCGCGCTACGACCACTACAGCGACTTCGGCTCGACGACCAACCCGAAGGTCGCGCTGCGCTGGCAGCCGGTGCGCGAGCTTGGCTTCCGCTCTTCGTACAGCACGGGCTTCCACGCGCCGGACTTCGATGCGCTGTACGGCGGCCAGACGACCGGCCAGTTCAACAGCGACATCAACGACCCGCTGCTGTGCCCGACCGGCAAGGAGCCGACCGGTTGCGCCATCCGGCCCGACATCAACACCGTCAGCAATCCCAACCTCAAGCCCGAGACCTCCCGGCAGTTGTCGTTCGGCGTGCTGTTCCAGCCCGCCGCCTGGCTCAGCGGCAGCCTGGACTTCTGGCAGATCGAGCTCAACAACCGCATCGGTACGCTGTCGGGCCAGCTGCTCGTGGCACGCTACGCGCAGTACAGCCAGTACGTGAACCGCGACCCGGTGACCAACGAGATCACGAGCGTGACGGCGCCGTACCTGAACCTGGCCGGCGACAAGGCGCGCGGCGTCGACGTCTCGCTCAACGCGGTGACGAAGAACAACCTCGGCCAGTTCGTCGCGCACCTCGACGGCAGCTACCTCGGCAGCTTCAAGTCGCGCTTCAGCGACGCGGATCCCTGGAGCGAGCGCGTCGGCCAGTTCGGCGACACGACCTACGGCTTCGACCTGCACCTGCGCTGGAAGCACACGCTGTCGCTGAGCTGGTCGCAGGGCCCCTGGAGCTCGTCGCTGACGCAGGTGTTCAACACCGGCTACAACGCGCCGAACCCGATGTGGCCGAACGGCTTCACGCCGCCCCAGGCGCCGACCCATGTGGCCAGCTACACTCTGTACAACCTGACGGCGAGCTACACCGGGTTCAAGAACCTGACGCTGACCGGCGGCATCAAGAACCTGTTCGACACCAAGCCGCCGTTCTCGGCCCACAACGTCGACGACGTCGCCGGGGCGGGCTGGGACGCCCGCGTCGGCGACCCGCGCCTGCGCTCGCTCGTGGTCCAGGCGAACTACAAGTTCTGGTGACGCCTCACGCCGCCGTCGTTCGCGACGGCGGCGTTGTTCTGGCCAGGGGATTTCGGGGGGCGGGCGCGTGAAGCGCCTGCCGCTTCAGAAGCGCAGGCAGCGTGCCGCGACGTCGAGTTCGACGTCGAGGCCCAGCGGCAGCGGCCAGTTCGGCACGCAATGGCCCGAGGGCCAGCCCGCGAGTACCGGCTTGCCGCGCCGGCACAGATGGTCGGCGAGCACGGCGGTGGGATAGGCGCCGCCGCTGAAGTCGCCGACGAGAAAGCCCGCCGCGGCATCGAGGACGCCGCACTGGGCGAGCTGGGTCAGCAGGCGGTCGACGCGGTAAGGCGCCTCGTCGACCTCCTCGAAGAACAGGATCGCGTCGCGCGCGTCGAGCGCCCAGGGGGTGCCGCACAGGGCGGTGAACACCGCCAGATTGCCACCGATCAGGCGGCCTCGGGCAAGGCTGCCCTGGCTCAGGGCATGTTCGGGCAGGTCCGGGGCGAGCACGAGACCCGGGCCGGCGCCACGACGCATCAGCGCGAACAGGCGTTCGGCCTCGGGCGCCGAGACCGCGCCGAGCAGATTGCTGGCGGCCATCGGGCCATGCCAGCCGGGTATGCCGAGGCCGTCGCGCAGCGCGTGCAGGCTCGTGATGTCCGAGAAGCCGATCAGGGGCTTCGGGTGGGCGCGCAGCAGCGCCGCGTCGACGTGCGGCAACAGGCGCTGCGCACCCCAGCCGCCGCGCAGGCACAGCAGCGCGTCGACCGTCGGATCGGCGAACGCCGCATGCAGGTCGGCGAGGCGCTGCGCGTCGCTTGCGGCGAGGTGCTCGAGATGGGGCGGACCCGCGCAGCCCGGATACACGCGCGCCGACCATCCGTAGGCCTCGAGCGTCGGCACGACCTGCTCGAGCTGGCCGGGCCGCGGCGGCCCGGCCGGTGCAACGATCGCGAGCCGCGCGCCGGGGGCGAGGGCCGGAATCGCCACGGTGCGTGCCGTCATTGCAGCAGCGCGTCGATCGCCGCGCCGAGCGCGGGGACCTTCCACGTCGTCACCGCCTCGGGGTGCGGCGCGTAGCGATTGCCGAGATTGCTCGTCAGCGCCACCAGGTAGTGGCGCGCCCGCGCGCCGGCGATACGGACGATGCCGGCGTTGCTCGTGTAGTTCTCGGTGTTGCCGGTCTTGTGGGCGAAGCAGCCGTCCGCGTCGGGGATCCCGGGGCGCCAGTCGGGCAGATGGCGCAGTGCGCTGCTCGACAGGACATGGTGCAGGCGCTGATGGCGCAGGCAGTGCATGACATGGGCAAGGCTGGCGCCGAGCAAGGGCGCCTGGGTGTCCGGCAGCCAGGGCGCGGGCGGCGCGTCGGGGTCGATCAGCCAGAACAGGCGCAGTGCGTCCCAGGCGGTCATTTGCAGCTGGCCGACCCCGGCGCCGGAGACATTGCGCCAGCCGCCGTCGGCGCGCGTACGCGCGATGCGCAGGCCGGGCAGGCCGAGATTCGCGAACAGCCGGTGCAGCTCGTGCGGCCCCTGCGTTTCGTCGTCGAGCACGCCGATCTCGTGGAGATGCGCGACCAGCACGTCGGTCGAACGGTTGCAGCTGAGCGCCGTCATGTCGAAGGCCCAGTCGCCGGCCGGGCGCGTTTCGCCGGATTCGCCGAGCGGGCGATCCCAGCGCGTGCGGCCGGCGTCGACGGCCCGCGCGACACCGACCAGCACCATCATCTTCACCAGCGAACCCGGGTAGGGTGCGACGACGCGTCGCGGGCCTTGGCCGAACAGGGGCTGGAACGCGATGCGGGTCCAGTCGGCGCCGGGCTGCCAGACCGGCGAAACGAGCTGCGCATCGAGCTGGTCGGCGAGAAAGCTGACGTCCGCCACGGCGCCGGCGTCGGCCGGGACGGTGGCGGCGAAGCCCTCGGGGTGCTCGCGCGAAAACAGTACGTTGGCCCAGATCGGTGCGGTCCCCGGGGCGAAGCGCGCGACCGCGAGATCGATGGACGGATGGGCCTCGACGGGCGCCCCGCCGCGCAGACGGTCGGGCGTGGCGGCGAAATCCTGGGCGCGCACGGCCGCGAGCAGGGCCTCGGCGAGCTGGTCGTGGTTCATGCCGCGAGCCTCAGTCCGTCGAGCGCGACGGCGCTCGTGCGGCCCTCGACGAGGTCGGCGACGATCTCGGCCGACGCGAACGAGAACGTGAAGCCCAGGGCGCCGTGGCCGACGTTGAGCCACAGATTGCGCAGCGGCGTCGCGCCGAGCAGCGGCGCGCCGGTCGGCGTCGCCGGGCGCAGGCCGGCCCAGACCTCGGCGCGGTCGTAGTCGGCCGCGTTCGGGAACATGTCGCGCACGGCGCGCTTGAGCGAGTCGACGCGCTTGGGGTCGAGCTCGGTGTTCTCGCCGACGAGGTCGACCATCGCGGCGATGCGCAGCTGTTCGCCGATGCGCGCGTAGAGGATCTTCTTCTCGAAATCGGTCACGCTGACGACCGGCGGCAGGTGCTTGGCCTCGATCGGCGCGGTCAGGCTGTAGCCCTTGAGCGGGTACAGCGGCAGGTTCAGGCCGAGCGGGCGCGCGAGCGCGCGGCTCTGCAGGCCGGCCGCGAGCACGAACGCGTCGGCGCCGAGTTCGCCGGCCGTCGTGCGCAGCGCGCGGACGCTGCCGTCCGGGCCGGTCGCGAAGCCGTCGACCCGGGCCGCGACGACGCCGCGGAAGCCCGGCTGCTGCTCGAGTCGCGCGGCGAGCTGCCGGCACAGCGCGTAGCAGTCGGCGACGGCCTCGCCAGCCGTGAAGATGCCGCCCGCGAGCTCGGCCTCGTTGTCCTGCAGCGCGGGCTCGAGCGCCAGGCATTCGTCGTGCGACAGCGCGCGCTCGGGGCCGCTGCCGCCCTCGAGCCGCGCGGCGACGCGCGCGAACTCGGCGGGCTTGCGGTAGACGACGAGCTTGCCCGGTTCGCGCAGCGCGATGTCGCCGAGCCCGGCGCGTTCGTGCAGGCGCGCGAAGCAGGCCTGGCTGTAGGCGCCGAGTTCGAGCAGGCGCTGCGTCGTGCGCCGGTTCACCGAGCCGCGGCACGCGCGCAGAAAGCCCGCGAGCCACGACCATTGGGCCGCGTCGAACTCGGGCTTGAAGCGCAGCGGGCCGTCGGGGTCGAGCAGCCAGCGCAGCGCTTTCAGCGGCACGCCGGCGTCGGCCAGCGGCGAGACGTAGCGGTAGCTGAGCTGGCCGCCGTTCGCGCGGCTCGCGCCGAGGCCGACCCCGGCTTCGCGTTCGACGACGGTGACGGCCAGGCCGCGCTCGAGCAGGGACCAGGCGGTCGTCAGGCCGACCACGCCGCCCCCTATCACCATCACATGTTTCATGCGCATTCTTGGAAATCTTGTCTCGGCAGCGTACGGGACAAGCTCGGCACGAGGCCAATGAATGCGCAGTCAGGCCATATAACTTGACGACATGCAGGGGTTATCCGGGGGCGGCCGCGGCGTCGCCTACGCGATCACGGCCGCGAACGCGGCCGCCGTGGCCTCGACGTTGCGGTTGTTCAGGCCCGCCACGCAGGCGCGGCCCGAGCGCAGGACGTACACGCCGTGGTCCTCGCGCAGCCGGTCGACCTGCGCGGGCGTCAGGCCCGTGTAGCTGAACATGCCGCGCTGGGTCAGGAAATAGTCGAAGTTGCGGCCCGGCAGGCGCGCGCTCAAGCACTCGTGCAGCGCGTTGCGCATCGCGTGGATGCGCTCGCGCATCTCGGTGACCTCGCCCTCCCACAGCGCGCGCAGCGCCGCGTCGCCGAGCACCTTGGCGACGATCTGGCCGCCGTGCAGCGGCGGGTTCGAGTAGTTGCGGCGGATCGTCGCCTTGAGCTGGCCGAGCACGCGCTCAGCCTGCGCAGCGTCGGCGCACACGATCGACAGCGCGCCGCAGCGCTCGCCGTACAGGCTCATGTTCTTCGAGAAGCTGTTCGCGACGAGGCAGGGGATGCCCGCGTCGGCGAGCGCGCGGATCGCGAACGCGTCCTCGGCCAGGCCGTCGCCGTAGCCCTGGTAGGCGAGGTCGACGAAGGGCAGCAGCTCGCGGCGCGCGAGCACCGGGATCAGCTCGTCCCATTGCAGCGGGCTCAGGTCGACGCCGGTCGGGTTGTGGCAGCACGCGTGCAGCAGCACGACCGAGCGCGGCGGCAGGCGGTCGAGCGCCTCGAGCATCTCGGCGAAGCGCAGGCCGCCGGTGGCGGCGTCGTAGTAGGGGTAGGTCTCGACCGTCAGGCCCGAGCCCTCGAACACCGCGCGGTGGTTGTCCCAGGTCGGGTCCGAGACATGGATCTTGGACTCGGGCAGCCAGCGCTTGATGAAGTCGGCGCCGACCTTGAGGCCGCCGCTCGAGCCGACGCCCTGGATCGTCGCGGTGCGCGCGAGCGCCGCGTGGCCGGCGCCGAACAGCAGGCCCTGGACTTCCTTGCGGAAGTTGGCCGCGCCCTCCATCGGCAGGTAGGGCCGCGCGCCCGCGGCCTCGACGACGGCGAGCTCGGCGCGGCGCACCGCGTCGAGCATCGGGATGCGGCCGTCCTCGTCGAAGTAGATGCCGATCGACAGGTTGATCTTGCCCGCGCGCGGGTCTTTCTGGAACGCCTCGTTGAGGCTCAGGATGGGGTCGCCCGGGTAGGCCTCGACATGCTCGAACATCGCGCTCGCTCCTTGGTTGCAGGGGATTATCTCCACCCGCCGCGCCAACGAGCTCAGATCAGCCACTCGCACCAATGGCCATGGCCGTGCGACCAGGCCAGCGCCTCGGCGCGGCCCTGCCATTGCAGCGTCCACAGCGTCGCGCGGTCGGCGGCCTCGAGGGCCGGCGCGGGCGGTAGCGCGAGGCCCGGCGGGCGCAGCGCCGCACGCTCGGCGCCGAGCCAGGCGAGGGTCGGGTGGGCGGCGACCGCGTCGCGCAGCCGCGCGAGCTCGGCGGCGGGCAGGTAGGCGAGCACCCAGCTGTTGAACAGCACGGGCTGGACGCCGGCCGGCAGGCCCGCGAGCCAGGGGCCGATCGCGGCGATGCAGTCGGGCTCGCGGCGCACGACGCGCCCGGCCTGCCGCGCGATCGCGACGGCCGCGTCGAGGCGCGCGCGGCGTGCGGCGTGGCAGGGCCACAGGCAGGCCTGCAGCCAGCGCAGCTCGGCGGCGTCGAGCACGTCGATCGGCGCGGGGTCGACGCCGTCGCGCGCGACCAGGCGCCACGCGGCGTCCGGCGCGGGCGCGCCGCGCCAGTGGCACGCGATGCGCGGTGCGGCCGGCGGCGTGGCGCCGCGCGCGAAGCAGCCGGCCGGCCCGTCGTAGTCGTAGCCATAGGCGTCGACGCCGAGGTTGAGCCCGGCGCTGCTGCCGAAGTCGAGCAGCGCGAACTCGCCGTGGCCGCCGCGCGCGGCCAGGTGCGCAAGCGCCGGCGCGAGCACCGCGCAGCGGCCGACCTCGTTGGTCTGGGTGCTGCGCGTGCGCAGGTGGGCCGCAAGCGCCGCGTGCTCGCGCGCCGCGAACTCGGCGAGCCGCGCGGGCAGCGCCGCGTCGGGCGCGCGCGTGCCGCCGACGCTCGGGTAGTAGGCGCGCAGGCCGTGGTCGGCGCCCGCGAGCACGCGCTCGTGCAGCGCGGCGAGCAGCAGGTTCGGGCGCGACTGCGTCGCGGGTGCGAGCGCCATCAGCTCGAGCAGCGGCGCCGCCGCGGCGATCGCGCGGCACAGCGCGACGTAGAGCGGGTCTTCCGTGCATTCGTGGTCGGCGAAGTCGCGGAACTGCGCGGCGAGCGCGGCCAGGGTCTCGGGCATGGGGCGGGTGTCGGGGTCTGCCATGGCCTCAGCCTAGCGAACGGCGTCGCCACAAATTGTCGGGTGCCCGACAATCCGGCGATGGCAGAGCAACCCGTACCCGACGCGCTCGAGGCCGACCTGCGCCGGGTCCTGGCCGCGAACTTTCCGGCGGTCGAGCTCGACGCCGCGCAGGCGCGGCGCCTGTTGCCGCTGCTCGCGACGCGGCGCCTCGCGCGCGGCCGCACGCTGTTCGCGCAGGCGCAGCCGGTGCGCGCCTTTTATGCGGTGCTCGACGGCGAGGTCGAGGCGCGCCTGACCGGCCTCGACGGCGCGGTTTCGGTGCTCGAGCATGTGCGCGCGTCCAAGCTGTTCGGCCTCGCCGCGTTCGCCGCCGCGCGGCCCGCGCGCTACGAGGCGGTCGCGCAGGCGCCGAGCCGGCTGCTCGTGATCGGCGCGGCCGCCTACGCCTGCCTGATGGACGAGGTGCCGGGCTTTGCGCGCGCGCTGCTGCGCGAATTCGCGGGGCGCTACGACGACATGATGCGGCTGCTCGAGGCCGCGCGCCACCGCGGCGCCGAGGAACGCCTGCGCCTCGCGCTGGCCCAGCTCGCGCGCGACCGCGGCGGCGACGCGGCGCCCGACGCCGACGGCTGGCGCCAGGTCGCCGCGACCCAGGCCGAGATCGCCGCCGTCGCGAACCTGTCGCGCCAGACCGTCAACGCGCTGCTGCGCCGCGCCGCGGCGGCCGGCCAGCTGCGGCGGCGCTACGGCCGGCTCTGGCTGCCGCCGGCTGCATAGCGCCCAAGGCCTCGGAGCCGCCGTCATCACCCGGGGGGAGGCCGCCGGCGCGCCGTTGCTCAGGCGGCGAGCGCGGCCTCGATGTCGGCCGCGATCGACTCGGGCGTGTCGGTCGGCGCGTAGCGGCGCAGCACCTGGCCGTCGCGGCCGATCAGGAACTTGGTGAAGTTCCACTTGATCGCGCCGATGCCGAGGATGCCGGTCTTCTCCTTCTTCAGCCATTGCCAGAGCGGGTGGGCGTCGCCGCCGTTGACCTTGATCTTGGCCATCATCGGGAAGCTGACGCCGTAGTTCAGCTGGCAAAAGCCGGCAATTTCGTCGTTCGTCCCCGGATCCTGGCCGCCGAACTCGTTGCTCGGGAAGCCGACGACGGTCAGGCCGCGCGCGCCGTAGCGCTGCCATAGCGCTTCGAGCCCGCCGAACTGCGGCGTGAAGCCGCAGGCGCTCGCGGTATTGACCACGAGCAGCACGCGGCCGCGGTAGTCGGCCAGCGGCTGGGGCTGGCCGGCGATCGTCGTCGCCTCGAAATCCCAGGCCCGGATACTGTCTTGCTCGTCTTGGTGTTCGCTCATCGCTGCCTTTCGTGCCTCGGGGGCAACATGGTTGCAAAAAAATCGGGACTTCGCGCTTGACCGGGCCAAATCGGGCCCAACAATCCGCGGGTTTCCATCATGGCGAATCGGCTGGCCCCGACCGTCCAATCGGGGCGCGATTTGAACAGGGAGTGCTCGACTTGGATCATGTGGCCCGTTTCACGCCCGCCGACCTCGGCAAGGGGCAAGGCGTCGATTTGAACGCTTATCGCTGGCGCCTGCTGACCCATGGAGATACCTGGTTCGCGCCACCCGGCGCCGGCCCCGGCCAGGCGAGCCTGCTCGACGAGCTGCGCTTCGAGTCGCCGACCGCCCTGGTCAGCGCGACCGCGGGCGCCGCGGCCGACGCCGGCCTGCTGCGCCATGTCGTCGACCTCGCCGCCGCGCCCGACTTCGTGCGCCTGCTCAGCGCGGCCGACGCGCCGGTCTGGGACGGCATCGTGCTGTCGGTCGGCGGCGGCGACCTCGTCGCCGCGGCGAGCGTGCCCGCGCACCGCGCCGACGGCGGCGAGGTGCCGCTCGAGCAGCGCCTGCTGCGCCGCCAGACCGAGTGGGGCCCGCCCTCGGCCGGCGTCGGCCGCTATTTCTCGGCGCCGGGCTGGGCCACGCTGGCCGAGTACCTGCGCGCGAACGTCCGCCATGTCCTGAGCCTGCGCGACCAGGGCCCGTCGGCCGGCAAGCCGGTCTTCGTCCATTGCTACGCGCCGCCGACGCCGCGGCCGGCCGGCATCGAGGCGCCGGGCGAGCCGGTGCGGGGCCCCTGGCTCTACCCGGCGATGCGCGCGTACGCGCTGCCCGCGGCCGACTGGCCGGCCTTCGGCCGCCTGCTCGTCTCGCATTTCGCGCAGGAGCTGCGCCGCATGGCCGCCGACGTCGAGAACTTCCGCGGCCTGCAGGTGTTCGACTCGACCGTCGTGCCGCTCGCGGCCGCCGCGACCGCGGCGACCGGCAGCAGCGGCGACTGGCACGACGAGATCCACCTGAACCACAGCGGCGCGCTCAAGCTCGGCCGCGCCTGGTCCGAGCACATCGGCCGGGTGCTGAACCCGCCGCCGCCGCCGACGCGGCGGCGCTGAAGAAGCGAGCGCGCCGCCGGCGCGCCCCATCTCAGATTTGCACCCGTGCGCCGAGCTCGACGACCGCGTTGTCGGGCAGGCGGAAGAACTCGGCGACGCCGCCGGCGTTGCGCGTCATCGCCGCGAACAGGCGCTCGCGCCAGTTCGCCATGCCCTCGCCGGGCGTCGGCACGACGGTCTCGCGGCTCAGGAAATAGCTGGTCTCGAAGACCGGGATGCGCAGGCCCTTGGCCTCGCACAGCTGCAGCGCCTGCGGCACGTCGGGATGCTCCATGAAGCCGTAGTGCAGGATCACGCGCCAGAAGCCCGGCGCGAGCGCCTCGACGGCGACGCGCTCGTCGTCGGCGACCCAGGGGCAGCCCTCGAAGCGCACGGTCAGGATCACGTTGGTCTGGTGCAGGACCTGGTTGTGCTTGAGGTTGTGCAGCATCGCCGGCGGCACCATGTCGCAGTTCGCGACCGCGTAGATCGCCGTGCGTTCGGCGCGGTAGGCGCCGCCGAGCGCGAGGCTCTCGATGAAGGGCCGGAGCTCGAGGCCGTCGCGCTGGATGCTCGCGCTGAGCAGCTGGCGGCCGCGCTGCCAGGTGCTCATGATCGTGAACAGGACCAGGCCCATCAGCAGCGGGAACCAGCCGCCGTCGAAGAACTTGATCGCGCAGCCCGACACGAGCAGCGTGTCGAGCGCCATGAAGAACAGCGTCGCGGGCGCGGCGATATAGATGGGCAGGCGCCAGCCGTCGCGGATCACGAACCAGGTCAGCACGGTCGTGATCAGCATCGTCATCGTCACGGCGATGCCGTAGGCGCCGGCGAGCGCCGAGCTGCTGCGGAACATCAGCACCGCGGCGACGACGCCGAAGAGCAGGATCCAGTTGACGGCCGGCATGTAGATCTGGCCGGCCTCGCGCGCCGAGGTGTAGCGCACCGTCATGCGCGGCAGGAAGCCGAGCAGCATCGCCTGCTTGGTCATCGAGTAGGCGCCCGAGATCACGGCCTGCGACGCGATCACGGCGGCCATCGCGGCGAGCACGACCATCGGCAGCACGAGCGCGTCGGGGAACAGGCGGAAGAACGGGTTCTGGATCGCCGTCGGGTCGCGCATCAGCAGCGCGCCCTGGCCCATGTAGTTGAGCACCAGGGCCGGGTAGACGAGGCCCAGCCAGGCCAGGCGGATCGGCTTCGCACCGAAATGGCCCATGTCGGCGTAGAGCGCCTCGGCGCCGGTCAGCGCGAGCACGATCGCGCCGACCGCGGCGAACAGGTGCCAGCCGCGCGTTGCGATGAAGTGCCAGGCCGCGAGCGGGTTGAGCGCCGCGAGGATGCCGGGCTCGGCCGCGATCTGCTGGACGCCGACGACGGCGAGCGCGAGGAACCACACGACGATGATCGGGCCGAACACGCGCCCGACCACGTGGGTGCCGAAGCGCTGCACCGCGAACAGGCCGATCAGCACGACCAGCGAGATCGGCATGACCCAGTGCGCGAGGTCGGGCGCCGTGACCTCGAGGCCCTCGATCGCGCCCATCACCGAGATCGCCGGCGTGATCACGCTGTCGCCGTAGAACAGCGTCGCGCCGAACACGCCGAGCAGCAGCAGGAACTTCTTGAGCTGCGGCTTCTTGCCGACCGCGTGGGTCGCGAGCGCCGTCAGCGCGAGGCCGCCGCCCTCGCCGTGGTTGTCGGCGCGCAGGATCAGCACGACGTACTTGAGCGTGACGATCAGCATCAGCGCCCAGATGATGGTCGAGATCGCGCCGATCACGTTGGTGTGGTCGAGCGTCACGCCGGTATAGGGCTGGAAGACCTCGATCACGGTGTACAGCGGGCTCGTGCCGATGTCGCCGTAGACGACGCCGATCGCGCCCATGGCCAGGGCGAACAGGCCGTGCTTGGCCGGGGTATGGGGGTTCTGGGAGGACATGCGAAAGGCGCCCGGGACACGGGCGCTGGATGCTTTGCTGCGAGTATCCTGCCGAGCCCGGCGTAAGGAACGCATTAGGAACGTATTCGGAACGCCTATGGATGCGCGCCCGCAACGTTTCCGACAGCTTCAGGCGAGCCGGTAGCCGACGCCGGGCTCGGTCAGCAGCAATTTGGGGTCGGCCGGCTCGGCCTCGAGCTTGGCGCGCAGCTGGCCCATGTAAAGGCGCAGGTACTGGGTCTGCTCGGTGCAGTCGCCGCCCCAGACGTCGGCGAGCAGGGTGCGGTGCGTGACGACCTGGCCCGCGCTGCGCACGAGGCGCGCGAGCAGCTTGAACTCGGTCGGCGTCAGGTGGACCTCGGCGCCGTGCAGCGCGACGCGGTGCGCGGCGAGGTCGACGGCGAGGCCGCCCTGCTCGTAGCGCGTCTGCGCGGCAGCCGTATGACGGCCGCGGTGGCGCAGCGCGACGCGCATGCGCGCGAGCAGCTCGCCGATCGAAAACGGCTTGACCAGGTAGTCGTCGGCGCCCGCGTCGAGCAGGCGCACCTTGCCGCCGTCGTGGTCGCGCGCCGAGATCACGAGCAGCGGGATGCTGCGCTCGCGCCGCACGGCGGCGAGCAGGGTCTCGCCGTCGCCGTCGGGCAGGCCGAGGTCGAGCAGCACCAGGTCGGGCGCCGCGTGCTCGACCAGCGCGAGGCCCTCGGCGAGGCTCGCCGCCGTGTGGACCGTGAAACCCTCGACGCGCAGCGCCTCGGCGAGCGTCGCGCGCAGCTCGCGCTCGTCCTCGACGAGCAGGACCGACAGACTCATTCGGGCATTCCTGTTTGTTCCATGGCCTCGACCGGCAGGCGCAGCTCGAACGCCGCGCCGCCATGGCTGCGCGCACGATAGCCGAGGCTGCCGCCATGCGCCGCGGCGATCGCGCGGCACAGCGCGAGCCCGACGCCGGTGCCGCGCCGCGCGCGCGCCGCGGCGCCGCGCTCGTAGGGCGCGAACACGCGCTCGCGCTCGGCCGGCGGCACGCCGGGGCCGCGGTCGCGCACGGCGATCAGCAGCTGCGCGCCGTCGCGCCGCGCGAGCACCTCGACGGCGCTGTCGTCGGCGTACTTGAGCGCGTTGTCGATCAGGTTGTCGAGCAGCTGGTGGACGAGCGCGGCGTCGCAGCGCAGCAGCGGCAGGCCCGGCTCGACGCGCGTCTTGACGCGGCGTTCCTCGAAGCGGCGCCGGTGCAGCGCCGCGCCGACGAGCTCCTCGGCCGACTCCCAGTCGAGCTTGAGCGCGGCGGCCTGGCCGTCGAGGCGCGCGAACTGCAGCGTGTTGTCGCTGACGCGGGCGAGCGCGCGCGTCTCCTCGACGATGCTCGCGGCGAGGCGGCGCCGCGCGGCCGCGTCGAGCCGCCCGGTCTCGCCCTCGAGCGCCGACGCGGCGCCGAGGATGGTCGCGAGCGGCGTGCGGAAGTCGTGCGCGATCGCCGCGAGCAGGGTGTTGCGCAGCTGCTGGGCCTGGGCCGCGGCGCGCGCGGCCTGGGCGGCGCGTTCGGCCTCGGCGCGCTCGAGTGCCTGGCCCATCTGGTCGCACAGCGCCTGGGCTTGGGCGCGCAGGCGCGCGAGCGGCTCGACGCCGGCCTGCGGGTCGACCGGCAGCAGCGCCGCGCCGCGCGCGCCGAGCAGGCCGCGCAGCGGCAGGTAGAAGGCCGGCAGCTGCTCGTGGCGGCCCGTGCCCGGGCCGAACGCGAGCGCGCGGCGCGTGCACAGCCACAGGCCGGTGCGCGCGTCGGCGTCGGGGGCGCCGAGCAGCTCGGCGCGGCTCGCGTCGTCGCGCGCGGGCAGCGCGTCCCTGAGCACGAGCAGCAGGGGGTCGGCGCCCGCGCCGAGCGGGCGCAGCGCGTCGCGCAGCAGGCCGGGGTCGGGCCGGCCCGCGGCGGCCTGGCTCGCGCGCAGCGCCTCGCCGAAGCGCTGCAGCTGCTCGGCCTCGCGCGCATGGGCCTCGGCCGCGCCGACCTGGGCGCGCAGCCGGCCCGTCAGCGCGGCGCTCAGGCCGCTCACGCCGAGCGTCGCGCCGAGCAGCACGACATGCTCGTGCAGGTGCGAGCCAAGGCCCGCGCGCGCGGGGACGAAGAACGCGTCGAAGCCGAGCATCGCCGCGCCGTTGAGCCCGAGCGCCGCGCCGAGCGGCAGCCACAGCCCGGTCAGCGCCGAGGCGAGCAGCATCAGCATCGCCTGGGCCGCGAGGTCGATGCGCGCGTCGAGCAGCGCGACGAGCGCGAAGGCGGCGGCCCAGATCAGCAGCGGCGGCAGCAGGCTGGGGCGGGCGTCGGGGCGTAGGAGCATGGGCGCGAGCCTAGCCCATGCGGCATACGGATCGCATCGGCGGCGCCGCGTCGATGTCGACGTACTGCCGGAACAGCTGGCCGAAGCCCGGTCGGCGCAAGCCCTGGACCCCGGGCCACGCGCGGTCGTCGACGGTGCGGTGGACCGTTACCCGCGTCGGCATGTCGGCGACGCCGCTGGCCCGCATGCGGCGCACGCGCGCGAGGGCGAGCGCGTCGATCGGCCCGCCTTGGAGCGGCGCGAGGCCGATCCGCACGTCGGGCGGCGTCGCTTCATGGCCGGGCGCGGGCCTGGGCGGCGGCGTCGATGTCCACGTAGGTCCAGAAATCGCGCACGTAGAGGTTGCGGTCGAAGCCGATCAGCCAGGGCTGCGCGAGGTCGGTGAAGATGCGGTGCACGTCCAGCTTGTACGGCAGGTAGGCGACGAGCAGGCGCTCGGCGTCCTGCATCGCCCGGAGCCGCTCGGGGCCGTCGGGCAGGCGGTGCTGGCGCTCGTACAGCGCGTCGTAGGCGGGCAGGCGGAAGCGCGCCTTGTTCGACTGGCCGGCGCTCGGGCCGTAGCCGAGCGAGAGCAGATTCTCGCCGTCCGGGTAGTCGACGCTCCACGAGATGCCCCACATCTGCAGGCGGCCCGCGTTCGCGGCCTTGAGGTTCTCGGGCCACTGGGCGATCCTGAACTTCACGCGCACGCCGATCGCGCGGCAGTATTTCTCGAACAGCTCGGCGAGCGCGCGGGCAAGCGAGTCGGACTGGGTCGCGTACTCGATCACGAGCGGGCTGCCGTCGGGCTGCTCGCGCCAGCCGTCGCCGTCGCGGTCGACGTAGCCGTACAGGTCGAGCAGGGCCTTCGCCCGCGCCGGGTCGTAGCGGCTCATCTCGGTCTTCAGCGCCGGGTCGTAGCCGTAGAGCTCGGGCGCGATGATCGCCTGGGCCGGCAGCGCGCGGCCGCGCCGCACGCGCTCGACCTGCACGACGGCGTCCTGCGCGAGGCTGATCGCGCGGCGCAGCGCGACATGCGCGGCGTCGTAGCCGCCGACGACCGGGTCCTCCATGTTGAAGTAGGAGAACACCGTGTCGCCATGCGGGTAGACGACCGCGCGCAGGCCCTGGCGCGCGAGCGCGGGCGCGAGCCGGCCGTGCGGCAGGTACTGCGGCGTGTACTCCTCGGGCATCTGCTCGAGCAGGTCGTACTGGCCCTGCAGGAAGGACAGCATGCGCGGCTGGGCCTCCTCGATGATCGAGAACTCGACGCGGTCGATCAGCGGCAGGCGGCGGCCCTGCAGCGCGCGCACCTGCGCGGCGAGCGCCGGGTCGCCGGCCGGGACGGGCTCGTGATAGGTCTCGACGCGGTAGTCGGGGTTTTTCTCGAGCACGATCCTGGCCGAACGCTGCCACCCGGCGAGGCGCCACGCGCCCGTGCCGACCGGATGGTCGCCGACGCGCGCGCCGTAGGCCGCGACGACCTCGCGCGCGAGGATGCCGAGCATCGGGTCGGCGAACTGGTAGAGCAGGTGCGGCTCGGGGTGGCCGGTGCGGACCTCGAGCGTGTAGCGGTCGACGAGGCGCAGGCCTTCGACCGGCGTGTCGTAGTCGAAGGGCCTGCCATTCTTGAGCGCCGCGTCGCGGCGCGCCTGCAGGCCCAGGATGTCGGCGCCGATCAGCTTGTACAGGTGGCCGCTCTTCGCGCGCGGGTCGTAGTGGCGCTCGATCGTGTACGCGAGGTCGGCCGCGACGAGCTCCCGGCGCCGGCCGTGGAAGGCCGGGTCCGCGGCGAAATGGATGCCGGGCCGGATATGGAACACGAAGCGCGTCGCGTCGTCGCGGATCTCGGGCAGGCCCTCGGTCACGCCGGGCTCGAGCCGGACCGGGCGCGCGAGGTAGCCGTAGCGCACGGCGGTGTCGAAGATGCCGGCGATCACGATGCGCGAGTAGACGTCGGTCGCCTGGGTCGGGTCGAAGCTCGATTCGGCGACGCGGAACGCGTAGCGCAGCACCTTGGGGGCCGGGGGCGGGGCGGCCGCGCGGGCCGGCGCCGTGGCGGCGATGAACAGTCCGGCCGCGAACACGGCCAGCAGGCGACACATACACATCATGAGGCCGCGGATTGTCCGGCATGGCCGGAGTCCCTGCGGCCCCGGGCAAATGCGGGTGATCCCGCCAGGGGCCTCCCTTAGACTCGCGACCTGATTCGGCCCGGACCACGAGTGCGGGCCCACGAGCGACTGTTTCCCCTGGAGTCCCCGCGCATGGCGGCCTACGTGATCCGGCGCCTGTGGCAGATGATCCCCACCCTGCTGGGCGTCGTGCTGCTGGTGTTCTTCCTGTTCAAGTGGTTCGGCAACGACCCGGCCGAAGTGCTCGGCGGCCTCAACGCGAGCCCCGAGCAGATCCAGGTGATCCGCGACCAGCTGGGCCTGAACAAGCCGGTGCTCGACCAGCTGCTGATCTTCCTGCGCCAGGTCGTCACGCTCGACTGGGGCCGCTCGTGGGCGACCAACGAGGCGGTCGCGCACCTGTTCGCGACGCGCCTGCCCGCGACGCTGACGCTGATGGTGCCGATCCTGTTCCTGCAGGTGCTGCTCGCGATCCCGTTCGGCCTGACCGTCGCCTACCTGCGCGGCACGCTCGTCGACCGCACGGTCATGATCCTCGCGACCGTCGCCGTGTCGATCTCGCTGCTCGTCTACGTGATCGTGTTCCAGTACCTGTTCGCGTTCCGCCTCGGCTGGTTCCCGGTGCAGGGCTGGAGCGACAGCTTCTGGACCAACCTGACGAACTACTCGCTGCTGCCGATCGTCGTCCAGGTCGTCGTCGCGCTGTCGCCGTACACGCGCCTGTACCGGACCTTCTTCCTCGACGAGATCGGCCACGACTACGTGCGCACGGCGCGTGCGAAGGGCCTGTCCGAGCGCGTGATCCTGCTCAAGCACGTGATGCGCAACGCGATGATCCCGATCCTCACGAACATCTCGGTCGCGCTGCCCGACATCTTCGTCGGCTCCTTCCTGCTCGAGGTCTTCTTCTCGATCCCGGGCCTCGGCCGCGAGACCCTGCTCGCCGTGAACCGCGGCGACTACCCGGTGATCCAGGCCTTCGCGATCTATATCGCGGCGCTGACCATGGTGATCAATCTGGCGACCGACCTGCTCTACAGGCTCGTCGACCCGCGCGTGGTGCTCAAATGACGACCGCAGCTGCTTTCCCCGCTTCGTCCGGCGCCGCGGCGCGCTCGCAAGGCGTGTGGTCGGCGGCCTGGCGCCGCCTGCGCGCCGACCGCGTCGGCGTCGTCGCGATGGTCGTCGTCGTGCTCGCGCTGGCGCTCGTCGTCGCGACCGGCCTGGGCCTGGTCGGTGCCGACTGGCAGCGCGAGGTCGGCGTGCCGAACGCGCCGCCGCATTTCATGGGCCCGGCGCCGCCCGAGGCGATCGGCACGATCGCCGCGCCCAAGGGCCCGGACGTCGACCTGTCCGACGTCGACCCGCTCGCGCCGCGCTACCAGGAATGGGCCGAGCGCGCACTCAGGTACAAGACCGCCGCGACCACGCGCGCCGAGACCCTGCCGCTCGGCGGCGACAACCTCGGCCGCGACGTCTGGAAGAAGGCGCTCAAGGGCGCCCAGGTGTCGATCACGGTCGGGGTGCTCGCGTCGCTCGTCGCGACGCTGATCGGCACCGGGCTCGGCGCGGTGTCGGGCTTTTTCGGCGCCAAGGTCGGCGACCTGCTCGAGTGGGTCTACAACGTCTTCACGGCGATGCCGAGCATTCTGCTGATCTTCGCGTTCGCGGCGGTGTTCGGCCGCGGCGTGCTGCCGGTCGTGATGATCCTCGCGCTGACGGGCTGGACCGGCACCTACCGGCTGATCCGCGCCGAGTTCATGAAGCACCGCGTGCGCGAGTACGTGCGCTCGGCCGAGGCGATCGGCGCGTCGCGCTTTTCGCGCATGTTCCGGCACATCCTGCCGAACGTCTCGCATGTCGCGCTGGTCCAGCTCTCGCTGTACGTCGTGAGCTTCATCAAGTACGAGGTGATCCTGTCCTACCTGGGCCTCGGCGTCAGCGTCGACCAGGTCAGCTGGGGCACGATGCTGTCGGAGGCGCAGAGCGAGCTGCTGCTCGGCTACTGGTGGCAGCTCGCCGTCGTGACCGCGATGATGGTCGTGTTCGTCACGGCGTTCTCGCTGTTCACCGACGCGCTGCGCGACGCGCTGGACCCCAAGCTGCGTGGATTGGAATGAACCCACCCCCGAAGCGCTTCGCGCCTCCCCCTCGAGGGGGCGCCGCCAGCGGCCCGGCAAAGCCGGTTCCGCGGCGACCGCTCGGCTTGACCGATATCCTGCGGCCATTGCCGCCATTTCCCGGGACAGCAGCATGCTCTTAAGTATTCAGGACCTGCGTGTCGCGTTCCGGATGGGACGCGAGGGCGGCGAGATGCGCCGCAGCCACGCCGTCAAGGGCGTGAGCTTCGACATCCCCGAGAACCGCACCGTCGCGCTGGTCGGCGAGTCGGGCTCGGGCAAGAGCGTCACGGCGATGTCGATCCTGAACCTGCTGCCCGACAACGCCGAGCGCACGGGCCGCATCCTGTTCCAGGGCCGCGACCTGCTGACGACGCCGCGGCGCGCGCTGCGCGCGCTGCGCGGCCGCGAGATCGCCTGCGTGTTCCAGGACCCGATGAGCTCGCTGAACCCGGTGTTCACGGTCGCCGACCAGCTCGTCGAGCCGCTGATGCTGCACCAGCGCATGACGAAGCGCCAGGCGCTCGCGCGCGCCGAGGCGCTGCTCGCCGAGGTCGGCATCCCCGAGCCCAGGCGCCGCCTCGCGAGCTATCCGCACGAGATGTCGGGCGGCCAGCAGCAGCGCGTGATGATCGCGCTCGCGCTGTCGTGCAGCCCCAAGCTGCTGATCGCCGACGAGCCCACCACCGCGCTCGACGTGACGATCCAGCGCCAGGTCATCGACCTGCTCGCGCGGCTCAAGGAATCGCACAAGATGAGCATGCTGTTCATCTCGCACGACCTCGGCGTCGTCGGCGAAATCGCCGACCGCGTCGTCGTGATGCGCCACGGCGAGATCCGCGAGCAGGCCGAGGTCGCCGCGATCTTCCATGCCCCCCAGGACGCGTACACCAAGGCCCTGCTCGCCTGCCGGCCGAGCCTCGCCGAGAACCCGGCGCGGCTGACGGTCATCGACGACCATATCGCCGGGCGCCCGGCGTCGGCGGCGGCGCGAGCGAAGAAGGACCCGGCCGCGCCGGTCGTGCTCGAGGCACGCGGCCTCGCCAAGAGCTTCTTCTTCAAGGAGGGCCTGTTCGGTCGGCGCGAGTTCAAGGCCGTCAAGGGCGTCGACTTCCAGCTGCGCCGCGGCCACACGCTGGGCATCGTCGGCGAGTCGGGCTCGGGCAAGACGACGATGGGCCTGACCCTGCTGCGCCTGCACGAGCCGACCGGCGGCAGCGTGCAGTTCGACGGCCGCGACCTGCTCAAGCTCGGGCCGCGCGAGTGGCAGGGCATGCGCCGGCGCATCCAGATCGTGTTCCAGAACCCCTACGCGTCGCTGAACCCGCGCTTCACGATCGCCCAGACGCTCGTCGAGCCGATGGAGATCCACGCCATCGGCGCGAGCCACGCCGAGCGGCTCGGCCGTGCGAGCGCGCTGCTCGCCAAGGTCGGCCTCGACGATACGGCGCTGCCCAAGTACCCGCACGAGTTCTCGGGCGGCCAGCGCCAGCGCATCGCGATCGCGCGCTGCCTGACGCTGAACCCCGAGGTGCTCGTGCTCGACGAGGCGGTGTCGGCGCTCGACGTGTCGGTCCAGGCCCAGGTGCTGAACCTGCTCAAGGACCTGCAGGACGAGTTCGGCCTGTCCTATATCTTCATCAGCCACGACCTCGCGGTCGTGAAATTCATCTCGGACGAGATCCTCGTGATGCAGAACGGCGACGTCGTCGAGCAGGCCGAAACAACAGCGCTGATGGCCGCGCCGCGGCAAGATTACACGCGCCGGCTGCTTGGCGCGGTGCCGCGCGGCTACCAGGGGCCGGCGGGGCCCGCCGCCTAGGACCTTGACGCATACACTCCCCGGCCAGAGGGGGCCGCAGGCCGGCCCCGTCGCCACCACGGCACCCTACCCATCCCGCCTGGAGCGGAGATCGATGCGAATGCACTCGCGCAGGGCAGTACACGCCAAGCGGTTCGTCGCCGTCGCGACGCTGCTGCTGGGCCTGTGCGCGTGCGGCCGCGACGGCGGCAGCCCCGACGCCGCGCCGCCGGCGAGCAGCGCGCCTGCGTCGCGCGCCGAACGGCAGGCGCCCGAGCTCTGGTCCGAGCTCGAGCGCATCGAGCGCCAGGGCGCGTCGCAGCCCGACGCGTCGATCGCGGCCCTGCGCGAAATCCTCGGCCGCGCGGCCGCGGGCACGCCCGAGCGCGCCGAGACGCTCGCGCTGCTCGCCAACGTTTACGGCCGCGCGCGCGCGCGCGACGGCGTAAGCCTGCTCGAGCAGGAGCTCGCGGTCTGGCCGCAGACGCCCGAGGCGCGCGCGACGCGCGTCGACGCCCAGCTCGCGCTCGCGACCGCGCGCGCCGTCTACAACCGCGCCCAGGGCGACCTGCGCGAAGCGGCCCAGGCGATCGCCGACCTCGACCAGCTCGACCTCGGCCAGGCTTCGTCGCGCCAGCTGCTGCGCGCGCGCTCGACCCAGGCGACCGTGTTCAGCGAGACCGGCGAGCCCAAGCTCGCGCTGCACACCGCACAGCTCGCCGTCGACCTCGCGAACAGCTACGGCCGCGCCTGGCGCCGCGCCGTCGCGTACGACGACCTGGCGTTCTGCTACTACCAGGCCGACGAGCTCGCCGCGGCGCGCCAGACCGAGGACCAGGCGATCGCGCTGGGCCGCAGCGACCCCGACCCGGTGCTCATGAACGCGCTGCTGAACCTGCGCGGCATGGTCTATTCGGGGGTCGGCGACGACTCGATCTCGCGCCAGAGCCTGGTCGACGCGCTCGCCTACGCCGAAAAGTCCGGCGACGAGGGCCAGCGCGCGCTGGGCCTGGGCAACCTCGCCGACTTCCAGCTGCGCCACGGCCAGTACGCGCAGGCGCTCGCGACCGCGCAGCAGGCGATCCCGGTCGCGCGCAAGACGCGCCGCCTGACGGCGGAGATCGGCGCGCGCCAGAACGCCGGGCTCGCGAAGATCGCGCTGGGCCGCGTCGCCGAGGGCCGCGACGACGTCAAGATCGCGATCACGATGGACGAGCAGGACGGCTCGGCCGCCTATGTCGCGGGCGACTGGAACGAGCTCGGCCAGTACCTCGAGCGCGCGGGCGACTACGCGGGCGCGATCGACGCGTACCACGAGTACCGCCGCGTGATCGACCGGCTGCTGCGCGACGACACGCGCAAGGCCGTGATCGACACCCAGGAGCGCTTCGAGGCCGAGCGCCGCGCCAAGGAAATCGAGCTGCTGAACCGCGACAACCGGCTCAAGTCCGAGCAGATCCGCGCGCGCGACCTCTCGCTCGCGTTCTGGGGCGTGCTCGGCGGCTGCGCGGTGCTGATCGCGGCGCTGCTCGCGCTCGCCTACCAGCGCATCCGCCGCAGCAACCGCCAGCTCGCCGTCAGCAACGCGCACCTCAAGGTGCAGAGCGAGTGCGACCCGCTGACCGGCCTCGCGAACCGGCGCCACTTCCAGAGCGCGATCAAGCGCCTGACCGAGGCCGGCGGCGCCGGCCGGTTCTCGGGCACGGTGTTCCTGATCGACATCGACCATTTCAAGCGCATCAACGACGTGCACGGCCACGCGGCCGGCGACGTCGTGCTCGTCGAGATCGCGCGCCGCCTCAAGGCGGCCGTGCGCGAGCACGACCTCGTCGTGCGCTGGGGCGGCGAGGAGTTCCTGATCGTCTGCGGCGACGCGGGCGAGGAGCCCGCCGCGGCCGCCGCCGACCACCAGGTCGCGCGTGCGTTCGCCGACTCGCGCGCGCTCGAGGCGGCGCCTGCGCAGGCGCTCGGCCAGCGCCTGCTCGACCTCGTCGGCGGCGCGCCGGTCGAGTACGGCGGCCGCCCGATCGCGGTCAGTGCGTCGATCGGCTTCGCGAGTTTCCCCGTGGCGCCGCACGGCCTCGCACTGCACTGGGAGCGCGCGATCGACCTCGCCGACACCGTGATGTTCATCGCCAAGGCCCATGGCCGCAACAAGGCCTACGGCCTGACCCACCTCGACGCGGCCGACGAGGCCGGCGCCGCGCGCCTCGCGACGCGCCTCGAGGACGCCTGGCACGATGGCCGCGTGCGGCTCGTCGCGCTGCAGGGGCCGAACCGGGAGCGCCGTCCATGAAGCGCCTGTCCCTGCTCGCCCGCCTGGCGCTGCTGCCCGGCCTGTTCGCGGCGGCGGCCTGGGCCGTGCCGGGCGCTGCCGCGAGCTCGGCTGCGGCCCCGCACGCGGGCGGAGCCCCGGCCGCGACGCTCGACCCCGAGATCGCGAGCATCGAGACGCTCGCGATGCACGACGCGCCGGCCGCGCGCGCCGCGCTCGACGAGCTCGCGCACAGCGCGGCCGGGCTCGCCCACCCGGACATGATCCGCTTCGGCGAGGGCCTGGTCGCGTTCGAGTCCGGCGACACCGCGCTCGCCGCGCGCCGCGCCGACGAGCTCGCGGCCTTGCCGGCCGACGCCGCGCGCGGCCTGCTGCTGCGCGCGCGCGTCGCCGCGCGCCAGGCGCGCCTCGCCGACGCCGCGCGCCTCGCCCAGCAAAGCCTCGACGCCCAGGCCGACGCCTGCCCGCCCGACGTCGACGTCGAGGCGCTCGTGCGCGGCTGCGACGCGCTCGCCGGCGCGCAGGCGCTGAGCCTGCTCGTCGCCGACCGCATGAACCGCGGCAGTGCGGCCGAGGCGACAACGCTCGGCATGCGCGCGCTGACGCTCGCCGAGGCGGCCGGCGACCGCTACAACCAGGTCACCCTGCCCGGCCTGCTCGCCTGGGCCGCGCTGGCCCAGGAGCGCACGGCCGACGTGCGTCGCTGGCTCGACCAGGCCGCCGCGCGCACCGGCGACGACCCGCTGCTGATGGCCCAGGCCAAGTCCTACGAGAGCCTGGTCGCCGCGTTCAGCGGCGACAAGGCGACCCAGCAGCGCGCGATCAACGAGAGCCTGCTGCTCGCGCGCCGGGCGAACGCGCCGGCGCTGGTCGCACGCGCGCTGATCAACCTCGGCGACGCCTACATGCACGCTGGCCAGACCCGCGAGGCGATGGACGTCACGCGCGAGGCGCTGCCGATCATCGAGCATTACGGCGACGTCGCGGCGCAGCGCACGCTGCACCACAACCTCTCGATCCTGCTGATCCAGCAGCACCGCTTCGACGCGGCGCGCCACGAGGTCGGGTTCGTCGAGTCGCTGCGCCGCGGCCAGCCCGACACGACGCGGCGCATCCGCGAGCTGCGCGAGCTCGACGAGGCCTGGAGCGCCGCGGGCCAGCCGCGCGAGGCGATCGCCGCGTTCCACGCCGAGCGTGCGCTCACCGACGAGGCCAACGCACGCAACCGCGACGCGCAGATCGGCGAGCTGCGCCTCAAGTACGACATCGCGCGCAAGCAGCGCGACCTCGCGCTGTTGCGCCGCGACCAGTCGCTCAAGGACCAGCAGCTCGACAACCGCCAGCTCGCCCAGCGCGTCGGCATCGCCGCGGGCGTGCTGCTGGGCCTCGCGACCGTGCTCGGCGTGCTGATGGTGCGGCGCGTGCGCGCGGCCCAGGCCGAGCTGCAGGCCAACCAGGCCCAGCTGCGCGCGGCGAGCGAGCGCGACCCGCTGACCGACCTCGCGAACCGGCGCCATTTCCTCGCCGTGATGGAGCGCATGGACGGCGCGCATTTCGACGGCGCGCTGCTGATGGTCGACCTCGACCATTTCAAGCAGATCAACGACGGCCACGGCCACGCGGCCGGCGACGTCGTGATCTGCGAGGTCGCGCGCCGCCTCAAGGCGGCGGTGCGCGCGGGCGATATCGTCGTGCGCTGGGGCGGCGAGGAGTTCCTCGTGTTCGCGCCCGGCGCGAACCCGAGCCAGCTCGCCACGCTCGCCGAGCGCGTGCTCGACTGCATCGGCATGGACCCGGTGCAGCTCGAGAACGGCGGGCTCAAGGTGACGGCCTCGGTCGGCTTCGCCCACTTCCCGCTGCCGAGCGCGGCCGCGCCGGGCGCCGAGCCGGTGCTGCACTGGGAGCAGGCGGTCAACTGGGTCGACATGGCGCTGTTCACGGCCAAGGCCCACGGGCGCAACCGCGCCGTCGGCATCACGCGCGTGCACGCGGCCGACGCGGCCGAGTTCGCGCGCATCGAGGCCGATTTCGAGACCGCGCGCAATGCCGGCCAGGTCGAGCTGATGGAGGTCGCCGGTCCCTGATCGGATCGGATCGCCGGCCGGCCGGCCCGGAATGAACCGCCGGCCGGCCGGCCGGCGTGAGCCCGGATCGGGCGACCGCCGCCGCGTAGGGCCATGGCCGGGCGGGCGAGCGGCCGTCACGGCCGTCTGCTACCGTGCGCGCCAGTTCACAAGGGTGTTTCCATGGGCGCATTCGCGACAGCACAACTGCTCGGCATCCGCCGCGGCATCGAGAAGGAAAGCCTGCGCGCCAAGCCCGCGGGCGGGCTCGCGCTGACGCCGCACCCGGTGCAGCTCGGCAGCGCGCTCACCCATCCGCACATCACGACCGACTACAGCGAGTCGCAGCTCGAGCTGATCACGGGCGTGCACGCCGACGTCGACGCCTGCCTGCGCGAGCTCACCGAGATCCACCAGGCGGTCTACCGCGTGCTCGCCCAGCTCGGCGACGAGCGCCTGTGGGTCAGCTCGATGCCCTGCGGCCTGCCGCCCGACGAGACGATCCCGATCGGCCATTACGGCAACTCCAACATCGGCCGCGCGAAGAGCGTCTACCGCATGGGCCTGGGCCAGCGCTACGGCCGGCGCATGCAGACGATCTCGGGCATCCACTACAACTGGTCGATGCCGGGCGTGACGACCGAGCAGTACTTCGGCCTGATCCGCAACTTCCGCCGCTACAGCTTCCTGCTGCTATACCTGTTCGGCGCGTCGCCGGCCGTGTGCGCGAGCTTCGTCGCCGGGCGCGAGCACGGCCTCGAGCCGCTCGGCGACGGCAGCCTGCACCTGCCCCACGCGACTTCGCTGCGCATGGGCCGGCTCGGCTACCAGAGCGACGCGCAGGGGCTGCTCGCGGTCAGCTACAACAGCCTCGAGGGCTACGCACGCTCGCTCGACGCGGCGCTGACCCGGCCCTACGGCCCCTACGAGGCGATCGGCGTGCGCAACCCGGGCGGCGACTACAACCAGCTGTCGACGACGCTGCTGCAGATCGAGAACGAGTTCTACGGCACGATCCGGCCCAAGCGCGTGATCCGCTCGGGCGAGCGGCCGCTGCACGCGCTGCGCGAGCGCGGCGTCGAGTACGTCGAGGTACGCTGCATGGACCTCGACCCCTTCGAGCCGGTCGGCATCGCGGCCTCGACGATGCGCTTCATCGACGTGTTCCTGCTGCACTGCCTGCAGGCCGACAGCCCGCCCGACACGCCCGAGGAGATCGCGGCGCTCGCGCGCAACCAGCACAAGACGGCCGCGCGCGGCCGCGAGCCGGGCCTCGAGCTCGAGACCCGCGACGGCCCGCGCCGCCTCGTCGACTGGGGCGCCGAGATCGTCGCGGCCTGCGCGCCGCTCGCCGCCGCGCTCGACGCCGCGCATGGCGGCTCGGCCTACGCCGGGGCGCTCGAGATCGCGCGCACGCGCCTCGCGCGGCCGGCCGAATGTCCGTCGGACCATGTGCTCGCGGCGATGCGCGACTACGCCGACTCGCATGTGCGCTTCGTCGGCGCGCGCTCCGAGCGTACGCTGCAGACCCTGCTCGCGCTGCCTTTCGACACCGCCGTCGCGCGCCGCTACGCGGCGCTCGCGAGCGAGTCGCTACTCGAGCAGGCGCGCATCGAGGCCGCCGACACGCTCGACTTCGAGCGCTTCCGCCAGCGCTACGTCGCCCCCGACGCACTGCTCGCCTGATATGCAGATCCCCTCCCTCGCCGGCAAGGTCAGCGACGCCGAATGGCAGCTGCGCTGCGACCTCGCGGCCGCCTACCGCCTCGTCGCGCTGCACGGCTGGAGCGATCTCGTCTTCACCCATATCAGCGCGCGCCTGCCCGGCGCCGGTCACCGCTTCCTGATCAACCCCTACGGCCTGCTGTTCGAGGAGATCACGGCCTCGTCGCTGGTCGCCGTGGATCAGGACGGCAACAAGCTGCAGGACACGCCGTTCCCGGTCAATCGCGCGGGCTTCGTGATCCACAGCGCCGTGCACGCGGCGCGCGAGGACGCGCAATGCGTGCTCCATACCCACACGCGCGCGGGCGTCGCGGTCAGCGCCCAGGCCGGCGGCGTGCTGCCGATCTCGCAGCAGTCGACCTTCGTGCTCGCGTCGCTCGCGTACCACGACTACGAAGGCGTCGCGCTGCACGACGCCGAGAAGCCGCGCCTGCAGGCCGACCTCGGCGCGGCCAACTACCTGATGCTGCGCAACCATGGCCTGCTGACGGTCGGCACGAGCATCGCCGACGCGTTCCTGTCCATGTACATGTTCGAGAGCAGCTGCCAGATCCAGCTCGCCGCCCAGGCCGGCGGCGGGGCGCTCACCCGGATTCCCCAGCCCATCCTCGACGGCGTCGCCGCGTCGATGCGCGCCCAGACCCAGGGCCAGGGCGGCGCGTTCGTCTGGCCCGCGCTGCTGCGCAAGCTCGAGCGCAGCGATCCGGGCTACCGCGCCTGAGCCGCGCGGCCGGCCTCAGGGCTTGAGGTAGGCGTAGCCCTCGCGGCACTGCAGCCGGCCGACGCGCACGACGCCCGAGGGGGTGAACTGCGCGTCGAGGATGAACTGGCCCTTGTCGAGCTGGCGGTTCTTCAGCGTGATCTCGCAGACCTCGAAGCGCACGCCGCGCGCGACCAGCGCCGAGACGAGCTCGGCGTAGGTGATGTTCGGATGCTTCGCGTCGTGCGCGCCTTCCATCAGGAAGTCGACGCCCTCGGCGTGGGCGACCGCGACGATCGTGGTGTCGGGCGCGGTGTCGAGGTGGTTGCGGATATTGCGCAGGCCCTTGGTCGCCTGCTCGGCCGTGTCGTCGAAGTGGTAGACGACCTTGTCGCCGCCGTTCGCCGCAGGCGTGGCCGCCGCGGCCGAGAAGACCGGCGCGGCCGCGCCGATCAGGCCGGCGGACAACAGGGTGCGGCGCGGTGTGGAGGGCATGGCGGGGCTCCTGCGGTTCAGTGGAAACGCAACTCTGCCAGCTTCCAGCCGGTCAGGCCATCGCGTTCGAAGACGAACTCGACCGGCGCGTCGTCGGCGCCGCGCTTGAGCGCGTAGACGAAGCGGTCGAAGCTCTCGTAGCGGCCCGAGGCGATGACCTCGGGCGGCGGCGGCGCCGAGGCGGCCCCGGCGCTCGTCACGACGCGGTGGCCTTGCAGCAGCAGCGCGAGATTGTGCGGCGTGACGAGCTCGTCGACCATCGGCCCGAGCAGCGCGCCCGCGACGGCCGCGCCGAGCTCGCGCGCGTGGGTCGGGCGGTCGTGGCCGTCGCCCGCGAGGCGGCGCAGCAGGTCGAGCTTGACGCTGTCGCGCAGCGAGTCGAAGTCGACCTGCGCGGCGAGCGCTTCCTCGTCCTGCCGTGCGGCGGCTGCACGCAGCGTGCGCACGGCGAGCCAGGGCGTCGCGAGGAAGGCGACGAGCGCCGCCGCCAGCGCGAAGCCGGTCACCCAGCGCAGCACTTTCATGGGGCCGCGAGCAGCGCGAGCGCCGCGGCGACCTCGGCCGCGCCGACGCCGTCGGCGCGCGCGCCCGGCAGCTCGGCGAGCGCGGCGGCGCCCTCGCGCTTGAGGCGCGCGACCCATTGGCCGGCGTCGCGGCCGCTGTCGAAGCCGCGGCTTTGCAGCAGCAGGCGGCCGTCGGCGCCCTGCAGCTTGAAATAGAACTTGCCGTCGGCCTCCCGGTACTGCTTGAACAGCGGCAGCGCCTGCGCCTTGGCCCCGGCCGCCGGACCCGCGGCCGGCACGGCCGTGAACGGCGTCAGGCCGACCGCCGCGCGCAGCTCGGCGAGGAAGGCCTGGGCGAGCGCGCGCGCCTTCGCCGCGCCCTGCTGCAGCGTCGCCTCGATGCGCTCGGGATGCGCCATCAGCGCTTCGTACTTGGCGCGCATCGGCCCGATCTGGCCATCGATCTGGGCGAACAGGCGCTCCTTGGCCTCGCCCCAGGCGAGGCCCTCGCGCAGCGCCTGGCGGAACGCCGCGCGCTCGGCCGGCGTCGCGAACGCGTCGAAAATCTGCACGAGCGGCTGGCCCTCGGGGTCCTTGGGCTCGCCGGGCAGGCGCGAGTCGGTCTTGATCCGCGCGATCGCCTCGCGCAGCGCCTTCGCGCCGCCCTCGAACAGCGGCACGACGTTGTCGTAGCTCTTGCTCATCTTGCGGCCGTCGAGGCCCGGCAGCAGCTCCATCTCGGCCTCGACCTCGGCCTCGGGCAGCACGAAGAAGTCGCGGCCCTGGCCGAACAGGTGGTTGAAGCGCTGGGCGACGTCGCGCGCCATCTCGATGTGCTGGACCTGGTCCTTGCCGACCGGCACGCGGTGGGCGTTGAACATCAGGATGTCGGCGGCCATCAGGATCGGGTAGCAATACAGGCCCATGCTGACGCCGGCGTCGGCGTCCTCGCCCGCGGCGACGTTGGCGTCGACGGCGGCCTTGTAGGCGTGGGCGCGGTTCATCTGGCCCTTGGAGGTCACGCAGGTCAGCAGCCAGGTCAGCTCGGTGACCTCGGGGACGTCGCTCTGGCGGTAGAACACGACGCGCTCGGGGTCGAGGCCCGCGGCGAGCCAGGTCGCGGCGATCTGCAGGCGCGAGCGGGCGATGCGCGCGGGGTCGTCGCACTTGATCAGGGCGTGGTAGTCCGCCATGAAATAGAAACTCTGTACGCTGGCCGACCGGCTCGCGGCGATGGCGGGACGGATCGCACCGACATAATTGCCGAGGTGCAAGGTGCCCGTCGTGGTGATGCCGGTCAAAACACGCTGCTGCATGGCGAAGACTGATGGGGGGACGATGAAAGCGCTATTGTCGGCGCAAGCGGCGCCCTTGCCGGCGCACGGCTTGGCGGAGGCGCCGTGAACGTGCTGCTCACGCTGAGCGCCGGGATCAACCTGATGCTGGGCGGCGCCCTGCTGCTGCTCTGGTCGATGGACCGGCGCCACGTGTTCGTGCGCGACTGGAGCGCGAGCTGGATGCTGCTCGGCGTCGGCCTGCTGATCGGCCCGGTGCTCGGCGACGCGACCCCGCCCGGGGGCTGGCGCGCGCTGCAGTCGCTTGTCGCCGCGGCCTGCCTGATGGGCTCGCTCGTGAAGCTGCTCGCCGGCGCGCTCCTGTACCGGCGCCGGCGCCTGCCGGTCGGCCTGGCGCTGCCGGCCTGGCTGCTGATGGTCGTCGGCGTCGGCGTGCTGGGCGCGTTCGACATCCGCAGCGCGATCATCGTCGGCGCGCTGCTGCTCGCGGCGGGCAGCTGCGTCGGCGCGGCCGTGATGTGGCGCGGCGGCGACCGCGCCGAGCGCTGGATCGCGCTCGCGCTGCTGGGCCTCGCCGGCGTGCAGCTGAGCGCGCCGCTGCTCGACGCCCAGGGCCGCTCGCCGATCACGTACACGGCAGGCTTCGTCGTCCAGACGGTGCTGAGCCTGGGCCTGCTGCTGCTGTCGGTGGCGCGCGCGCACCGCGAGGTGTCGCGCCAGTCGCAGCGCTTCATGCTGCTCGCCGAGCAGTCGCTGCAGGGCCTCGCCGTGGCGCGCCACGGCCGCGTGCTGTATACCAATCCGGCCGCGCGGGTCATGTTCGGCTTCGATTCGGAGGCCGAAGCCGCCGCTTCGCTGATCGGCGAGCTCGTGCCGGCCGAGGAGCACGAGCGCCTGATGGCCGAGCACCGCGCGCTGCTCGCCGACCGCGGCGCGCGACGCGAATGGCAGGCGACGCGGCGCCGCCGCGACGGCCGCGCGATCCATATCCGCGGCCTGTCGAGCCACCTCGACTGGGACGGGGCGCCGGCCGAGCTCGTGATGATGATCGACGACAGCTCGCACCAGGCCGCGCTCGCGGCGCTGCGCCGCCAGGCCCTGCACGACGAGCTGACCGACCTGCCGAACCGCAACTTCGCGGTCGCGCGCCTGCGCGAGCTCACGCGCGACGCGCGCTGCCCGCCGCTCGCGCTGATCTCGGCCGACCTCGACCGCTTCCAGCTCGTCAACGAAAGCCTCGGCTTCGAGGTCGGCGACGCGCTGCTGTTCGCGATCGCGCGCCGGCTCGCCGCGTGCATGCCCGAGCGTGCGACGCTCGCGCGGCTCGGCGAGGACCAGTTCGTCGTGCTCGTCGAGGACGTCGGCGCGGCCGAGGCCGAGCGCATCGTGCGCGAGCTGCTCGAGCTGCTCGAGGCGCCGTTCGCGGTCAGCGGCATCCAGCTGTACATGCATATGTCGGCCGGCCTCGCGCTGTACCCGCGCGACGCGGCCGACGCGACCGTGCTGCTGCGCGCGGCCGAGAGCGCGATGCACCGCGCCAAGCAGATCGCCGGCTCGTCGTGGCTGCGCTTCGACCCGGCGCTCGACGGCGTGTCGCGCGCGCGCCTCGAGACCGAGCAGACGCTCGGCGCGGCGATCGAAGCGCGCGAGTTCCACCTCGAGTACCAGCCCAAGTTCGCGGCCGGCGCGCGCGCGCTCAGCGGCGTCGAGGCGCTCGTGCGCTGGCAGCGCTCCGACGGCACGCGCGTGAGCCCGATCGAGTTCATCCCCGCGGCCGAGCGCACCGGGCAGATCAAGGCGCTCGGCAGCCTCGTGCTCGAGCTCGCGCTCGCCCAGCTGCGGCGCTGGTGCGACGCGGGCGGGCCGGCCGTGCCGGTCGCCGTCAATGTCTCGCCGCTGCAGTTCGAGGACCCGCAGTTCGCCGAGGACCTGCTCGCGCGGCTCGACGCGCTCGAGCTGCCGCACGAGCTGCTGTCGATCGAGGTCACCGAGACGGCGACGATCGCGAACCTCGCGCGCGTGCTGCCGCAGCTGCAGCTGCTGCGCGCGGCAGGCGTCGACTGCGCGCTCGACGACTTCGGCACCGGCCAGTCCTCGCTGACGCTGCTGCGCCAGCTGCCGATCGCGGCGCTCAAGCTCGACCGCAGCCTGATCGAGCCGCTGCCCGAGCCCGGCGCCGCGGCGATCGTCGCGGCGAGCTGCACGATCGGCCGCGCGCTCGGCCTCGAGGTCGTCGCCGAGGGCGTCGAGACCGAGGCCCAGGCCGCGCACGCCGAGGCGCTCGGCTGCACCCAGCTGCAGGGTTTCCTGCTCGGCCGGCCGATGCCGGCGGCCGCCCTCGAGGCCCTGTTCGAGGGCCGGGTCGCGCCGGCCGGCTGAGGCGGTGCCCCGCGGTCCTAGGCGAGCGCGGCCATCGCCTCGCCCATGCGGACCGCGCCGTCGGGCTGCCAGGCCGGGTTGAACGAGAGCCCGGCGCGCTTCGGGAACAGCATCACGACGGTCGAGCCGAGCAGGAAACGGCCCATCTCGGCGCCGCGCTCGAGCGCGACGGCGCCGCCTTCGTAGCGCCAGTCGCGCAGCCGGCCGGGGCGCGGCGGGTTGACGACGCCGTGCCAGGCCGTCGCCATCGAGCCGACGATCGTCGCGCCGACGAGCACGAGCACGAAGGAGCCGAAGCGCTCGTTCTCGAACACGCAGACGACGCGCTCGTTGCGCGCGAACAGCCCCGGCACGCCGCGCGCGGTCGTCGGGTTGACCGAGAACAGCGCGCCCGGCACATGGATCATGCGCGTGAGCCGGCCCGCGCAGGGCATGTGGATGCGGTGGTAGTCGCGCGGGCTCAGGTACAGGTTCGCGAACGAGCCGTCGCGGAACGGCGCGGCGAGCGCCGCGTCGCCGCCGACCAGGGCCGTCGCCGAGAAGTCGTGGCCCTTGGCCTGGAAGATCTGCCCGTCCGCGATCGTGCCGAACTGGCTGATCGCGCCGTCGACCGGGCTGAGCAGGTCGGTCGCGGCGAGCGGGCGCGCGCCGGGCTTCAGCGCGCGCGTGAAGAAGTCGTTGAAGGTCTTGTAGGCGGCCGGGTCGGACTCGGCCGCCTCGGCCATGTTCACGCCGTATTTCGCGATGAAACGCCGGATCGCCGCCTGCGTGACGGCGCCGAGCTCGCGCCGCGCGAGCGCGCCGGCGAAGCGGGTCAGCGCCTGTTTCGGCAGCAGGTATTGGGGCAGGACTTTGATCCGGTCGGACACGGGGGCTCGCAGCGAATGGGGGGGTGAACAGGGGGCGCAGGATTGTAGGCCGCGGGCATGACGCGGGCCGCTGGCTACCATTGCAGGGCTAACCCGCTGCCGAGCCCCATGTCCGACCCCGCCGACCCCGCTGATCTCGTCCACGCCTCGTTCTACCGCTTCGTCGCGCTGGCCGACCCCGAGCGCGTCGCCGCACGGCTGCGCGAGCTCGTCGGCGGGCTCGGCGGCAACGTCGTCGTCGCGCACGAGGGCGTCAGCGGCGCGCTGGCCGGCCCGCGCGCGGCGCTCGCGGCCTTCGAGGCGGCCGTCGCGCGCGAGTTCGACGGCGCGCTCGACGGCATGGTTTTCAAGCACAGCGCGTGCACGACGCCGCCGTTCCACCTCGTCAAGGTCCACGTCAAGCGCGAGATCGTCGCGTTCGGCGTGCCCGGCGTAAGCGGCCTGCGCGACGCCGCGCGGCCCGACACCCATGTGTCGCCCGAGCGCTTCCGCGCCCTGCTCGACGACCCCAAGGTGCTGGTGCTCGACAACCGCAACAGCTTCGAGTACCGGCTCGGCCATTTCCGCGGCGCGGTCGACCCAGGCGTCGCGAACTTCCGCGACTTTCCCGCCTATGTCGAGGCCCACGCGGCGCGATGGCAGGCCGAAGGCCGCGAGATCGCGATGTACTGCACCGGCGGCATCCGCTGCGAGAAGACCGCCGCGTGGATGCAGGACCAGGGCCTCAAGGTCCACCAGCTCGACGGCGGCGTGATCAATTATTTCGCGGCCCTGCCCGACGCCGTGCGCGACTGGGGCGGCGAATGCTTCGTGTTCGACAAGCGCATCGCCCTCGACACCCGGCTCGAGGAGACCGCGACGACGGCCGAGCAGGCCTACGCGGGCGACGAGGCCGCGGCCTGGCGGCTCGCGCGCGCGAAGCGGCTCGACCCGGCGGGGTGAACGGTCTCAGTCTTCGAACAGATCGGCGTGGGTGCCGGTGCGGACGAAGACGATCGCGTCGTCCTGGAGTCGATAGATCAGCAGGAAATCACCGCCGACATGACATTCGCGATGGTCGGCCCACTCGCCCTTGAGTGCGTGGTCGAGCCACTCCGGACCCAGCGGCGCCTCGTCGGCGATCAGCAGCAGCATCGCCGCCTTGAGTCGGCGCAGGTCGTAACGGCCCGAACGAGAGAGCCGCTCCCAGTCCTTGCAGAACGCGCGGGTGTAGCCGCAAGCGCGCGGCGGCGGCGTGCGCTTACGGCTTGCCGGCTTTTCCTTCGAGCTCATCGAACAGCGCCGACGCCGAAGCGTGGCGAGGGGCGCCGCGCTTCATGGCCGTGCGCGCCTCGACCATCGCCGCGCGGGTCGCGGCGTTGGGCACCTTGAGCTCCAGCGGAAACGCCTGATCGTTGACGACGCGCTTGAGCAGGATGCGTACCGCATCGGACACGGTCAGGCCCATTGCGGCCAGCGCCTCGCTGGCCTGCGCCTTGACGTCGTCGTCCACGCGGACGTGAAGCATGCTGGTCCGGGCCATCGCGGGCTCCTTTCAGAGCTGCATTTTGTATCTCAATTGAGATTCGAGCAATCGACGACGACATGATCGGTTGGATCGTGGCCCGCGCCCGATCGGGCGCATTTGCGCCGACGCAAAACGTTGCAATTCCCACTGGCCGGCAAGGCGTCGCGCGCTTGGGATAATCGGCCCCGCACCTGAGAAAGCGTCCATGTCCAACCTGATCGTCCATGGTGGCCAGCCCCTGCGCGGCCGCATCATTCCCTCGGCCAACAAGAACGCCGTCCTGCCCATCCTCTGCGCGACGCTGCTGACGGCCGAGCCGGTGCGCCTGCGCGGCATCCCCGAGATCACCGACGTCAGGAAGATCGTCGAGGTCTTCCGCAAGCTCGGCAGCGAGGTCGCGGTCGACTTCGCGACCGGCATCCTCGACGTCCACCACAAGAACACCCACTTCGACCCGGCGACCGACCGCCTGCCCGAGGAGATGCGCTCGTCGATCATGCTCGTGCCGGGCCTGCTCGCGCGTTTCCACGCCGCGCGCATCGAGGACGACGTCAAGGGCTGCACGCTCGGCGCGCGCGAGATCGACCCCCATGTCGAGGTGTTCGAGCGCTTCGGCTCGACCGTCACGCGCTCGGCCGACAGCCTGACCGTGCGCGTGAATGCCGAACAGGGCGGCCTGCGCGCGAACGACCACTGGACCGACTACGCGTCGGTCACGACGACCGAGAACTTCGTGCTGTGCGCGGCCCTGGCCCAGGGCACGAGCACGCTGATGAACGCCGCGAGCGAGCCGCATGTGCAGGAGTTCTGCCAGTTCATGCAGCTGCTCGGCGCGCGCCTCGAGGGCCTCGGCACCTCGCGCCTGACGATCCACGGCGTGGACAAGCTCGGCGGCGGCGAGTTCACGTTCGCCGAGGACTTCCACGAGATCGTGACCTTCCTCGCGCTCGGCGCGATCACCGGCGGCGACGTCCAGGTCAAGAACTCGCACCCCGAGCAGTTCCCGCTGATCGACCGCACCTTCGCGAAGTTCGGCGTGCAGATCAAGCACGAGGGCGGCTGGTCGAGCCACCACTCGAACGGCCCGCTCAAGGTCAAGGAACCGTTCACGCGCAACATCCTGCAAAAGGTCGAGGCCGCGCCCTGGCCCTACCTGCCCGTGGACCTGCTGCCGATCTTCGTCGCGCTCGGCGTCAAGGCCGAGGGCAGCATGCTGTTCTGGAACAAGGTCTACGACGGCGCGATGGGCTGGACCTCGGAGCTGTCCAAGTTCGGCGCCCACGCGTTCATGTCGGACCCGCACCGCATCGTGACCTTCGGCGGCAAGCCGCTGAGCGCCGCCGAGGTCGAGAGCCCCTACATCATCCGCGTCGCGATCGCGCTGCTGATGGTCGCGGCGAGCATCCCGGGCCGCTCGGTGATCCGCAACGCGAACCCGGTGCGCCGCGCGCATCCGCATTTCGCCGAGAACATCGGCAAGCTCGGCGTCAAGGTCGAGTGGGTCGAGGGCGACTGAGCTAGCTGCGCGCGTCGGGCGGGATCGAATAGGTCCCGACCGCGTGCGCGACCATCTCGGGCAGGCCTTCCGAGTACAGCGCGACCTCGCCGACGACGAGCGCGCGGCCGCTCTTGAGCAGCGTGCACTCGGCGACGACGGCGCGCTCGGCGCTCGGCTTGCGCAGGAAGTTGATCGTCAGGCTCGTCGTCACCGTCAGCGGCTGGATGCCGATGCGGCCGAGGATCGCGATATAGAGCGCGACGTCGGCCGCCGTCATCAGCACCGGCCCCGAGACCGTGCCGCCCGGGCGCAGCTCGGCCGGCCCGACCGGGTGGCGCACCGTCGCCGTGCCGTCGCCGACCGCGACGACCTCGCAGCGCGTCTGCGGGAACTCGGCCGCGACGAAGGCGGCGATCTCGGCGAGGCTCGCGCGCCGGCTCATGAACCGGTCTTTCCTTCGAGCAGCGCCGCGACCGGCGCGACGAGCGCGCGGCCCAGCGCGAGGTGCTCGGGCGCGTCGAGGTGGACGCCGTCGATCGGGCTCGCGTGGACGACGCCGCCCGCGTCGAAGAACGCGCAGCCGGTCTCGGCGCACATCTGCGCGTAGGCCTCGGCGGCCCCGGTGCAGCGGACCTCGCCACCCGCGAACTTCGGCGCGATCGCGCCGCGCGGCGTCGTGATCGGCGGCGGCGCGACGATCAGGATCGGCGGCACCGGCATGCCGGGCTCGATCGGCGCCGTGCGGATCGCGTGCACGAGCGCGGCGAGGCCCTGGCTCGAATGCCAGGCCTTGTTCGCGTGGGTCGACTGGTAGTCGTTGGTGCCGAGCATCAGGATCACGAGCGCGAGCGGCGACTGGGCCTCGACGCGCTGGGCCAGGCCGTCGAGGCCCTTGCGGCCCGGCTTGAACGGGTCGTCCCAGACCGTGCGGCGGCCGTTCAGGCAGTCCTCGACGACGCGCTCGCGCCGGCCCCGCGCGTGCAGGCCGGCCTCGAGCACGCCGGGCCAGCGCGCGTCGAACGCGAGGCGTTCGCGCGTGCCGGGCACGATGCCCCAGGACAGCGAGTCGGCGTAGACGAGGATCTGTTGCGACATGGCGGGCTTTCGCTCAGGGGAGCCGCCAGCCTATCACCGCAGCGAATCTCACACGTTGTGGCAGGCGATCCGGCGGCCGTCGAGCTCGCGCAGCTCGGGCAGTTCGGCCGCGCAATGCGCGGTCGCGCGCGGGCAGCGCTTGTGGAACGCGCAGCCGCTCGGCGGGTTCAGCGGGCTCGGCAGCTCGCCCTCGATGCGGATGCGCGCGCGCCGGTCCGCCGCGCGCAGCGCCGGCGTCGCGCTCATCAGCGCCTGGGTGTAGGGGTGCAGCGGCTGCGCGAAGATGCGCGTCTTCGCGCCGACCTCGACCGCGCGGCCCAGGTACATGACCATCAGCTCGTCGGCCACATGCTCGACGACGCCGAGGTTGTGCGAGATGAACACATAGCCGGTGCCGAAGGCCTGCTGCAGGTCCATGAACAGGTTGAGGATCTGCGCCTGGACCGAGACGTCGAGCGCCGAGGTCGGCTCGTCGGCGACGACGATGCCGGGCTCGAGAATCATCGCGCGCGCGATCGCGATGCGCTGGCGCTGGCCGCCCGAGAACATATGCGGGTAGCGCGCGAGGTGCTCGCGGCGCAGGCCGACGCGGTCGAGCAGCGCGGCGACGCGCTCGCGCCGCTCGGCGCGGGCCAGCTGCGGCCGGTTGATCGCGAGCGGCTCCTCGAGCGTGCGCGCGATCGTCCAGCGCGGGTTCAGCGAGGCGAACGGGTTCTGGAACACCATCTGCACGTCGCGGCGCAGCGCGGCGACACGGGCCTTGTCCGCGCCGGCCGTGGCCTGGCCGCGGATGCTCAAGGCCCCGCGCGTCGGCGCCTCGACGAGCGTGAGCTGGCGCGCGAGCGTCGACTTGCCGCAGCCCGATTCGCCGACCACGGCGAGCGTGCGCCCGGCCGCGAGCGTGAAGCTCACGCCGTCGAGCGCCTTGACCTGAGCCTTGGGCCCGAACAGGCCCTGGCTGACCGCGTAATGGCGCGCGAGCTCGCGCGCTTCGAGCAGGGGGGCTGGTTGGGGGGCGGCGCTCATGGCTTGGGTTCTCCGCGCGGCAGGAAGCAGCGCACGCCGGCGGCGAGCGGCGGGCGCTCGGCGCGGCAGCGCTCGACCGCGTAGGCGCAGCGGGGCGCGAGCAGGCAGCCGGCCGGCCGGTCGTGGGCGCCCGGCACGATGCCCGGCAGGGCCTGGAGGCGCGCGGCGCCGCGGTTGTGTTCGGGGATCGCCGCGAGCAGCGCCTCGGTATACGGGTGACGCGGCGCGTCGAACAGCGCGGGCACGGCGCCCTCCTCGACGAGCTGGCCCGCGTACATCACGGCGACGCGCTGGGTCAGCTCGGCGACGACGGCGAGGTCGTGCGTGATCATCACGAGGCCCATGCCCTGCTCGGTCGACAGGCGCAGCAGCAGCGCCATGATCTGGGCCTGGATCGTCACGTCGAGCGCCGTCGTCGGCTCGTCGGCGATCAGCAGCCTGGGCGAGCAGGCGATCGCCATCGCGATCATCACGCGCTGGTTCATGCCGCCCGAGAGCTGGTGCGGGTAGGCGTCGGCGCGGCGCTTCGCGTCGGGGATCTCGACGAGCTCGAGCAGCTCGAGCACGCGCGCGCGCGCGGCCGCGCCGCGCAGGCCAAGGTGCTCGCGCAGCACCTCGGCGATCTGCGCGCCGACCGTGTAGCTGGGGTTCAGCGCGCTCAGCGCGTCCTGGAACACCATGGCCATGTCGCGGCCGATCACGGCGCGGCGCTCGCGCGCCGAGAGCTCGAGCAGGTCGCGGCCGAGGAACTCGAGCTTGTCGGCGCGCACGACGCCGGGCGCGCCGACGAGCTGCATCAGCGCGAGCATGGTCACCGACTTGCCCGAGCCCGACTCGCCGACGATGCCCAGGCGCTCGCCGGCCTCGAGCCGCAGGTCGACGCCGTCGACCGCGCGCAGGCTGCCGAAGTCGACCGTCAGGCCGCGAATGTCCACCAAAGCGGTTCCGGCGCTCATGCGGCCCTCTTGAGCTTGGGGTCGAGCGCGTCGCGCAGGCCGTCGCCGATCAGGTTTACGGCGAGCACGCTGACGAGGATCGCGAGGCCCGGCAGCGTGACGACCCAGCCCGCGCGCTCCATGTAGTCGCGCGCGGTCGCGAGCATCGTGCCCCATTCGGCGAGCGGCGCCTGCACGCCGAGGCCCAGGAAGCCCAGGCCCGCGGCCGACAGGATCGCCGACGAGAAGCTCAGCGACGCGTTGACGATCAGCGGCGCCATGCAGTTCGGCAGCACGGCCGCGAACATCAGCCGGCCCGTGCCCGCGCCGGCGAGGCGGCTCGCCGTCACGTAGTCGCGGCCGATCTCGGCGAGCGCGGCCGCGCGCGCGAGCCGCGTGAAGCCCGGCAGCGCGCCGATCGCGATCGCGATCGCCGTGTTCGCGAGGCCCGGGCCGAGCACCGTGATCACGCAGATCGCGAGCAGCAGCGAGGGCAGCGCGAGCATCACGTCCATCACGCGCATGATCACGGGCGCGAGCGCGTGCTGGTGGAACGCGGCGACGAGGCCCAGCAGCACGCCGGGCAGCATCGACAGCAGCACCGACGCGAGGCCCAGGCCCAGCGAGATCCGCCCGCCCCACAGCAGGCGCGACAGCATGTCGCGGCCGAGCTCGTCGGTGCCGAGCGGGAACGCGCGGCTGCCGCCGTCCGCCCACATCGGCGGCGCGAGCATATGGTCGCGGTACTGCAGCACCGGGTCGTGCGGCGCGAGCCAGGGCGCGAGCAGCGCGGCGAGCGCGATCAGCGCGAACACGCCGAGCGCCGCGAGCGCGCCGCGGTTCGCCGCGAACGAGCGCCAGGACTCGCGCCAGGGAGAAGCGGGGGCGGCGGCCATCAGTGGTTCGAGCGCATGCGCGGGTTGACGACGCCGTAGAGCAGGTCGACGCCGAGGTTGACGGCGATGAAGGTCAGCGCCGAGATCAGGATGCCAGCCTGCACGACCGGATAGTCGCGCCGCGAGATCGCGTCGATCAGCCATTTGCCGATGCCGGGCCAGGAGAAGATCGTCTCGGTCAGCACGGCGCCCGCGAGCAGGCTGCCGGTCTGCAGGCCGACGACGGTCAGCACCGGGATCAGCGCGTTGCGCAGCGCGTGGACGACGAGCACGCGCGTGCTCGACAGGCCTTTCGCCCGCGCGGTGCGCACATAGTCCTCGCGCAGCACCTCGAGCATGCTCGAGCGCGTCATGCGCGCGATCACGGCGAGCGTGCTCGTGCCGAGCACGAGGCCGGGCAGCAGCAGGTGCGAGACGGCCGAGCCGAACGCACCGGGCTCGCCCGACAGCAGCGTGTCGACGAGCATGAAGCCGGTCACCCGCGGCACGTCGTACTCGACGGCGATGCGCCCGGCCACCGGCGTCCAGCTCAGGTCGACCGAGAAGAACATGATCAGGATCAGGCCCCACCAGAACACCGGGATCGAGTAGCCGATGGTCGCGAGGCTCATCACGCCCTGGTCGAGCCAGGAGCCGCGCTTGAGGCTCGCGAGCAGGCCAAGCAGGAGGCCCAGCACGATCGCGAGCAGCAGCGCGAAGCCGGCGAGCTCGACGGTCGCGGGGAACAGCACCTTGAACTCGTCGGCGACCGGCGCGTGGCTCACGAGCGACTGGCCGAGGTCGCCGTGGACGAGCTGGTTCACGTAGTGCAGGTACTGCGCCCACAGCGGCCGGTCGAGGCCGAGGCGGTGCGCGACCTCGGCGTGGGTCTGCGCGTCGAGGCCCCGCTCGCCCATCATGATCTCGATCGGGTCGCCGGGCACGAGCCGGATCAGGCCGAACGCGACGAGCGTGACGCCGACGAGCGTCGGCAGCAGCGCGGCGAGTCGCTTGAACAGGAATTGCAGCATGCGCGGGGGGCGCCGTCAGGGCTGGGCCGCGGGCTTCGCGAGCACCATGCCGCCCGGCGTCGTCGCGACGTCGATCAGCGCGGCGGTCTCGGCGTCGAGCTGGCCGTCGTCCTTGCTCGCGCGGTACTTGGCCTGGAAGGTCGCGATCACGTCGTGGGTCTGGCGATCGTCCTGGCCGGTATGGGCGATCTCGTAGCCGAAGCGGCCGAGGCGGTCCTGGACCCAGGCGGCGTCGGGCAGCGTATCGGCGTACTGCACTTGCTTGGCCGCGACCTGCGCCGCGTCGGGCCAGGGGATGATGCCCTCGTCGGCAAAGCGCTTCCACGGGAACTGCGGGCCCGGGTCCTGCTTGCGGCCCGGCGCGATCTCCTCGTGGCCGAGGATATGGTCGGGGCGGATGCCCTGGCGCTTGACGATGTCCTTGACGAGCGCGACGACCTGGTCCATCTGTGCCTTCGGGAACGGCGCGTAGACGCGGCCGTTCGGCGTGTCGACCCAGCCCGGGTTGACGATCTCGATGCCGATCGACGCCGAGTTCAGGTTGGTCGCGCCGGCCCAGTAGGACAGGCCCGCGTGCCAGGCGCGGCGATTCTCGTCGACGAGCTGGTAGATGCGCGCGGGGTCGTCGCGCACGAGGTAATGGGCGCTGACCTGGCCGCCCGAGGTCAACACCTTGAGCGACTTCGGCCAGTCGGTCACGGTGTAGTGGAGGATCAGGTATTGCGCGCGGCTGTCCTGGTTCGCCGACGGGAATTCACGGTCGACGTAGGGGCCGCTGGCGCAGGCCGTCAGCAGCAGCACGAGCAGGCTGGCGAGGAGTTTCTTCATGGGCGTGGGGGCTTCTTGGATGCGTCGCGACGCGCGAACAGCGTAAGTCTGCCGCGGCCCCACGCGCAAATCGCGTTGCAGGCGCGCGGCATAACTTTTGCGAATGCGGGGTTAACCCGGTGCCGCCGGCCCGCTCAGTCGGGCAGTTTGCCGTCGACCATCAGCAGGCCGCCCTGGGTCGTCGCGACGTCGATCAGCGCGGCGGTCTCGGCGTCGAGCGCGCCGTCGAAGTTGGCCGGGCGGTACTTCATCTGGAAGGCCGAGATCACGTTGCGCGTGTGCTCGTCGAGCGTGCCCGTGACCGGGATCAGGTAGCCGTAGCGCGCGAGCTTCTGCTGTGCCCAGGTGATGTCGGGCAGCGCTTGCGCGTACACGCTCTGGCGCGCCGCGACCTGGGCGGCGTCGGGCCAGGGGATCACGCCGGCATCAAAGAGGCGGTGCCAGGGGAACTGCGGGCCCGGGTCGCGGCGGCGGTCGGGCGCGATGTCCTCGTGGCCGACGATACGGGTGGGCTTGATCCGGTGGCGCGCGACGATGTCCTTGACGAGCCTGACCACGGCGTCGACCTGGGCCGCTTTGTACGGCGCGTAATGGCCGTGGCGCTCGCCGTTCGCCTCCTTGTCGCCGGGGTTCACGATCTCGATGCCGATCGACGCCGAGTTCAGGCTCTGCGTGCCGGCCCAGTCGCTGACGCCGGCCTGCCAGGCGCGCCGGTTCTCGTCGACGAGCTGGTAGATCTCGGCCGGCTCGTCGCGCACGAGGTAATGCGCGCTGACCGGGCGGTCCGAGGCCGCGGCGCCGGTCAGCGTGCGCAGCGAGTCGGCCCAGGTCTCCTCGGTGTAATGGATCACGAGGAACTGGACCCGGCTGTCCTGGTTCGCCGACGGGTAGTAGTCGCGCTTCGCGTCGGCGAGCCCCAGCGGCGGCGTCGTGCAGGCGGCGAGCAGCGCGGCCGCGGCGAGCGGCAGGGCCAGACGGACCACGGGAATCGGCGCGGGCTTGAGGATGTTCATGGCAGCGCTTTTACGACCGCGCGCGGCGGCCCGCCAATGGCTTTGCGGCGGGCGCCCATAACTTCGCGGCAGTCTGCGCCGCACAGCGCCCGCGTCAGCGCGTGAACGCGAGCGGCCGGCCGCCGTCGACGGGCGCGGCGAGCGCGCCGATCACGGCGGCCTGCGCGAAGCCGGCCGCGCGGAAGCGCTCGAGCACCTGGCCTGCGGCCTCCGGCGCGCAGCTCACGAGCAGGCCGCCGCTGGTCTGCGGGTCGGTCACGAGCGCGCGCTCGGCCGGCGTGCCCGCGGCCGGCCAGTCGACCGCGTCGCCGTAGCCGGCCCAGTTGCGCGCCGACGCGCCGGTCGCGATGCCCTGCTCGGCGATCGCGCGCGCGGCTTCGATCCATGGCAGGTCGGCGAGGCGCACCTCGGCGCGCAGGCGCGAGCCGCGGCACATCTCGAGCAGGTGGCCGGCCAGGCCGAAGCCCGTCACGTCCGTGATCGCGTGGACCGCGTCGAGCGTCGCGAGCTCGGCGCCGACGCGGTTGAGCTGGGTCGTGTAACGCAGCATCTCGGCGTAGCCGGCCGCGTCGAGCAGGCCCTTTTTGAGCGCGGCCGACAGCAGGCCGACGCCGAGCGGCTTGCCGAGGATCAGCGCGTCGCCGGCCCGTGCGTCGGCGTTGCGGCGCACGCGCTGCGGGTGGACCAGGCCCAGCGCGACGAGGCCGTAGATCGGCTCGAGCACGTCGATGCTGTGGCCGCCCGCGATCGGGATGCCGGCTGCGCGGCAGACGTCGGCGCCGCCCGCGAGGACCTGGGCGATCACCTCGTGCGGCAGCTTGTCGAGCGGCATGCCGACGAGCGCGAGCGCCATGATCGGCGTGCCGCCCATCGCGTAGACGTCCGACAGTGCGTTCGTCGCGGCGATGCGGCCGAAGTCGTAGGCGTCGTCGACGATGGGCGTGAAAAAGTCGGTCGTCGCGACGAGCGCCTGCGCGTTGTTGAGCTGGTAGACGGCCGCGTCGTCGCTGGTCTCGATGCCGACGAGCAGCTCGGGCGGCACGAGCCCGGCCGGCGCGCGCGCGAGGAGGCTGCTGAGCACGCCGGGCGCGATCTTGCAGCCGCAGCCGCCGCCGTGGGAGAAGGTCGTCAGGCGGATCGGGTCGCTCATGGGGGTCCTGTTCCTTCGCCGTCTTGCGAAGATGCTTGCATGGATGCATGATTGCATCACATTTGATGACCGGACGAACGATGCGAACGACCGTCACGATCGACGACGAACTCTACGAGAAGGCGCTCGAAGTGGCCGACCCGGGCATGGACCGGGCCGACCTGTTTCGCGAGGCGGTCAAGACCTTTGTGCGCGTGCAGGCCGCGCGGCGCCTCGCGGCGCTCGGCGCGAGCGCGCCGCAGATGGCCGAGGTGCCGCGCGACCGGCCCGGCGTGGCGCCGCGGTGAGCGCTGTGCTCGTCGACACCTCGGTGTGGGTCGACCATTTCCGCGGGCGCAACGCGGCGCTCGTCGAGCTGCTGACGCAAGACCGCGCGCTCGCCCACCCCTTCGTGATCGGCGAGCTCGCCTGCGGCACGCCGCCCGGGCGCGCGCGCACGCTCGCCGACCTCGCCTTGCTCGAGCCCGCGCGCCAGGCGACGCCCGCCGAGCTGCTCGGCCTGATCGAGCGCGAGCGCCTGCACGGCCTCGGTTGCGGCTATGTCGACGTCGCGCTGCTCGCGGCGACGCTGCTGACGCCGGGCGCCGCGCTCTGGACGCTCGACGCGCGCCTCGCGGCGCTGGCCGCGCGCTTCGGCGTCGCGTACGCGCCGGCCTTCCCACCCGCTTCTCCAACCCGGCCGCCCGAGCCGCCCGCCACTTGAGCCATCGCACCCCCGTCCGCCCGGCCGACATCGGCGGCTTCGACACCGTCATCGACACGCGCTCGCCGGCCGAGTTCGCGCTCGACCATATCCCGGGCGCCGTCAACCTGCCCGTGCTCGACGACGACGAGCGCCGCATCGTCGGCACGCTCTACAAGCAGCAGGGCGCGTTCGAGGCGCGCCGCGTCGGCGGCGCGATGGTCGCCGCGAACATCGCGCGCCATGTGCGCGAGTTCATGGCCGAGCGGCCCGAGCGCTGGCGCCCGCTCGTCTACTGCTGGCGCGGCGGCATGCGCAGCGGCTCGTTCGTCCAGTGGCTGCGCCTGATCGGCTGGGACGCCCAGCAGCTCGCGGGCGGCTACAAGGGCTTTCGCGCCCACGTGATCGAGCGCCTCGCGACGCGCGTGCCCGAGCTCGAGCTGCGCGTCGTCTGCGGCGCGACCGGCAGCGCCAAGACGCGCGTGCTGCAGGCGCTCGCGGCGCGCGGCGCGCAGGTGATCGACCTCGAGGGCCTCGCCTGCCACAAGGGCTCGCTGCTCGGCGCGCTGCCGGATCGGCCGCAGCCCGCGCAAAAGGCCTTCGAGACCCAGCTCGCCCGCCAGCTCGACGCGCTCGACCCCGCGCGGCCGGTCTTCATCGAGGCCGAGAGCGTGCGCATCGGCCGCCTGTCGGTGCCGCGGCCGCTGATCGAGCGCCTGCGCCATGCGCCTTGCATCGAGATCGTCGCGAGCGCCGAGGCGCGCCTCGCCTACCTGCTGCGCGACTACGCCTACCTGGGCGCCGACCGCGAGGCGCTCGCGCTCACGCTCGACCGGCTCAGGGAGCTGCAGGGCCAGAAGACCGTCGAGCGCTGGCAGGCCTGGGCGCGCGCGGGCGCGCTGCCCGCGCTGTTCGCCGAGCTGATGAGCCAGCACTACGACCCGCATTACGCCAAGTCGCAGGAGAAGCACCTGCTGCGCTGGCGCGAGCGCGCGACCGTCGCGACCGAGGACCTCGACGAGGCCGGCATCGCGGCGCTCGCCGCGCGCATCGCCGCCGTCGAGCCCTAGCGGGCGAGGTCCGCCGTCCGCGCCCCGGGCGCATAGTCCTCGCGCACATGACCGGCGAGCTGCGCGGGCGTGAACCACACCGGCTTGGTCTGCATTGCGACGAACAGCGGCGTCTGGTCGGCGTAATGCGGCGAGCGCGCGTCGAGCGTCGCCGCGCCGAACTGGTGGACGCTGCGCGAGCTCAGGCGGCCGTCGCGGTCCCACTCGACGAACATGATCAGGGTGTCGCCGGCGCGCGCCTCGAGGCGGCCGGCCGCGTCGGGCTCGCCCCAGACCGAGCGGTAGGTGTCGCGCGCGCCGTCGATCGCGAGGTCGAGCGCGCCGCGGCGGATCCGGTTGACCTCGCCCCAGGGCGGGTCGAGCCGGCCGTAGTGCAGCTGCAGCGCGAGCATCGCCGCGCGCAGGCCGGCCGCGGGCGCCATCAGGCGCCGGCCGTCGGGCGCGAGCACCCGGTAGGCGGTCAAGAGCGCGAGCGGCGCCGCGCGGTTCGCGCGGTCGGCGTTGCGGTCCCAGCCGCGCAGGATCGTCCGGGCCGGCGCGAGGTCCGGGTCGGGCAGCTGCAGCAGTTCGTCCACGAGCGCGACGACCGTGGAGCGATCGCTGTAGTGCAGGTCGTACTTGTAGCGCCGGAACGCGTCGGCCGTGATCGCCGGGTCGGCGCCCCAGGTCTCCTCGACGCGCAGCGCGCGGTTGTTCATCTGCGTCTCGAGGCCCATGCTCGCCGGGAAGTCGGCCGCGTGCAGCTGGTCCTGCGGGCCCGTCGCGCGCAGCGGCGTGTTGTTGCTGTTGAACACGAAGCCCGAGGCCGGGTCCCAGACCTGCGGGACGCGCGCGGCCGGCAGGTAGGCGTGCCAGATCAGGTCCGAGCGGTCGCCGGGCAGGTCGTGGCGCACGTCGAGGTCGGGCGGCAGCGCCGGGTAGCGGCCGTTGTAGACGAAGCCGATATGGCCCTTCTCGTCGGCGTAGACGTAGTTGAGGCTCGGCACCGCGTTGATCGCGATCGCCGCGCGCCATTCGGCCAGGTCGCGCGCCTTGTTCTCGCGGAAGTACTGGAGCGGCTGCGCGACCTCGCCCATGCCGGCCCAGCGCAGCGCGAACGTGCCGCGCTCGGTCTTGAGCACGGGCCCGTGAATCGAGTGCAGCAGCGGCCGGTGCACGGTCCACGTCAGCGGGCCCAGCAGCTTCACGCGCAGCGCCGCGTCGCGCGTCTCGAAATGGCGCCACCGGCCGTCGAGCAGGTACTGGTCGGGGTCGTCGGGCTTGAGCGTGAGCTTGTATATCGTGATCAGGCTCGCCGGCTTGTTGACCGTATGGGCCCAGCCGAGGTGCTCGTTATGGCCGTGCAGCATGAACGGCGCGCCCGGGAAGAAGCCGCCCGCGACATGCCAGCCCTCGCCGCTCTGCAGCACCGCCTCGTACCAGGCGACCGGGCCCGTATAGGGCTGGTGCGAGTTCACGAGCAGGCGCGTCGCGCCGTCGGCCGAGCGCGGCGGCGCGACGGCGAGGCCGTTCGAGCCCTTGGGTGGCGATTCAGGTGGCGGCTCGGGCGCGGCAGGGGCCGCGTCGGGCGGCGCGGTCAGGCGCTTGAGCTGGTCCTCCATGCCGAAGAAGAACGGCGCCTTGAACACGAAGCCGGCCGCGATGTCCTCGCCCGTGACCGGCAGCGTGCCGCGCTCGACCTGCTCGGGGTGCAGGGCCGCGTAATGGTTGACGCCGTCGGCGTAGGCCTCGAGCACCGCGCGCACGTCGGCCGGCAGGTCGCGCGCGTAGCCCGCGTGCACGGCGTCCCAGACGCCGAACAGCTGGACCAGGTAGTCGGTCGGCGCGCCGGCCGGCCCCTTGACCGCCGCGAGCGTGCCGCGCGTCGCGCGCAGCACGTCCTGGAGCGTCGCGAAGTCGTCCTCGGCGTGGGCGTAGGCGAGGCCGTAGGCGACGTCGACGTCGCGCGGCCCGCTGATATGCGGCACGCCGTAGTCGTCGCGCTGGATGCGCGCGTGGTAGCGGGCCGCGCGCGCGATCAGCGCGGCCGGGTCCGGCTCGGCCGGCTGCTGCGCGCGGTCCCACGCGACGAGGCCCGCGGCCGCGAGCACGAGCAGGACCAGGGCATAGGCGGCCCAGCTCCGGGCGCCACGCCCGAAGCGCGTCGTCATCGTGTCTCCTCGATGTGCTTGTCGGCCGCGATTGTGCGTGCGGCCGACGCGCGCGCAGAGGCGTTAAACCCTCAGCCGACGGGGCCGACCGGCACGGCCGAAGCCGGCGCCGCGGCGGCCGCCGTCGCGTACGGCCCGGCGAGCAGCGCGTCGGCGATGCCGCCGCGGTTCTCGTGCAACGCGATCAGGCTGAAGTGGCAATGGCCGCTGCCCGGCGCGTGGGCGCGCTGGATCGCGATCTGGCCGAGGATCTCGTCGACCGGCCAGCCGCCGTCCTTGCCGGTGACCCGGCTCGTGAACATGCCGGCATAGACCGGCACGCCGCGCGGGTTCGCGGCCGCGCCGTGCCAGTAGTCGAGCAGCAGCTCGAAGCTCTGCGCGGCCTGCGCGCGCGGCCAGTAGAGCTGCGGCACGATGTAGTCGGCCCAGCCGTTCGCGAGCCAGCGCTCGACGTCGGCGTAGAGCGTGTCGTACTGGCTGAAGCCGCCGATGCCGGCAGGACGCAGCGCGGGCTTGCCGATGCCGAAGGGGCTGACGCCGAAGCGCAATCCGGGCTTCAGCGCGCGGGCGGCCTCGTGGATGCGCGCGATCAGCGCGTCGACGTTGCTGCGCCGCCAGTCGGCGCGTGCGAGCGCGCCGCCGCCCGCGCGGTAGGCCTGCCAGCTCGGCTCGTCGGGGAAGTCGAGGTCCGTCGCGCCGTCGGCGCCCTTGACCGGGTAGGGGTAGAAATAGTCGTCGATGTGCAGCGCGTCGATGTCGTAGCGCCGGATCACGTCGCAGAAGACCTCGAGGGTGTGGTCGGCCGCGGCCGGCTCGCCCGGGTCGATCCAGAGCTGGTCGCCATAGGGCTTGACCCAGTCCGGGTGGGCGTTCGCGACATGGCTCGCCGCGAGCGCCGACTTCGCGCTGCTCTGGCGCGCGCGGAACGGGTTGAACCACGCGTGCAGCTCGATGCCGCGCGCGTGCGCCTCGGCGATCCAGAACGCGAGCGGGTCGTAGAACGGCGCGGGCGCCTGGCCCTGCGTGCCGCTCAGGTACTCGCTCCAGGGCTCGAGCTTGGAGTCGTAGAGCGCGTCGGCGCTCGTGCGCACCTGGAAGATGATCGCGTTGAGGCCCAGCCGCGCGGCCGTGTCGAGCAGCGCGCGCGCCTCGGCCTGCTGGGCGGCCGTGCTCAGGCCCTTCTTCGACGGCCAGTCGATGTTCGCGACGGTCGCGACCCAGGCGCCGCGGAATTCGCGCGGCGCGGCCGCCGCGGCGCTGGCGGCGGGGGCCTCGGCCGGGCGGTGCAGCGCCGCGCAGCCGGGCAGCAGCAGCGAGGAGGCGAGCAGGGTGCGGCGATGGAGCGCCATGGCGTCTTCCTTCCTCAAACCTTCACGACGATGCCGCGCTTCCACAAGCCCCACGCGCAGGCGTACATCACGGCGACGAAGGCGATCGCGTAGGCGAGCGAGGCGTTGATCGGCGCGAGCCCGCTCGCCGCGAACGGCGCGTAGACGACGGCGTGCAGCGAGCGCCCGTCGATCTTGATATAGCCCATCATCTTCGCGACGAGGCCCGACAGCGCGAACAGGAACAGCGCGTTCACGCCGAGCACCTGGAGCGGCCGCACGAGACGCGCGAGCCGCGCGCGCGCGACCGCGTAGGGCTGGGCGTCGAGCAGCCAGTAGAAGCTGCCGAAGACCAGGCAGGCCCAGCCGGCCATCAGCAGCACGTAGGGCGGCGTCCACAGGCTCTTGTTGATCGGCATCAGCCAGAAGTCGCCGATGCTCGCGGCCCACAGCAGCAGCAGGCCGCCGATCATGTAGCCCATCGCCTTGTCGGCGGCCGGGCGCTCGCTCGCGAGCCAATGGCCGGCGAGCAGGCCGGCGATCTGGCTCGCGACGGCCGGCAGCGTCGACAGCAGGCCCTCGGGGTCCCAGGTCTTGCTCTGCACCCACAGGTGCGCGCCGAGCAGCGTGCGGTCGACGAACGCGCCGACGTCGGCGCCGGGCTCGAGCAGGCCCGCATGGACGACGCCGGCCGCGTCGGGCACCGGCACGAGCAGCTGGATCGCGCTGTACAGCGCCATCAGCGCGACGCCGACGAGCGCCTGGGCGCGCCAGCCGAGCCAGATCGCGAGCGGCGCCGTGAGCATCGTGCACAGGCCGATGCGCTGGAGCACGCCGGGGATGCGCACATGGGCGAGGTTGAAGTAGGGGATGTAGTTGAGCAGCCAGCCGATCGCGATGATCGTCGCGCCGCGGCGCAGCGTGCGCAGCAGCAGGTCGGTGCGGTTCGCGCCGCGCGCGCGCGCGCGCGCCGACAGCGACATCGTCATCGCGATGCCGCTGATGAACACGAAGAACGGGAAGATCCAGTCGGTGAAGGTCCAGCCGTTCCACTTCGCGTGGTCGAGCGGCGCGTACAGGTGGGCCCAGTCGCCGGGGTTGTTCACGAGCAGCATCGACGCGATCGTGAAGCCGCGGAACGCGTCGAGGGACAGCAGGCGTTGAGAGGCTTTCTTCATCGTCCTTCTTCTCTTCTTCTTACTTGCGGCCGAAATCGGCGGGGATTTTGAGCAGCGCGGTCACGGCCAGCGAGGGCAGCGTCGACACGAGCACCCAGGCGAAGAAATGCGCGTAGCCGAGCTGCTGCTGCAGCCAGCCGCTCCACATGCCGGGCAGCATCATGCCCAGCGCCATGAAGCCGGTGCAGATTGCGTAATGGGCGGTCTTGTACGCGCCGCCGCCGCTCTCGGCGACGAGGATCATGAACATCATGTAGGCCGTGAAGCCGAGCCCGTAGCCGAACTGCTCGAGCGCGAGGGCGCCGCTGATCACGGCCAGCGAGGTCGGCTGGGCCCAGGCGAGCAGCAGGAACACGAGGTTCGGCACGTGCATGACGAAGGCGAGCGGCCACAGCGTGCGGCGCAGGCCCCAGCGCGCGATCACGAGGCCGCCGAGCAGGCCGCCGAGCGTCAGCGCGCTCAGGCCGACCGTGCCGTAGGCGAGGCCGACCTGCTCGGTCGCGAGGCCGAGCCCGCCCTGCGCCGCGGGGTCGAGCAGGAAGGGCGTCGCGAGCTTGAGCAGCTGCGCCTCCGGGAAGCGGTAGAGCAGCAGGTAGGCGAGCGCGACGACGATGCCGGGCTTCCTGAAATAGGCCGCGAACACCGTCGCGAACTCGGGCAGGAAGGCGCGGCGCGGCGCGGGCCGGTCGGCGGCCGGGCGCGGCAGCACGAGGCCGTGCCAGGCCGCGAGCACGCCGAAGACGGCCGCCGCGAGCCCCAGCACGAGCGCCCACGCGAGGTGGCGCTCGTGGCCCTGCTCGAGCCGGCCGGCGAGGAACACGAGCCCGCCCTGCATGCCGATGTTGGCGAGCCGGTAGAAGGTCGAGCGCACGCCGACGAAGGCCGCCTGCTCGTGCGTGCCCAGCGCGAGCAGGTAGAAGCCGTCGGCGGCGATGTCGTGCGTCGCCGACGCGAAGGCCATCAGCCAGAACAGCGCGAGCGAGAGCGCGAACCACTGCGGCCCCGGCAGCGCGAGCGCGACGAGCGCGAGGCCCAGGCCGATCAGGAACTGCAGCGCGACGATCCAGCGCCGCTTGGTGCCGAACATCTCGGCGAGCGGCGACCACAGGGGCTTGAGCACCCAGGGCAGGTAGAGCCAGCTCGTCCACAGCGCGATGTCGGTGTTCGACACGCCGAGGCGCTTGTACATGATGACCGACAGGGTCATCACGATCACGTAGGGCACGCCCTCGACGAAATACAGCGAGGGCACCCAGGCCCAGGCCGAGCGCGGCGGCGCCGCGGCGCTCTCGGGAGCGGACTCGGCCGCCCCGTTCACTGGGGCACCCTTCGCGCTACGCGCTGTCCCGCCGAGCGGGAGTGAGCGCCCTTCGGAGCGGCCGTGCGGGCGCTCATGCCGCGAGCGCCGCGCGCACGCTGCCCGCGGCCGCGTCGAGGCGCGCCTTCGCGGCGGCCGGCGTGACGCCGAGCTTGATCACGACAATCGCCCATTTGACGCTCTGCTCGCACTGCGCGAGCGCGGCGCGCGCGGTCGCCTCGTCGCAGCCGGTCGCGCGCATCGTCAGCATCACGGTGCGGCGCACGAGCTTCGCGTTCGTCGCCTGCACGTCGACCATCAGGTTGCCGTAGACCTTGTTGAGTCTGACCATCAGGCTCGACGAGAAGGTATTGAGCGCCATCTTCTGCGCGCTGCCGGCCTTGAGCCGGGTGCTGCCCGAGATCACCTCGGGGCCGGTGTCGAGCAGCACGCCGAGCTCGGCCGCGTCGATGACCGGCGCGCCCGGGTTGTTCGCGAAGCCCACCGTCAGCGCGCCGCCCGCACGCGCGGCCTCGATCGCGCCGAGCACGTAGGGCGTGCCGCCCGACGCCGCGAGCGCCAGCAGCACGTCGTTCGGGCCGGGCTCGAGCGCGGCGAGGTCGGCCGCGCCGAGGCCGCGGTCGTCCTCAGCGCCCTCGACGGCGACGAACATCGCGCCTTCGCCGCCCGCGAGCACGGCGACCGCGCGCTCGCGCGGCCAGCCGAAGGTCGGCTTGAGCTCGACGCTGTCGAGCACGCCGAGGCGGCCCGAGGTGCCCGCGCCCGCGTAGAGCAGGCGGCCGCCGGCTGCGATGCGCGGCAGCGCCGCGTTCAGCGCGGCTTCGAGCTGAGGGAGCGCCGCGCGCACGGCCGCGACGGCCTCGACCTGGTCGTCGACGAACGCGCGCAGCAGCTCGGGCGCCGCGTAAAGGTCGAGGTCGGGGTGGGCGGTGCTCGGGGTTTCGGTCTTCAGCATGGGTCGGACGGGTCTGGCCAGTCTGCAAGCTTAAGCCGGCGCCGGCCGGCCGCGCCGCCGCCGCAGGGCGGCGGCCATAGCGGGAGCCCGGCCGGCCATAACTTCGCGGCATGCGCGCAACTACGGAGTCAGGGCTTTGCCAGCCCAGGCATGATGCGGGGTTGCGTTGTTCCCCACCGGAGTAGTCCCATGCGCATGCGCGCCCTGATTTCAGTCCTCGGTCTGGCCGCGAGCTGCGCGGCCCAGGCCGCCCTGCCGGTCGGCGCGGCCGCGCCCGACTTCACGGCCGATGCCGCGCTCGGCGGCCAGCCGTTCAGCTTCCACCTCGCCGACGCGCTCAAGAAGGGCCCGGTCGTGCTGTACTTCTTCCCCAAGGCCTTCACGAGCGGCTGCACCGTCGAGGCCCACCTGTTCGCCGAGGCGACCGACGCGTTCAAGGCCCATGGCGCGAGCGTGGTCGGCATGTCCTTCGACAGGATCGACACGGTCAGGAAATTCTCGACCGAGGAATGCCGCAGCAAGTTCGCCGTCGCGGCCGACCCCGACTCCAAGGTCATCCAGTCCTACGACGCCAAGCTCGTGCTTGTGCCCGGCGGCATGGCCGACCGCGTCTCGTTCCTGATCGGCCAGGACGGCAAGGTCAAGGCGGTGTACTCGAGCATGGCGCCCGAGGGCCATGTCAAGGCCATGCTCGCGGCGGTCGAGCAGCTCCACAAGCACCAGTAACAAGACGGGCCTGGAAAAAGAGCCCAACGGATCGATCGGGGAGGTCGGCGATGAAGCTTTACGGTACCAAGGGTTCGGGTTCGGCCGCCGTCGAGGCGGCGCTGGTGCTGCTCGGGCAGCCCTTCGAGGCGGTCGAGGCCGCCTCGTGGCAGCCGAGCCCCGGCAGCGAGGAGCTCGCGCGCATCAACCTGCTCGGCCAGATCCCGACGCTCGTGCTCGACGACGGCAGCGTGCTCAGCGAGAGCGCGGCGATCCTGATCCACCTCGGCCTCGCCCACCCCGACAGCGGCCTGCTGCCGGCCGACCCGGCCGCGCGTGCGCAGGCGATCCGCGGCCTCGTCTACATCGCCGCGAACTGCTACGCGCTGATCAGCGTGATCGACTTCCCCGACCGCTACTGCATCGACGTCGACGAGGCGACGACGCAGCGCATGCGCGACGGCACGCGCGCGACCCTGCACCGCCACTGGAAGATCTTCGCCGACGAGTTCGCCGCGACCGAGCAGCCCTTTCTCGGCGGCGCGGTGCCCGGCGCGCTCGACCTGCTCGCCGGCGTCGTGTCGCGCTGGAGCGCGACGCGCAAGGCGCTCGCGCAGCGCCGCCCAGCATTTCACGCGCTGCTGCAGCGCGTCGATGCGCATCCGCAACTCGCCCCGGTGTTCGCGCGCCACTGGCCGGCCGCCTGACACAATCGCGCGAAGACTTCCGGAGCCCCGCGCATGCTGAACGCCCTGTCAGATGGACTGAGCAGTTATGCCCTGCCCTTCCTGATCGCCGTTCCCCTCGCCCTGCTGGTCTGGTTCTGCACCGGCCGGCGCGGCGACGACGTCCTCGACGACGCGCCCGCGACGCGCAGCGGCGCCGCGACCCGGCCGGCCGGCCCGGCGGCGATCCTGATCGTCGACGACTCGGCCGTCGCGCGCGCCAAGCTCGGCAAGCTGTTCGAAGCCGCCGGCCTCAAGGTCACGCTCGCCAAGGACGGCGTCGACGCGCTCGAGCAGCTCGGCCGGCAGCGCTTCGACGTGATGATCACCGACCTCGAGATGCCCAACAAGAACGGCTTCGAGCTGATCGAGGCCGTCCAGGGCAGCCTCGACACCGAGGACCTGCCCGTGATCGCGATCACCGGCCACGACGAGATGCAGGCGCGCGTCCACCAGGTCCAGGGCCTCTACGGCATCTTCAAGAAGCCGTGGAACGACCGCGAGCTGCTCAAGCGCGTCGAAACGCTCGCCGCGCTGCGCAAATAACTCCCTAGACGATCGGCTGCGGCAACTGCTCGCGCGCGACCGCGCGCTGCACGGCCGGGCGCTCGAGCATGGACGCGAGGTAGGCCTGGATGCGCGGCAGGCTGCGCGCCGGGCGCACGAAGCCGCGCGTCCAGCGGCACAGCATCAGGCACAGGGCGTCGGCGACGCTGTAGTCGGCGCCGAGCAGCCAGGGGCCGCCGGCGCGGCCGAGCTGGCCCTCGATCTGGTCGAGCAGCGGCGCGATGCGCGCCTCGGCGTGCTTCTTGACCTCGGCCGTGCCGGCGGCGTTGCCGGCGTCGACCCAGCGCTCGGGGTAGTAGTACGCGATCAGCAGCGGCTGCAGCGTGTTCGTGAGCCAGATCAGCCATTTGTAGAACTCGGCGCGCGCGGGCGTGCCGAGCGCCGGGGCGAGGCCCGCGCCGGGGTGGGTGTCGGCGAGGTGGAGCAGGATCGCCGCCGTCTCGTAGAGCACCAGATCGCCGTCGACGAGCACCGGGATCAGGCCGTTCGGGTTGAGCTTCAGGTACTCGGGCGACTTGTGCGCGCCGCGTTCGCGCTCGACCTTCGCGAGCGCGAACGGCAGGCCGAGTTCCTCGAGCACGACATGCGGCGCGAAGCTCGCGTTGCTGGGGTAGTAGTGGAGGGTGATGCTCATGCGGGCATTGTGGCCCCGGCCGGCGCCCGGGGGCGCCGAATTTCTTTACGCCGCGGCAACGCGGCATCGGTAAGCTGCCCGCAGTCCGGCCGCGTTGCTGGACCGGCATGTCCAAGGAGTCCGTCATGCGTTTCCAACGCCCGCTTCAACTGCTGACCCTCGCCGCGGCCGCCGCGCTCGCGACCGCCCCGGCGCTCGCCGACGAGCACCACGACCGCTACGTGCAGGGCCGCATGGTGCTCGACGCGCGCTATCACCACGACCATTACTACCCCGCCGTCGGCTTCTTCGCGCCGGTCGTGCCGCGCGGCTCGGTCTCGATCGTGTTCGGCGGCGGCAGCTACTGGTACGGCGGCGGCGTCTGGTACCGGCCGTGGAACGGCGGCTTCCGCGTGATCGTGCCGCCGGTCGGCGTGATCGTGCCGGTGCTGCCCGACGCGTTCGTGACGCTGCGCGTCGGCGGCCTGCCCTACTACTACGCGAACGGCGTGTACTACCAGCCGGCGCCGGGCGGCTACGCCGTCGTGACCGCGCCGCCGCAGGCCGACCAGGCCGTCGCTCAGCCCTCGCCGCCGCCCGCGCCGCCGCGGCCCGAGCCGATCGTCTACCCGCGCAACGGCCAGCCGCCCGCGCAGCAGGAAGCCGACATGCGCGCGTGCAACAGCTGGGCCGCGACGCAGCCCGCGTCGGCGAACGACGCGAGCGTGTTCAGCCGCGCGGTCGAGGCCTGCATGGACGGCCGCGGCTACACGATGCGCTGAAAACGAGCCTTCCCCCGGCTCAGGTCGCGCAGCCGGACGCCGTGCCCGCCGATGCGGCCGGCGTGCCGCGCGCGCCGTAGCGCTCGGCCGTCATCTCGGCGAGGATGGACAGCGCGATCTCGGGCGGCGTGCGCGCGCCGATCGCGAGGCCCACGGGCCCGTGCAGGCGCGCGAGCTCGACCTCGATCAGGCCGAAATGCTCGGCCAGCCGCGCGCGCCGCTTGGCCTGGTTCACGCGCGAGCCGATCGCGCCGACGTAGAAGGCCGGCGAGCGCAGCGCCTCCATCAGCGCGAGGTCGTCGAGCTTGGGGTCGTGCGTGAGCGCGACGATCGCGCTATGGCCGTCGGGCGCGAACGCGGTGACCGCGTCGTCGGGCATCGCGCGCGTGAGCCGCGCGCCCGCCACCTCGAACGGGTATTCGTCGCGCGGGTCGCAGACCGTCACGCCGTAGTCGAGCGCGAGCGCCATCTGGGCGAGGAACTGCGTCATCTGCCCGGCGCCGATCACGAGCAGCCGCCATTGCGGGCCATGCCGGCTCAGCAGCTGCGCGGCGTCGAGGCACAGGCGTTCGCCCGGCCCGGCCGGCACGCTCAGCGCGACGGCGCCGCTCGCGCGGTCGAGGCGGCGCTCGACCTGCTCGCCGCGCGCGAGCCGCGCGAGCAGCTCGGGCACCTGCGAGGCGGCCCCGAGCGGCTCGAGCATGAGCTCGAGCGTGCCGCCGCAGGGCAGGCCGAAGCGCTGCGCGGCTTCGGCGCCGACGCCGTAGACGACGAGCTCGGGCGCCTCGAGCGCGAGCGCGCCGTCGCGCAGCCGCGCGACCAGGTCGTCCTCAATGCAGCCGCCCGAGACCGAGCCGGCGATCTGGCCGTCGTCGCGGATGCCGACCCAGGAGCCGACCGGCCGCGGCGCCGAGCCCCAGGTCCGCGTGATCGTGCCGAGCACGACGCCGCGGCCCTCGGCGAGCCAGGCCGCGACGCTGCGCAGCACGTTGAGGTCGGTGTTGTCCATGGTCGGGCCTTGATCGAGCCGCGACCATACCCGGATTTGCGCGGCCCCGCCGGGCCCGGATCGAGAAGCCCGACGCGTAACGGCTCCGGGCTAGAACGCACGCCGCGGCCGAGGCACGGCTTGCAAAGCGTTACGTCCCGGGCGGGGCGGTCCGCAGCGACCGCTTAAAATAGTCCCTCGCCCATAAGAATCCGCGTCCTCGAGGCGCTCTGGCGCCATGCCGTCGTCCGCCGCAGTACCCCACCCCCACGATCGCCTGCTCCATGTCGACGCCCTCAAGGCCGTCGCGGCGCAGCTCATCGTGCTCCACCACCTGTCGGCCTACGGACCGATCGCCGACGCCGTGCAGACCCTGCTGCCGGCCGTGATCGCCGGGCTGTACCGGCACGCGCGCCTCGCCGTCCAGGTCTTTCTCGTCGTCGGCGGCTTTCTTTCCGCGCGCGCGCTTTCCAAGCGCGGCCGCCTCGTCGACCTCGCGGTGCCGGGCCTGCTGTGGCGCCGCTACCTGCGCCTGACCCTGCCCTTCATGGCCGCGGTCGGCCTGAGCCTCGGCTGCGGCCTGCTCGTGCGGCCCTGGCTGCCCGAGCTCGTGCCCGACGAGGTCACGCTCGCCCAGCTGCTCTCGCACGCGCTGCTGCTGCAGGGCGTGCTCGGCCACGACGCGCTGACGGCCGGCGCCTGGTACGTCGCCGTCGACTTCCAGCTGTTCGCGCTGCTGATCCTGCTGCTGTGGCTCGCGCGCCGGCTCGAGTTCTCGCGCCTGGCGCTGGCCTGGCGCGGCGTCGTCGGGCCGCTGCTCGTGCTCGCGCTCGCGACGGCCTCGCTGTGGCTGTTCAACCGCAACCCGGGGCTCGACAACTGGGGCCTGTATTTCTTCGGCGCCTACGGCCTCGGCGCGCTGCTGCACTGGGCGCTGAAGTCCGAGCAGGCGCCCGCGCACCTCGCGCTGATCAGCGCCGTCGGCCTGCTCGCGCTGGGTCTCGAATGGCGCGACCGCATCGCCGTCGCGCTCGTCGCGGCCTGGCTGCTCGCGGCGCTGCACTGGCATCACCAGCGCGGCGGCCTGCAGCCGCTCGCGCGGCGCCGTCTCGGCCGCTGGGTCGGCTGGCTCGGCACCCATTCCTACGCGCTGTTCCTCGTCCACTATCCGGTCTGCCTGCTCGTCAACGCGCTGTTCGAGCAGCAGCAGATGGACGGCGGCGCGGCCGGCGTCGCGATGATGCTCCTCGCCTGGGGCCTCGCGAACCTCGCGTCCGTGCCCTTCCACCGCTGGATCGAGCGGCCCGCCGGCCGCTTGCGCTTCGGCGCCCTGTTCGCCGGCGCTCAGCGCGCCTGAGGCCGCCGCCCGGGCCCCCTATAGTGCGCTCATCCCTGGGGAGGGGGCGCATGTCGATCAAATCCATCCTGGCCGGCCTCGGCGCCGGCCTCGCTTGTCTGTGCACGGCCGCCGCGGTCGCCGCCGTCGATGCAGCGGCGCCGGTGCGCACGCTTGCCGGCATCAGCGAGTACCGGCTCGACAACGGCCTGCAACTGCTGCTGATGCCGGTCGCCGGCGCGGGTCGGACCTTCGTGACCGTGACCTACAAGGTCGGTAGCCGCATGGAGGGGCCGCAGGAGGCCGGCATGGCCCATCTGCTCGAGCACGTCACGTTTCGCGGCGCGCGCGACGCCCAGGGGCAGCTCCACGACCTGGGCACCGAGGTCCGCAAGCTCGCGCCGACCGCGAACGGCCAGACCACCATCGACGCGACCAGCTACACCGAGAACTTCCTGCCCGACGCCGCGACGCTCGCCGAGGTGCTGCGCCTCGAGGCCGCGCGCGTGCGCGGCGCGCGCCTCGAGCAGCAGGACTTCGACAAGGAAAAGCCGATCGTGCTCAACGAGATGGGCATGCGCGGCGCGGGCCTCGTGCGCCAGATGATCGAGGCGCTCGCGGCCGGCGCGTTCCGCGTGCACCCGTACGCGCGCCCGGTGATCGGCACGACGGAAGACATCGAGCACCTGTCGCTGGACACGCTGCGCGGCTTCTACGAGAAGTTCTACCGGCCCGACAACGCCGTGCTGATGATCGCCGGCGAGTTCGACCCGGCCGCGACGCTGGCCGCCGTGCAGGCGAGCTTCGGCGCCGTCGCGCGGCCCGACGCGCCGCTGCCCGCGCCGAGCTTCGACGAGCCGCAGCAGACCGAGCCGCGCGTCGTCGAGTTGCATACCGACCAGACCGCGATCGCGATCGGCTACCACGTGCCGGGCTTCGCCGACCCCGACGCGGCCGCGCTGCTCGTCTGGAGCAACCTGCTGCCGCAGGTGCGCAACGACGTGCTCACGGACGCCGCGAATCGCGCGGGCCTGTGGCGCGACTGGCGGCCCACGCACGACCCGTTCGCCGTGGCCCTCGGCACGAGCCTGCCCAAGACGCGCAGCGACACGGCCGCCGCGCGCGCGCAGCTCGCCGGCGAGGCCGAGGACTGGGCCGTGCAGCTCGAGCGCGCGGAGTTCGGCAGCGCCGACGACGAGCGCCGCATGATCGTCGCGATCGAGCGCGCGCGCAGCGACTGGGGCCAGGCGCTGCGCGCGCCGGGCCCGGCCTCGGCGCTGGTCGCGCAGGCCGTCGGCGCGGGCGACTGGCGCCTCGTCGCGAAGCTCGCCGACGAGCTCGAGCGGCTCAAGCCCGACCAGGTCGCGCGCGTCGCGGACCGGTACGCGGCCGCGCGCAACCGCACGATCGTGCTCGGCGTGACCGACCCGGCCGTGACCGCGCTGCGCGTCGAAGAGCACCCGCTGACGGGCCTCGCGGGCTGGTTCCGCAAGCCGGTGCCGGTGCAGGGCCACGAGGACGTCGACGCGGCCGTCGCCGACCTGCGCGCGCCGGCCGCGGTCGCGACCGGCGGTGCTGCATTCGAGACCGACGCGGCCGGACTCGACCGCGCGGTCCAGCGCGTCGACCTCGCGAGCGGCATCCAGATCGCCGCGATCGTGCGGCACACGCCGAACGACCGCGTCACGCTGCTGCTGCGCCTGCGCTGGGGCGTGCCGCCGGGCGGCAACGCGGCCTGGCGCGCGCTGGCCGCCGAACTGCTCGGCGCAGGCACCCACGGCGGCCGGCCGCTCACGCGCGAGCAGATCGACTACCTGAAGGCCAGGCTGCAGCTCGAGCTCAGCCTCGCGCCGGGCCCGCAGGGCCTGACCGTCGGCCTCACGGTGCCGAGCGCGAATCTGCAGCTCGCTCTGCTGCTCGTGCGCGACCTGCTGCGCGACCCCGACCTGCCGGCCGGCGCGTTCCGCGATCTCAAGGCCCGCATGCTCGCGCGCCTCGCGGCCGACGCCCATGGCGCCGACTGGGCGCCCGAGCTCGCGCGCGCGCACCGCATGCAGGCCTTCGGCCTGAAGCCAGGCGACCCCGGCTATGCGTACGGCGTGCGCGAGCAGCTCGAGCAATGGCAGGCGCTCGACATCGACGCGCTGCGCGACTTCCTGCAGCGCTGCTGCGCGGCCGACGCGCTGAGCGTCAGCGCGGTCGGGCCGCTGCCCGGCTACTTCGCGCCGTTGATCGAGGCCGATTTCGGCGACTGGAAGCGCCGGAAAACCGCTCTGCCGCCCTACGCGCGCGTCGCGCTCGCGTTCCGGCCCGAGGACGGCGCGCGCTTCGTCACGCCCGCGCGCGCCGGCGCGAGCGCCGAACGCGCGACCGCGCAGGTCCGCCTGGCCCAGGGCTTCGCGCTCAACGACGCCGACGCCGATGCGATGGCGCTGCGCGTCGGCGCACGCATCCTCGCCGGCGGCATGACCAGCGGCTCGCGCCTCGCCGACCGGCTGCGCGGCCATGACGCGCTGAGCTACACGGTCGACTACCAGCTGAACCTGCCGCCGTTCGGCGACGCCGCGACGCTGACGCTGCACGCGACGGCCGCGCCGGCCGACGCGCAGCGCGTCGAGACGGCGATGCGCGAGGAGATCGCGCGCCTGCTGCAGGACGGCATCACCGAGGCCGAGCTCGCCGACGCGCGCCGCGAGGGCCACCTCGCGCTGCGCCGCGCGCTCAGCGACGACACCGCGCTCGCGGGCGCGCTGCTGGCCCAGTTCGACCGCCCCGAGGGCTTCGCGGCGACCCAGGCGCGCGAGGCCGCGGCGCTCGACGCGCTGAGCGTCGCGAGCGTCAATGCAGCGCTGCGGCGCGCGCTGCGGCCCGAGCGCTGGGTCGTGACGCTGACCGACGCGGCGATGGCGCCGTAGCGGCCGGCGCCGCTACGCCCCGCTACGCGGCGGCGCTCTCCCGCCGCTGCAGGTCGGCGAGCGTCCTGCCGGCCTCGTCGCGAAAGCGCGCGTCGAGCACCGTCAGCGTCTCGATGCGGTCGACGCGGAAGGTGCGGAAGTCCTGGCGCAGCTCGCACCATGCTGCGAGCGTCCAGACCGGCCCCCAGAACATGCAGGCGAGTGGCCGCACGACGCGCTCGCTGCGCGCTTCGGCGAGGTCGAGATAGCGCAGGTGCAGCTTGTGGCGCGTCTCGGTGGCCTCGCGCAGGCGCTCGAGCTTGGCGCTGGTATCGGCCGTCAGGCCCGCGAGCGGCGCGAACAGCGCGAGGCTCTCGGCCGCCGCGCGCTCGGGCGCGGGCAGCACGGGCAGGATCTTGGTCAGCGCCTGCTCGGCCTGGGCGGCGAGGCCGCTGTCGAGCGCGTGGCGCGACAAGCGCACCGCGGCGACGAGCGCCTGCGCCTCGGCCTTCGTGAACATCAGCGGCGGCAGGTCGAAGCCCGCGCGCATGCGGTAGCCGACGCCGGCCGCGCCGTCGATCGGCACGCCCTGGGCCTGCAGCGCGGCGATGTCGCGGTAGACCGTGCGCATCGAGACCTCGAGCCGCGCGGCGAGGAAGTCGGCCGTCGTCAGGCGGCGGCCGCGGATCAGCTGGACGAGTTGGAACAGGCGGTCGGCGCGGCGCATGCGCGCATCTTAGGGGGCGGCGGCCGCGCGTCAGGCCGCCGTCGCCTGGCGCACCGCGCGCTCCCAGCCCGCGAGCAGCGAAGCCGCGCGGTCGCGCGACATCTGCGGCGTGAACACGCGCGTGTCGCGCTCGGGGTCCTGGGCGAGCCCCTCGAGCCCGAAGGCCGCGGCCGCGAGCTGGGCCGCGCCGAGCGCCGTCGTCTCGACCATGGTCGGGCGCACGACCGGGATGCCGAGCAGGTCGGCCTGGAACTGCATCAGCGCGTTGTTGACCGACGCGCCGCCGTCGACGCGCAGCTCGGCGAGCGGCGCGACGCCGGCCGCGCGCGCGTCGCGGTCCATCGCCTGGAGCAGCGCGGCGCTCTGGAACGCGATCGAGTCGAGCGCGGCGCGCGCGAGGTGGGCGGCCGTCGTGCCGCGCGTGAGGCCGACGATGGTGCCGCGCGCCTCGCCCTGCCAGTAGGGGGCGCCGAGGCCCGTGAACGCCGGCACCATGACGACGCCGCCGCTGTCGGGCACGCTGCCCGCGAGCGCCTCGATCTCGGCGCTGTGGCGGATCAGGTCGAGGCCGTCGCGCAGCCACTGGACGACCGCGCCGCCGATGAACACGCTGCCCTCGAGCGCGTACTGCGCGGGCGCGGCGCTGCTTTGCGCGGCGCGCGTCGTGAGCAGGCCGTTCGCCGATTTCAGGGCCTCGGTGCCGCTGTGCATGAGCATGAAGCAGCCGGTGCCGTAGGTGTTCTTGGCGCGGCCCGGCGCACGCGCCTGCTGGCCGTACAGCGCGGCCTGCTGGTCGCCGGCGACGCCGCCGATCGCGACCGGCGCGCCGAAATGCTCGGCCAGGGTCGTGCCGTAGCGATGCGCGCTCGGGTGGACCTCGGGCAGCAGCGCCGCCGGGAGGTCGAACAGGCGCAGCAGCTCCGGGTCCCAGCGGCTCGCGTGGATGTCGTAGAGCAGGGTGCGCGACGCGTTGCTGACGTCGGTCGCGTGCACGGCACCGCCGGTCAGCTGCCACAGCAGCCACGTGTCGATCGTGCCGCAGGCGAGCTCGCCGGCCTCGGCGCGCGCGCGCGCGCCCGGCACCTGGTCGAGCAGCCAGCGCAGCTTGGTCGCCGAGAAATAGGCGTCGACGACGAGGCCGGTGCGCGCGCGGATCAGCTCGGCATGGCCTTCGCGGCGCAAGCGCGCGCAGTCGTCCTCGGTGCGGCGGTCCTGCCAGACCAGCGCCGGGTGCAGCGGCCGGCCGCTCGCGCGCTCCCACAGCACGACGGTCTCGCGCTGGTTGGTGATGCCGATCGCCGCGATGTCGGTGGCGGCGAGCCCGGCGCGCGCAAGCGCGTTGCGCGCGACCGCGAGCTGGGTCTGCCAGATCTCGAGCGGGTCGTGCTCGACCCAGCCCGGCTGCGGGTAGGACTGGCGGAATTCGAGCTGGGCGCTGGCCACGATGCGGCCGGCGAGGTCGAAGACGATGGCACGCGAACTGGACGTGCCCTGGTCGAGTGCGAGCAGGTGCGGCATGGAGTCAGTTTAGATCTGGATCGCGCCGCGCCGCGCGCCGCGCAAGTCCCTCGTGCTGCACAGATACGCGACAGGCAATCCCTAGGCGCCCGCCCTAGGCGTGGGCCGCCTCGGTCTGCATCGCGCGCAGGTTGACCGTGAACACCGAGCCCTGGCCCGGCGTGCTGCGCACGCTGATGCCTCCGCCCATCTGCTCGACGAGCAGCTTGACGATCGTCAGGCCCAGGCCCGTGCCGGGCTTCTGGGCGGTCGCGGCGAGGCGCTGGAAGGGCTGGAACAGGCGGCCGAGGTCGGCCTCGCTGATGCCGGCGCCTTCGTCGCTGACCGCGATCTCGACCCATTCGCCCTGCGGCAGCACGTCGAGCACGACGCGGCCGCCCGGGCGGTTGTACTTGCATGCGTTGCTGAGCAGGTTGGTCAGCACCTGGCCGAGGCGCTGCGGGTCGGCCCAGACGCGCACGCCGGCCGGCGCGCGCACCTCGAGGCGCGCGCCCGCGTCCTGCGCGTGGCCGACGTTGAGCGCGAGCGCCGTGCGGATCACGGGCTCGAGTTCGGTCGAGCCGCACTCGAGGCTGAAGCGGCCCGCGTCGATGCGGCTGATGTCGAGCACGTCGTCGACGAGGTGCAGCAGGTGCTTGCCGGCCGCGTTGATCATGCCGACGCGCTGGTGCTGCTGCGCGCTCAGGCGCTCGTCGGGGTCGATCGAGAGCAGCTCCGACAGGCCCAGCACCGCGTTCAGCGGTGTGCGCAGCTCGTGGCTCAGGCGCGACAGGAACTGCATGCGCGCCGACGCGACGCGCTCGGCCGTGAGCTTGTCGCTCGCGAGGCGCTCCTGGGCGACGCGCTCGCTCGCGTCGCGCGTGATGCCGACGAGGCGCAGCACGCCCGCGCCGGCATCGTGGACGGTGCCCGTGATCTCGACATAGCGCAGGCGCGGCGCGCCGTCGGGGCTGGTCGCACGCACGCGGAAACGGTGCGCGAGCGAGCCGCCCTCCGCGACGACCTCGTCGAGCGCGAGGCGCAGGCTGCGCGCGTCGGCGAGGTCGACGTGGCGGAACAGCTGCTCGCGGGCGATCACGAGGTCGTCGGCGCCGGCCTCGAAGCCGAAGGTCATGCAGGCGCGGCGGTCGAGGTGGACTTCGTCGGCTTCGGACCACCATTCGAAGACGCCCAGGCTGTCGCTGTCGGCGGCGAGCTGCCAGCGCCGGTTCGCCGAGCGCAGCGCGGCGGCGTCGCGGGCTTCGCGGCGCAGGCCGCGTGCGAGCACGAGCAGCGCGAACAGCGTGAGCACGGCGGTGCTCACCACGATCGTCGCGCTCAGGATGTCGAAGGCCGCGCGCGACGACGCGGCGAGCGCGGCGCTGAAGGTCTGCTCGAGCCCGACGAGCTCGTCCTCGACCCGGTCGAGCTCGTCGGCGAGCGCGGCGCGGCGCTCGCGCGCGGCGGCCGAGCCATGCTCCGCCTCGTTGACGGCGATCTGCAGCTGCTCGCCGATGCGCTGGATCCGCGCGATGCGGATGTCGCCCTGTTCCCAGGCCGCGATCGTCGGGCGCAGCAGCGGCGTCTCGCCGAACCAGCGGTACAGGTGGACCATCTGCGGCACGTCGTCGGCGGCGACGCCGCCGCGCATGAACGCGGCCGTGATCGCGTCGAGGTCGGGCGCGCGCGCCGCCATGAGCCGGCGCGCCTCGTGGTCGGCGAGCGGCACGTCGAGGTGGAGCTCGAAGTTCTTCAGGTGCTCGGCGCTGCCGGTGGCGCCGTAGGCGCGCAGCTCGCGCACGGCGATCGCGCGCGACTTCGACCACAGGCTCTCGCCGCCGACATAGGCGCGCGCGGCCGACAGCAGCGCCATGCCCTCGATGCAGAGCACGAGCACGAGCGCGTTGCCGAGCACGAGCGGCAGAACCATCGCGGGCCAACGCCGGCGCAGGCGCGGGTCCCCGGGCGTCGAGACGGTTGGGGCCATGATGCCAGCGAGTATGCGCGCCCCGTCCCATGGGCGGGCGATTCGCCTGTGCGCACTAGTTCGCGCCGCGCCCGACTGTCTCATTGCGTCGTGGACAAAGCGCAACGCCTTCGGGCCGTCACGCCGGCGCCGCTTCAGCGTGCGTCGCCGGGGTCGGCCGCGCGCGGCAGCGGCACATGTTGCGGCCTGGGCGGGAACAGCGCCTTGTGCATCAGGTGGCGCGCGAGCTGCAGCGGCGGCATGCGCTGCCAATGGCCGCGCAGGTACAGCAGGCGCGCGGCGAGCCGCGAGAAGCGGTCGGCCGCGCTGGCGTGCGGCGGGCGCAGTGCGCGCGCGTAGACGAAGTCGAGCAGCGGCACGGCGCGCTCGGCGGCGACCGCGGCGAAGGTCTCGGCCGGGATCGGCGTCGCGAACACGCGCCGGCAATGGCGCAGCGCGAGGCGCAGCGGCGTCGTCAGCTCGAGCCGGCGCGCGCGCGCGACGAGCGCCAGCCAGAACGCCGGCGCCGCGCCGAAATGGCGCAGCAGCAGGTCGAGGTCGGAGAGGTCGCGCAGCAGGTTGTCGACTTCGCCGTCGAAGAACAGGTGGGTCGCGCTGTGCAGCACCATGTCGGTCGGCGCGAGCACGGCCACGCCGGGCAGGTCGGGCAGGGCGACCGCAGCCTCGAACAGCAGGGCCGGGTCGGGGTGCAGGCGCGCGGTCGGCGGCAGGATCGTGTGGTGGACGTCGAGCGCCGTGCCGCGCTCCATATGGCGCATGGCCGGCAGCTCGTGCATCCACTCGCGGTAGTAGCGCTGGTCGTAGGCGTCGTGCACGGCGCCGATCCAGCCGGTCAGCAGCAGCGCCGACTCGGCCTCGCTGAGCCGCGCGCGCGGCACGAGGATGTCGACGTCGGCGAACACGCGGCCGAGCGACGCGGGCAGGCCGGCCGCGACGTAGGCCGCGCCCTTGAGCAGGAGCAGCGGCGTGCCGAGGCCGGCGAGCGTGTCGCGCAGCTTCGCGGTCTCGAAGCGCACCGACTGGTGCTGGCGCTCGGCCAGCACGGCGGCCGAGCGCAGGTGCACGAGCGCGGCCGGCAGCACCGCGTCGAGCAGGTCGGCGCGCGCGAGGATTGCGTGGAGGCGGCCGAGCAGGTTCGCGTGGCGCGCCTGGCGCACGAGCAGGTCCCATTGCGCGGGGCCGAGGCCGCGAATCCGCGCGGGCTCGCGCAGCACGTCGATCAGCAACACGGGCGCCATCATGCGGCGCCCTTCGGTCCGAGCGGCGCGAACGCGTCGAGCGCGGCGATCGCCTCGTCGAGCTCGCCGTACTCGAACTGCCAGGCCTCGCAGCGGTCGACGAGGCGGCCGAGCGCCTCGAAGCCGGTCGCGCCGAGCAGGTGGTAGTTCATCGCGTTCTCGGCCAGCTGCATGAAGGCCGCGCCGGGCTCGAGCGGCGTCAGGCGCGCGCTCGCCCCGGCGCGCCAGCGCGGCAGCACGATCCAGGCCGGCACGGCCGGCTCGGCGGCCGCGCGTACGCTCGCCGGCGGCGGCGCCATGAGCGCGACCGTGCCCTTGCTCGTGTCGTGCATCGGCCGGCTCAGCACCGCCTCGGGCGCGAAGCGCGCGATCACGCCGATCGAGTCGTTCTTGAGGTTGACCGGCCGCGTCGTGCCGTTCAGGTGCGCGGCGTCGTAGTCGACCAGCGTGAGCTCGTCCGAGAGCAGGCGCCAGCCGCGGTGCACGAGCGCCGCCGTCAGCGTGCTCTTGCCCGAGCCCGGCGGCGCCGGCAGGATCATCGCGCGGCCCGCGCGCGCGACGCAGGCCGCGTGGAGCACGAGCTGGTGGTGGCAGTAGGCGGTCACGCACCAGTTCAGGCCCCACTCGAGCATCGCGAGCGCCTGGCTGCGCGGCAGCGGCGAGAACGGCGTGACCGCGTCGACGCTGAACAGCGCCTGGGGGCGGATCCAGCGGCGCAGGCCGCCGCTCGACGCGACGCGGACGTGGAAGTCGATGAACGAATCGTCGGCCGCGACGAGCTCGTGCTCGGCGTACAGGCGCGCGAGCTCGGGGCCGACGGCCGCGATGTCGCTGCCGAAGCGGCACTGGAACGGCCCGGTCGCGACGCGCAGGCCGGGGCCGCGCAGCGCCTGCCCGAGCTCGCGGGCCGAGAGCTCGCCGACTTTCACGACGGACGCCGGGCCGCGATCAGGCGCGCGTCGACGAGTTCCGCGAGCGCCGTCTCGACGGCGCTCAGGCATTCGTGGTTCGACGACTCGGGCTCTTCGAGGTGCACGGCGCGGACGATCTCGGCCGTGCTGCACGCGCCGCGCTGGCGCTCGAGCAGCTCGACGATGAACACGCCGAGCGGCGAGAGCAGGCGGGTCGTGCCGCTATCGGCGTCGAACAGCAGGCGGCCGTCGGGCACGTCCTTGCTGAGCCGGCCCGCTGGCGGCGGCGCGAGGCTCCAGGGCCCGCTGGGCGACAGCACGGCCGGGCCCACGACTCAGGTGGCCTGGCCCGTCAGGTAGAGCAGGTAATTGTGGATCTGGGTCTGGTTCCAGGTGACGCCGGCTGTCGGGCTGTAGCTGCCCGCGCAATAGCCGTTCCAGACCGCCGCGATCGTCGAATAGTGCGGGAAGCCGGTGCTGCCGTCGAGGCTGCCGCTGCGCCAGCCCTCGAGGTAGCAGGCGGTCGCGAGCGCCTGAGGGTGCGAGTCGCCGAGGTTCAGGCAGGTGGCCAGCGGATGGTTCCCGTAGGTGCCGTTGGTCACCAGGCCGCAGCCCTTGGTGCCGCCGCCGCTCGCGCCGCCGAAGTGGTCGGTCGTGCGCCAGTTCGTCGAGTTGTAGCAAAGCGGGCTGCCGCTGCAGCGCCCGCTCCACCCCGACGGCGTCGAGGTCGGCTGGGTGCAGTTCTTCGCCCCGCCATGGCTGAGGTTGCCCGACACCGAGAAGCCCGAGGGCAGCTTGCAGTTGCAAGCGAGCACCGGGGTGCTCTTGAGCGCGAGCACGGCCGGCGCCGCGACGAGGCCGCCGCGCAGCAGGCGGCGGCGCGAGGGCTTCTCGAGCCCCGGACCCGGCTCGGGCGTCGGACGCGCGTCCGGCTTCTGGTTTTCGCTTCGGTTCATTTGGCCTTACCTCGGTTACAGGGCCCCGCTCGATCCTGTAAGCGGCTGCGTTGCAGGATTTAAAGCACAAATCACGCCAATACCCGGCCGGGCATCGCAAGTACCTGTATCCTAAGGAATATTCGTCCGGTCAGGAAGGCCGGACGGACACCTTGTTCGGGGGGCGTAAAGAATTCCGACATCTCGCTAGAGCGTCTTTGCGCCGAAAGTGTCGCAGTCGGCCGGGTCGCCGCGTGCCATGCCGCGCTTGAGCCAGTTCACGCGCTGCGCGCTCGTGCCATGGGTGAAGCTCTCGGGCACGACGGTGCCGCGCGCGTGGCGCTGCAGCGTGTCGTCGCCGATCTGGGCGGCGGCGTTGAGCGCGGCCTCGACGTCGCCCTGGCCGAGCCAGTGCTTGCTCTGCTCGGCGCGCGCGGCCCAGACGCCCGCGTAGCAGTCGGCCTGCAGCTCGAGGCGCACGCTGAGCGCGTTGTACTGGGTCTCGGACAGGCGCTGGCGCGCCGCGTCGACCTTGGCCGTCGTGCCCAGCAGGTTCTGGATATGGTGGCCGACCTCGTGGGCGACGACATAGGCGCGCGGGAACACGCCGGGCGCGCCGAGCTGGTGGTCGAGCGTGTCGAAGAAGTCGAGGTCGAGGTAGACCTTGCGGTCGCCCGGGCAGTAGAACGGCCCCATCGCGGCGGCGCCCATGCCGCAGGCGGTCGGGTACCGGCCGCGGAAGACCTCGAGCCGCGGCGGCGGGTATTTCTGGCCATGCTCGGCGAAGTAGGCGCCCCAGACGTCCTCGGTGCTCGCGAGCACGACGCGCACGAACTTGAACTCCTTGTCCTCGGTCTGGCCCGGGGCGGCTGGCCGCGGCGCGGGCGCGCTGAGTTGCGCGCCGCCGCCGCCCTGCATGAGGCCGAGCACGGTCAACGGGTTCAGGCCGAACAGCCAGGACACGAGCAGCGCGACGACGATGCCGCCGATGCCGACATGCCGCACGCCGATGCCGCCGCCGCCCGAGTCACCGCGGACGTCGTCGACGTTGTCGCTCTCGCGCTCGCCTTCCCATTGCATTGCCGACTCCTTGATGGCGTTCCGATACCCCAAGCATAGGGCCAGGCCCGGATCCCGTTCGCGGGGGAGCCGGCGGCACTCGACACGATCGCGCGCATCGGCCGGACCGCCGCGCGGAGACGGCCGCTTGCAGCTCAGAGCGCCTCGTCGAGCACCTCGACCCAATGGCGCACCGGCGTCGCCGTGCCCGACTGGAGATGCTGGATGCAGCCGATGTTCGCCGACACGATCACGGCGGCCTCGCGCGGCGCGAGCGCGGCGAGCTTGCGGTCGCGCAGCGCCGTCGCGAGCTCGGGTTGCAGCACCGCGTAGGTGCCGGCCGAGCCGCAGCATTGCTGGGCATCGGCGACGGCGAGCTCGACCTGGAAGCCGAGTTCGCGCAAGCCCCCCTCGACGCCGCCGCGCAGCTGCTGGCCATGCTGGAGCGTGCAGGGCGGGTGGTAGGCGAGCTTCGGGAATGCGCGGCGGAGCTTGGGGCGCAGCCGCGGCGCGAGCTCGGGCAGCAGCTCGGAGAGGTCGCGCGTGAGCGCGGTCACGCGCGCGGCCTTGGCCGCATAGGCCGGATCGTGGGCGAGCAGGCGGGCGTAGTCGCGCACCGTCACGCCGCAGCCCGACGCGTTCATCACGATCGCCTCGACCCGGCCGAGGCCCGTGAGGCCCTCGACGAGCGGCCACCACGCGTCGATATTGCGGCGCGCGTCGGCGAGCCCGCCGGCGTGGTCGGCGCCGTGCAGGCGGATCGCCCCGCAGCAGCCCGCGGCGTCGGCGACGAGGGTCTGGATGCCGGCCGCGTCGAGCACGCGCGCGGTCGCCGAGTTGATGTTCGGCGCGAGCGCCGGCTGCACGCAGCCGGTCAGCAGCAGCACCTTGCGCGGGTGGTGGCGTTGCGGCCACGCATGGGCGCGGCGCGGCGCGGCCGCCGGCACCTTGGCCTTGAGCGCCGCGGGCACGAGCGGGCGGAACCATTGGCCGAGGCGCAGCATCGGCGCGAACGCGCGCGAGCTCAGGCCCTCGCGCAGCAGCCAGCGCTTGAGGCGCTCGCCGCGCGGCCGCGCGACCTTGGCCTCGACGATGTCGCGGCCGATCTCGAGCAGCGCGCCGTACTGCACGCCCGACGGGCAGGTCGTCTCGCAGTTGCGGCAGCTCAGGCAGCGGTCGAGGTGCTGCTGCGTCGCGCGCGTCGGCGCCGCGCCCTCGAGCACCTGCTTCATCAGGTAGATGCGGCCGCGCGGGCCGTCGAGCTCGTCGCCGAGCAGCTGGTAGGTCGGGCAGGTCGCGGTGCAGAAGCCGCAGTGCACGCAGGCGCGCAGGATGGCCTCGGCGGCCTCGCCTTCGCGCGTGCCTTTGAATTCGGGCGAGAGTTGGACTTGCATGGCGCGGCGGTTCAGAGCTCGGGGTAGAGGCGGCCGGGGTTGAACACGCCGGCCGGGTCGAAGCGCGCCTTGAGCTCGCGATGGATCTTCATGAGCGGCGCGGCGAGCGGCGCGAACGCGCCGGCGCGCTTGTCGAGCGAACGGAAAAGCGTCGCGTGGCCGCCGGCCGCGGCCGCGAGCTCGCGCAGCCGCGCGGCCGGCAGCGGCGTGACGACCCAGCGCTGCGCGCCGCCCCACTCGACGAGCTGCTCGCCGGGCAGCTCGAGCGGCGCGGCGGTCTGCGGCAGCGCGAGCCGCCATAGCGCGGCGCCGCCCTGGACGGCGCGCGCGGCGCCGACGAAGAACTCGTCGGACTGGTCGCGCAGGCCGTCCCAGAACGGCGCGGCCATCGCCTCGGGAATGACGTCGCCGCCGAGCTCCGCGCAGGCCGCGTCGACGGCCGCGCGCGCGCCGGCCAGGCGCACGACGAGCGCGCCGTCCCACCAGGCGCTCGCGTTGATCGGCAGCGGCTCGCCGCCCCAGCGGTTCAGGCGCTCGAGCGCGGCGCGCTGGTCGAGGTCGAAGCGCAGCGTCGCGCGCGCCTTGGGCGCGGGCAGTACCTTGAGCGAAACCTCGGCGATCAGGCCCAGCACGCCGAGGCTGCCCGCGAGCAGGCGCGCGACGTCGTAGCCGGCGACGTTCTTGATCACCGTGCCGCCGAAGCGCAGCGCCTGGCCCCGGCCGTCGAGCAGCGTCGCGCCGAGCAGATGGTCGCGCAGCGACCCGCTGCTTGCGCGCGCCGGGCCCGACAGGCCGCTCGCGACCATGCCGCCGACCGTGCCGCGCGCGCCGAAGCGCGGCGGCTCGAACGGCAGGCATTGGCCTTCGGCCGCGAGCGCGGCCTCGAGCTCGGCGAGCGGCGTGCCCGCGCGGACCGTGACGACGAGCTCGCTCGGCTCGTAGCTCGCGATGCCGGCGAGTTCGGGCAGGGCGCCGAGCTCGAGCGGCTCGCCGCGCGGCGCCTCGCCGTAGAAGGCCTTGCTGCCGTGCCCGCGCAGCTCGAGCGGCTCGCGGCTCGCGGCGGCGGCGCGGATGCGTTCTTGCAGTGTTTCGAGCACTAGAACCTCGGCAGGTCGGGGTGCGGCAGCGCGCCGCCGCGCACGTGCATGCGGCCGTACTCGGCGCAGCGGTGCAGCGTCGGGATGACCTTGCCCGGGTTGAGCAGGCCGGCGGGGTCGAACGCGGCCTTCACGGCGAGCATCGCCTCGCGCTCCTCGGGCGCGAACTGCACGCACATGCTGTTGAGCTTCTCGACGCCGACGCCGTGCTCGCCGGTCACGGTGCCGCCGAGCGCGACGCTGGTCTCGAGGATGTCGGCGCCGAAGCGTTCGCAGCGCTCGAGCTGCTCGGGGTCGGCCGCGTCGAACAGGATCAGCGGGTGCAGATTGCCGTCGCCGGCGTGGAACACGTTGCAGCAGCGCAGGCCGTATTTCTGCTCCATCTGCGCGATCGCCTTGAGGAGGGCCGCGAGCTGCTTGCGCGGGATCGTCGAGTCCATGCACATGTAGTCGGGGCTGATGCGCCCCGAGGCCGGGAACGCGTTCTTGCGCCCGCTCCAGAAGCGCAGGCGCTGGGCCTCGTCGGCGCTGACCTCGCAGCGCGTCGCGCCGGCCGCGGCGAGCACGGCCTCCATGTGCGCGACCTCCTCGGCGACCTCCTCGGGCGTGCCGTCGCTCTCGCACAGCAGGATCGCCGCGGCGTCGAGGTCGTAGCCCGCGTGGACGAAGTCCTCGACCGCGGCGATCATCGGCCGGTCCATCATCTCGAGCCCGGCCGGAATGATGCCTGCGGCGATCACGGCCGCGACGGCCGCGCCGGCCTGTTCGACGTCGTCGAAGCTCGCCATGATGCAGCGCGCGAGCTGGGGCTTGGGCACGAGCCTGACCGTGACTTCGGTGATCACGGCGAGCATGCCCTCGCTGCCGACGACGGCCGCGAGCAGGTCGAGGCCCGGCGCGTCGAGCGCGCGGCCGCCGAACTCGACGGCCTCGCCGGCCATCGTGTAGCCGCGCACGGACAGCACGTTGTGCAGGGTCAGGCCGTACTTCAGGCAATGCACGCCGCCCGAGTTCTCGGCGACGTTGCCGCCGATCGTGCACGCGATCTGGCTGCTCGGGTCGGGCGCGTAGTAAAGGCCGTAGGGCGCCGCGGCCTCGGAGATCGCGAGGTTGCGCACGCCGCACTGGACCGTCGCGGTGCGCGCGAGCGCGTCGATCGCGACGATCTTGCGGAACTTCGCGAGCGCGAGCGTCACGCCGGCCGCGTTGGGCATCGCGCCGCCCGACAGGCCGGTGCCCGCGCCGCGCGCGACGACCGGCACCTGCAGCGCGTGGCAGGCGCGCAGCACGGCCGCGACCTGCGCCTCGGTCTCGGGCAGCGCGACCGCGAGCGGGCGCTCGCGGTAGGCCGTCAGGCCATCGCATTCGTAGGGCGTCGTGTCCTCGGACTGCCACAGCAGCGCGTGCGGCGGCAGCAGCGGCGCGAGGGCCTGCAGCACCTGCTGCTGCCGCGCGGCGCGACGGGCGGAATCGGCGGCCGGGTCTGTAGTGACGCTCATGGCGGCGACTTTAACTGCGCCGCCGCGCGCGCACGGGCGACCGAGGCGCGGTGGTCAGGCCTTGCGTTTGCGCGCGGCGGGTCGCGCGGCCGCCGTCTTCGCGGGCGCGGCCTTGGCCGTCGGCTGCGTCGCGGCCGTCGCCGCGCCGGCCATCGCGGCCATCTGCTCGGCGACCGGCGCGACGTCCTTCATCGCGTTGCTCGCCAGCTCGGTGAACTGCTGGCTCAGGGCGCCCCACCACTTGAGCGGGTCGACCGCCGCGGCGGCCGGGTCGGCCGGTGTGGCAGGCGCGGCCGTCTTGCCGCCCGCCGGCTTCGCGCGCGTCTTCGCTGCCGCCGGTGCTGCGGCCTTGGTCGCCTCGGCGGCCGGGCTCGGCGCCGGGGCGGCCGGCTTGACCTTGAGCGCCTCGCCGAGGTCGGCGAGCGGCACGTTCATGGTCTTCAGCGTCGCAAGCGTCATGCGCTGAACCTCGAGGGCCTGGACCGTCGTGCCGAGCATCTTCGCGTTCTGCTCGAGCCAGAACTGCACGGCGCGCAGCTCGTCGATGCGCTTGCCGAGCGCTTCGGGGTCGAGCGTCGGCGCGACCCACTGGCCGAAGCCGGGCAGCGCGCTGCCGGCGTTCTTGACCAGGCCCTGCATGAAGTCGAAGCCGGGAACGAATTTGGCGAACGGGTTCTCGGTCATGGCGCGGGTCTCCTTAGTGGTTCGGGGCCGTGGTCTGGGCCGGGACGCGGGTCACGACGAAGCCGAGCGCCTCGAGCTCTTGCGGCAGCGAATGCGCGCCGGTCATGTGCAGCGTGCCGACGACGGCGAGCAGCCGCTTGCCCTCGCCGTGCAGCGCGGCGATGCGCGCGGCGATCGGGCCGTTGCGGTCGTCGTTGAGGCGCCTGAACTCGGCGCGCTCGCGCTCGTTGCGCGCGCAGTCGCACCAGCTCGCGTAGTCGGCGAGGTCGGCGAGATTGCCCTGCGCCCAGTCGGCGCTCAGGCGACGCAGCTGGGTGACGGCCTGGCCGCGCTCGAGCTCGTCGAGGCCGTCGGCGAGCGAGGCCTCGAGCTCCTGCGGGTCGCGCGGCAGCAGCGCCGCCATCTGGACCTCGGGCGTCTCGAGCGAGACGACGGGCCGGCCGATGCCCTTGGCCATGCCGATCAGCACGAGGTCCTGGCCGAACTGCACGAACAGGCCTTCGCGCTGCGCGGCGATCAGGCTCAGCGTGCTCAGCGCCATGACCGGGTGCTGGTCGGCGAGCGCGCCGTCGGGCAGGCAGTCGGCGCGGGCCTGGGCGTCGAGGCGCTCCCGCAAGGCCGCCGGCAGCGTGCCGTCGAAATGCGCGGCGGCGAGGATCTGCTGCAGGATCGCCGGGTCGCTGATGTCGAGCTCGACGGCGAGCGTGTCGGTCGCGCGGATCGCGTCGCGCAGGTGCGGCCCCGGCGCGATCCATGCGGGCTTGCCGACGTGCAGGCTGCCGTAGAGCCACGAGGCATGGCCGTCGCGCTCGATGCGCCACAGCGCGCCGTGGTCCTGCGCGTGCGCGGCCCAGGCGGCGACCTGGTCGGGCGCGAGCTCGGGCGCCGGCGGCGGGCAGGCGGCGGCCGCCCGGGCGGCCTGGGCGCCCAGGGCGAAGGCGAGCGCGGCCGCGGCGGCGAAAAGGGGTTTGACGCTGGGCATCAGTGCTGGAATCCGATCGAACGCCGCGAGCGTACATCGGGTTTGCAGCGGTGCTCGGCTTCGAGCTGGGCGAGGAACTCGTCGGGCGTCAGCGGCTCGCCGAGGATTTCGACCTGCTGGCGCACCGCGGCGAAGTCGCCCGGCGTGAGCACGTCGAGGCGCGCGAGGCGCTCGCGCTGTTCGGCGTCCGGCGCGACGCCGGCCTCGCGCTCGAACATGGCCTCACGCTGCGCGGCGGTCAGCGCCTTGAAGCGGATCTTGAAGGCGAAGCGGCGCAGCGCGGCCTCGTCGAGCTCGTCGAACAGATTGGTCGTGCAGATGAACACGCCGTCGAAGCGCTCCATGCCCGCGAGCATCTCGTTGACCTCGGAGACCTCGTAGTTGCGCTCGGCCATGCGGCGGCTGCGCAGGAAGCTGTCGGCCTCGTCGAGCAGCAGCACGGCGCCCTCGGCGCTCGCGGCCTCGAACATGCGCGCCATGTTCTGCTCGGTCTCGCCGACGAACTTGCTTGCGAGGTCGCTCGCCTGGCGGATCATCAGCGGCCGCGACAGGGCCTGGGCGATATGCTCGGCGAGCGCCGTCTTGCCGCTGCCGGGCGGGCCGTAGAAGCACAGATTGCCGGCGCCGCGGCGGCGCAGCGCCTCGACGATGCGCGGCACCTCGAAGCGCGACTCGACGTTGAGCAGCTCGAGCGCGTACCGGGTGACGACGGGGCGCGCGCCGCGCTCGTGCCCGGTCTGGCCGAGCGCGCGGTCGGCGTTGAGCAGCTGGCGCTCGATCAGGCGCTCGGCGTCGGCGCCGTGGCCCGCGAGCCGGGCGAAGCGCACGGCCGTGCGGATCTGCGCGGGCGTCAGGCCGCGCCGCTCGGCGAGCCGCGCGGCGAAGTCGGCGCCGACCTCGACGCCCGCGAGCGCGCGCGTGACGAGGCCCAGGCGCGCGCCCGGCGGCGGCGACTTGAGCTCGAGGTGGTACTGGAAGCGGCGCCGGAACGCCGGGTCGATCTGCTCGATGCGGTTCGTGATCCAGATCACCGGCACCGGATTGGTCTCGAGGATCTGGTTGACCCAGGCCTTGCCGCTGACCGAGCCCGAGGCCGGCGCGTCGAGCGCCGCGTCGAGCCGCGCGATGAACTGGGCGGTGTCGGTCGACAGCGGCGGGAACACGTCCTCGACCTCGTCGAACAGCAGCGCGACGTTGCTGCTCGCCTTGAGGAAGACCTGACTGATCTGCAGCGAGCGGTAGCGGTCGCGGCCCGACAGCGAGTTGCCGTCGCGGTCGGCGTACTCGACCTCGTAGAGGTCGAGCCCGGCCGCGTGCGCGGCGACCTTGGCGAGCTCGGTCTTGCCGGTGCCCGGCGGGCCGTAGAGCAGCACGTTGACGCCGCATTCGTGGCGCGACACCGCGTTGCGCAGCAGGTCGCCGAGCAGCTCGAGGTCCTCGGCCGCGAAGTGGAAGTCGGCCGGCGCGAGCTCGCTCTTGGTGGCCGGGCGCGTGAACACGGCCATCAGGTCGCCGGGGCCCTGGTACTCGCGCATCAGCACCGGCGGCAGCTGGTCGCTGACCTTCATGAGATCCGCGAGGTCGGTGATGTTGTGCTCGGAGATGAGGTTCTCGACCATGCCGATGCGCTCGAGCCGCGAGCCGGCGCGCAGCGCCTCGGCGACCTCCTGCTCGTTGACGCCGGCGACCGCGGCGATCGCCGCGAAGGCCTCCTGCGCGGTGTTGACCTTGAACTCGACGAGCGCGCCGCGCAGCTCGCGCTGATAGCGCGCGAGCGTGCCGTAGAGCAGGATCGCGCGCTCGGCCGGGTTCAGCTGCAGCAGCGTGCCGAGCGCGTCGATGTTCTTCTCGACGAGCGTCGACTCGCGCTTGAGCTGGCGCTCGAGCCAGTCGCAGGTCGTCGCGAGCAGCGACATCATGTCCTTGGGCGCGTCCTTCGCGTATTCGTCGAGGTAGAAGAACAGCGTGGCCTCGGCGAACGGGCCGTTCCAGACGCCGAAGCGCTCGAGGAAGGCCTCGTCGGCGAGCTTGTCGTGGCCGGCCCAGCTGTCGTTGCCGACGCAGCGCGTCGCGAGATAGGTGCGCAGCCGCCCGAGCACGCGCACCGGCCAGACCAGGTGGCGGCCCGTGAACGACAGCAGGCCGTTGAAGTCGCGGCGCAGATTGAAGCGGCTCGCGTGGCGCACATGCAGCGTCAGCACGAACTGCGAGCACATGCGGTCGAGCACCGGCGCGTCGCGCAAGCCGGGCGAGGGCAGGACTCGCGTCGGGGCTCTGGCCTCGGCCAGACGCTTCACCATGGGGACCACTCCAGCAATCGGGTTGGACCCATCATTGCGCAGGGCTGCGCTCAGAACAAGATGCCGGACAGGGATTTTTTGGCGGAGCGCCCCCGTATCGAGGGGGCATTGTTGCGGCGCCGGCGCGCCTCAGTGCATGACGACGGGCTGGTTGCCCAGATTCGCGTAAGCTTCGATGAAATCGTCGATCTCCTCTTCCGAGGGTTCGCTTTCGATCAGGGCCGTCACGCCTTCCTCGAACTGCTTGGCGAGCGCGCCTTCGATGAAGATCTCCTTGCGCGCGAACTTGTCGACGATCTCGAACCCGCCGCGGCGCAGCTGCAGCTCGGGGTTGGCCTGCAGCAGCTCGGTCGGGCGCGCGGCCTCTACTTGCACGTCGAACTGGACGACGATGAAGCTGGGCGAGTTGTAGAGCATGTGCATGGCAGTTTCCTCTCAGGTCGGTAGCTGCGGCCGCAGTGCCGGACTTCAAGGGCAGGCGATGCAGGAAAGCGTGAACATCATCGCCGCCGGCCGTGAAGCTATGGTCTCAGAAGAAGTCCTTTTCCGAACCACCGAAACGCGTGGGTATGGAGCACAAACGGCACAAGGTCACGCGCGGTTGACTTCCTGCAATCCATATCGGCGGCAGGGGATTCGACGCCGATTCACGCGGCCCTTTTTTAACGCGCCGCTTCGACGGCATCGCACAATCCGGCGGTCGGCCGACTCCGGCCCTTTCGCCTGCATCATGAAACTCGCCAGCTATTCCGACGGATCGCGCGACGGCCAGCTCGTCGTCGTGTCGCGCGACCTGAGCCTTGCGCATTACGCGACCGGCATCGCCACGCGCCTGCAGCAGCTGCTCGACGACTGGGGCTTCATCTCGCCCCAGCTCGAGGATCTCTATACCCAGCTCAACCACGGCAAGCTGCGCCACGCGTTCGCGTTCGAGCCGCAGCGCTGCCTCGCGCCGCTGCCGCGCGCGAGCGCGTTCGCCGCGCCCGACTGGCTGCCCGGCGACGCCGCGCTCGGACCGCGCCAGGCCGCGCGCTTCGCCGACGCGTCGCTGGGTATCGAGGGCGAGGCCGGCTTCGCGGCGATCTGCGGCGACATCGCGGTCGGCGCCTCGGCCGCGGCCGGCCTCGAGGGCGTGCGCCTGCTCGCGCTGATGCAGCGCTGGCGCCTGCGCGAATGGCCCGACGCGGCGCCGCCGCCGGCGTTCGCGCCGGTCGCGGTGACGCCCGACGAACTCGGAGCGGCCTGGACCAAGGGCCGCGTCGACCTCGCCGTGCAGCGCCAGCGCAACGGCCGCCGCGTCGACGACGCACGCATCGACGCGGGCTTCGGCGCGGCGATCGCGCGGACCGCGCGCGCGCGCCGGCTCGGCGCCGGTACGATCGTCGGCATGGGCGCCGCGGAAGCGATCGCCGACACTTACCAGTTCGGCGACAGCCTGCGCGTCGAGGTCCGAGGCCTCGACGGGCAGACGGTGTTCGGCGCGATCGAGCAGGAGGTCGCGTCGCTGCGCGACGCGGCGCCTCGCGAGACCCCTGATGAGGAGAGGCAGAAAAATGCGTAGACGTTGGTTCCTGCTCGCGCCCTGCGGGCTTGCGATCGGCGCGCCGGCCCGGGCCGGCGTCAGCGAAACCGACGCGGCGAGCGGCATCCGCGCCGCGCTCGAGAAGGGTGCCGGCTACGCGGTCGACATGCTCGGCCGCCAGGACGGCTTTCTCGGCAACGCGGCCGTGCGCATCGACCTGCCCGAGTCGCTGCGCGGCCCAGCCAAGCTGCTGCGCGCGACCGGCCAGGGCGGCCGCATCGACGAGCTCGTCACGGCGCTGAACCGCGCCGCCGAGGCGGCGGTGCCGCAGGCGCGCACGTTGCTCGTCGGCGCGGTGCGCGACATGAGCGTCGAGGACGGCCTGCGCATCCTGCGTGGCGGCGACGACGCGGCGACGCGCTTCTTCGAGGCGAAGACGCGCGAGCCGCTCGGCGTGAAGTTCCTGCCCATCGTCCAGCAGGCCACGCACCGCGTCGCGCTCGCCGACAAGTACACCGCGGTCGCGGGCAAGGCCGCGGGCTTCGGCCTCGTCAGGCACGAGGACGCGAACATCGACGACTACGTGACCGGCAAGGCGCTCGACGGCCTGTACCTGATGATCGGCGAGCAGGAGAAGAAGATCCGCCAGGACCCGGCCGCGGCCGGCAGCGCGCTGCTCAAGAAGGTGTTCGGCGGCCTATGAGCGGGATGCTCGAGAAGCGCGCGGGCCTGTGGGACGCGGTCGCGCAAATGTCGCGCGAGTACCTGCCCTCGCCGGGGCTGATCCTGCAGGCGCCCGTCGGCGCGGCGATCGACGGCGTCGCCTACGGCGGCGAGCTGCAGGAACGCCAGCGTCGCACGCTGTATTGAGGCGCGATGTGCCGCCAGGCGGCCGAACATGGACAATACGCGCTGCATTGCATTTCACCCGTGTTCATGAACGAGAACCTGCCCGAGGGCCAACCCGTCGACCCGGCCGTGCCGCATGAGCCGGCTGGGCCGACCCAGCCCGCCGATGCGCTCGCCCACGCGAACGATGCCGGCGAGGGCGCTGCCGCCGCCGCCGAAGCAACCGATGCCTTCGATGCGGCCGATGACGCCGAGGCCGGCGCGGCGGACCTTGCGGCCGACGCCGCTGATACGGCCACCGAGCCTGCCGCGTCCGGCCCGGCCGCCTCGCCGGCCGAGGTCGGCGCCGCGCTCAAAGCCCTGTTCCCCGCGCTGTTCGGCGGCGGGCACAAGCCGCTGAAGCTGCGCATCCAGGCCGATATCCAACAGCGCGCGCCGGGCCGCTTCACCAAGGCCCAGCTGTCGGCGTTCTTCCGCCGCTACACGGGCGCGACCGGCTACCTGATCGCGCTGACCCGCGCCGAGCAGCGCGTCGACCTCGACGGCCAGCCGGCCGGCGCGGTCAGCGACGAGCACAAGACCGCCGCGCGCGAGGAGCTCAAGCGCCGCCGCGCGCTGCGCGAGGAGCGCGACGCCGCGATCGAGGGCGAGCGCCAGCGCCGCGCCCAGCTGCTGCGCGACTACGAGCGCACGACGCTGACGCTCGCGAACTTCTGCGCGCTCAAGGGCGTGACGCAAGAAGAGCTGCCGGCCCTGCTCGAGGTCGCGCGCAAGGAAGCGGCCGAGGCGCCGCCGCCGCGGCGCGACGACCGACCGCGCGGTCGGCCGGACGGGCGTGGCGATGGTCGCGGCGAAGGCCGTCGTGACGGCCGGCCCGGCGGTCGCCCGGGTGGCCGCCCCGAAGGCGGCCGCCCCGCAGGCCGCGCCGACGGCCGGCCGCAGGACGGTCGCGACCGTCCCGAGGGCGGCGGTGGTCGCTCCGATACGCGCCGTCGCGACGACGGCCAGCGCCCCGGCCAGCGCCCCGGCCCGCGCCCGAGCGCAGCGCCGAAGACGCCGCGCTAGGCCGCGTCGAAGCGGCCCGCGCCTCGGCGCGCGGGCCTGCTCACATCTGCTCCCACGGCAGGCCGTCGAAGCGCCAGCCGTTGATGCGGCCGCGCTGGAAGTTCGCGTCGGCGTCGCCCTCGAAGCCGTGGACCACGTTGACGATCTCGCCGCCGAAGCCGGCCGCCTCGAGCGCCTCGGCCGCGGCGAGCGTGCGCTGGCCCGAGCGGCAGATCAGCACGACCGGCCGGTCGCCGCCGGCCTCGCGCTTGAGCTGCGCGACGAAGCGCGCCGGGTCCGGCTGCATGTCGGGGTATTCGTACCAGGCGAGGTGGACCGCGCCGATCGGGTGGCCGACGTACAGGTACTCGAGTTCCATGCGCACGTCGACGAACAGCGCGTCGGGATGGGCGGCCAAATAGGCCGCGGCTTCGGTGGGATTCAGGTGCTTCATAGAATTGGGGCATGAACACGCATACCCCGGGTCCGGATCGACAGGCCCCCGCCTACACGCGCGGTGCCGCGTTGCCCGCCATTTTGCTGCAACGCATTGCCGTGCTCGACGGCGCGATGGGCACGATGATCCAGCGCTACAAGCTTGGCGAGGCCGATTTCCGCGGCGCGCGCTTCAAGGACCACGCCAAGGACCTCAAGGGCAATAACGACCTGCTCGTGCTGACCCGGCCCGACGTGATCACGGAGATCCACGAGCAGTACCTGGCCGCCGGCGCCGACATCATCGAGACCAACACCTTCGGCACGACGACAGTCGCGCAGGAGGACTACGGCCTCGCCGAGTACGCCTGCGAGATGAACGTCGCGGCGGCGCGGCTCGCGCGCGCGGCCTGCGACAAGTACAGCACGCCGGACAAGCCGCGCTTCGCGGCCGGCGCGCTCGGCCCGACGCCGCGCACCGCGTCGATCAGCCCCGACGTGAACGACCCGGGCGCGCGCAATATCGACTTCGACACGCTGCGCCAGGCCTACTACGAGCAGGCCAAGGCGCTGCTCGAGGGCGGCGTCGACCTGTTCCTCGTCGAGACCATCTTCGACACGCTCAACGCCAAGGCCGCGATCTTCGCGCTCGACGAGCTGATGGAGGACACGGGCGAACGGCTGCCCGTGATCGTCTCGGGCACCGTGACCGACGCGTCGGGCCGCATCCTGTCGGGCCAGACCGTCACGGCGTTCTGGCATTCGGTGCGCCACGCGCGGCCGCTCGCGATCGGCCTGAACTGCGCGCTCGGCGCGACGCTGATGCGGCCCTATGTCGAGGAGCTCGCGCGCGTCGCGGGCCCGACCGCCGTCAGCTGCTACCCGAACGCGGGCCTGCCCAACCCGATGAGCGACACCGGCTTCGACGAGACGCCCGAGGTCACGGGCCGGCTCGTCGGCGAATTCGCGGCCGCGGGCTTCCTGAACATCGCGGGCGGCTGCTGCGGCACGACGCCCGCGCACATCGCGGCGATCGCGAAGACCGTGTCGGCCTACCGGCCGCGGCCGAGCGGCGCGAAGTTCTTCAGCGCGCTGACCGCGGCGGCCTGACGCACGAGGGCGGCCGGGCGCGCTGGCTCAGCACAGCTCGAGCACGCGCTCGAGCGCGATCGCCTGCTTGACCTCGTGCGGCGCGAGGCTCGCCGCGACGCTGAGCGCACCCTGGCCGACCTGGCGCAGCTGCGGCTCGGCGTAGGCCTTCGCGTCGGCGCCGGCGAGCGCGGCGACGCCCGGCGCCATCGCGCGCGCGCCGCGCCGGCAGACCAGGCCGAGCTCGCCGTTGGCGAGGCGCACGAGCGTGCCGGGCGGGTACAGGCCGACGATCTTCACGAGCACGGCGCCGGCCGCGTCGGGCTTCATGGTCTCGTCGAGGTAGATCGCGCGCGTCGCCGCGGCGCCCGACTGCGCGCGCCGGCTCGCGCGCGGCGCGAGGCGCGCGCAGAAGACGTCGATGCGCTGGAGCAGCCGCGCGAGCTGGTGCGAGGGCGAGCGGCCCTCGAGCGGGCCCGGCTCGGCGTCGTGGTGCAGACAGACCGTCTCGAGCCACAGCGCGTCGCGCACGCCGCAGCGCTCGAGCAACTCCGCCGCGCGCACGCCGTGGTCGGCGATCGCGTCGCGCTGGCCCTCGCTCAGGCGCACCGGGTGGCTCGCGTGGTGGTCCTGCTCGGCCACGCTCGCGAGGTTCATGCTCAGCGCCGCGCGGGTGAGCGCGCCGCGCCAGTCCGCCGGCCATTCGAGCTGGTCGGCCGCGAGCCCGGCGAGCGCCGCGCACAGCAGCGCGTGGCGCGCGCTGTAGTGCGGGCGCTCCTGGCCCGCGTCGTAGATCAGCGCCGTGAGGGCGGCGTCGGCGTCGGCGCGCACGCGCGCGCAGAGCTCGTCGTGCAGGGCGTCGAAGCGCGCGAGAAAGCCTGCGTGCGCGCTCGCGTTCGCGGCCGCCGCGACGAGATCGTGGAAGCGCTGCTGGAACTCGGCAAACGGTTCGGCTGGCACGTAGAATCGGTCCGGCCCAAGGAGCGTTGCGACGGCTGAACGGCTGCCAGGCTTGGGCCGCAGGGTTGACGATCGCGTGGAAGCAGGTACTAACGCCGATTATCCACGGACCGCCGGCCGCCGCCCGCAACGACGCTCGCCGAACCATGCCCGCCATGGCCGCGGTGGGCCCGCGGCCGAAGGAACTGCCCTGCCGCCATGAATTCCGCCGCCACGCTGCCGCCGCCGCCGATGAGACTCTCGGGGCTCGAGCCCGTGCTGATCGAGCCCGGCACCCTGTTCGTCAATATCGGCGAACGCACCAACGTGACCGGCTCCAAGGCCTTTGCGCGGCTGGTCCTCGCGGGCCAGTTCGAGGACGCGGTCGCGGTCGCGCGCCAGCAGGTCGAGAACGGCGCCCAGGTCATCGACGTCAATATGGACGAGGCCATGCTCGACAGCCAGGCCGCGATGGTGCGCTTCCTGAACCTGCTCGCGTCCGAGCCCGACGTCGCGCGCGTGCCGATCATGATCGACAGCTCCAAGTGGGACGTCATCGAGGCCGGCCTCAAGTGCATCCAGGGCAAGGGCATCGTCAACTCGATCTCGCTCAAGGAAGGCGAGGCCGAGTTCAAGCGCCAGGCCAGGCTCGTGCGCCGCTACGGCGCCGCGGCCGTCGTGATGGCCTTCGACGAGACGGGCCAGGCCGACACCTACGCGCGCAAGGTCGAGATCTGCGCGCGGGCGTACAAGGTCCTCGTCGACGAGGTCGGCTTCCCGCCCGAGGACATCATCTTCGACCCGAACATCTTCGCGATCGCGACCGGCATCGAGGAGCACGACAACTACGCGGTCGACTTCATCGAGGCGACGCGCTGGATCAAGGCCAACCTGCCCGGCGCCAAGGTCAGCGGCGGCGTGTCCAACGTGTCGTTCAGCTTCCGCGGCAACGACCCGGTGCGCGAGGCGATCCACACGGTGTTCCTGTACCACGCGATCCGCGCCGGCATGGACATGGGCATCGTCAACGCGGGCATGGTCGGCGTCTACGACGAGCTCGACGCCGAGCTGCGCGAGCGCGTCGAGGACGTCGTGCTGAACCGCCGCAAGGACGCGGGCGAGCGCCTCGTCGAGATCGCCGACCGTGCGAAGGGCGCGGCCAAGGACGACTCGGCGCGCCTCGCGTGGCGCGCGGGCACGGTCGACGAGCGGCTGTCGCACGCCCTCGTCCACGGCATCACCGACTTCATCGTCGCCGACACCGAGGAATGCTGGCAGGCGATCCACGCGAAGGGCGGCCGGCCGCTGCACGTGATCGAGGGCCCGCTGATGGCCGGCATGAACGTCGTCGGCGACCTGTTCGGCGCCGGCAAGATGTTCCTGCCCCAGGTCGTCAAGAGCGCGCGCGTGATGAAGTCGGCCGTCGCCCACCTCGTGCCCTATATCGAGGAGGAGAAGCGCCAGCTCGCCGCGGCCGGCGCCGACGTGCGCTCCAAGGGCAAGATCATCATGGCTACGGTCAAGGGCGACGTCCACGACATCGGCAAGAACATCGTGACGGTGGTCCTGCAGTGCAACAACTACGAGGTCGTCAACATGGGCGTGATGGTGCCGGCCCAGGACATCCTGCGCAAGGCCAAGGAAGAAGGCGCCGACATCATCGGCCTGTCGGGCCTGATCACGCCGAGCCTCGAGGAGATGCAGCATGTCGCGGCCGAGATGCAGCGCGACGCGTATTTCCGCGGCCGCGCGATGCCGCTGCTGATCGGCGGCGCGACGACGAGCCGCGTGCACACGGCCGTCAAGATCGCGCCGCATTACGAAGGCCCGGTCGTCTACGTGCCCGACGCGTCGCGCTCGGTCGGCGTTTGCAGCGAGCTGCTCAGCGAGGAGCGCGCCGCCGGCTTCGTCGCCGAGCTGCGCGCCGACTACGACAAGGTGCGCGCGCTGCACGCGAACCGCAAGGCCACGCCGCTCGTGACGCTCGCCCAGGCGCGCGCGAACAAGCACGCGATCGACTGGACCGCGTACGCGCCGCCGGCGCCGCGCTTCATCGGCCGGCGCGTGCTGCGCAACGTCGACCTCGGCGAGCTCGTCCGCTATATCGACTGGGGCCCGTTCTTCCAGACCTGGGACCTCGCGGGCCCCTACCCGGCGATCCTCGACGACGCGGTCGTCGGCGAGCAGGCGCGCAAGGTCTTCGCCGACGCGCAGGCCATGCTCAAGCGCATCGTCGACGGCCGCTGGCTCCAGGCCCACGCGGTGTTCGGCCTGTGGCCGGCCGCGCAGGTCGACGACGACGACATCGCCGTCTACGCCGACGCGTCGCGCGGCGCGCGCCTGATGACCTGGCACGGCCTGCGCATGCAGTCCGAGCGGCCCGTGGTCGAGGGTGAGCTGCGCCCGAACCGCGCGCTCGCCGACTTCGTCGCGCCCGCGGGCGGCCCGGCCGACTACATCGGCCTGTTCGCCGTGACGGCCGGCCTCGGCGTCGAGAAGAAGGAGGCCGAGTTCCTCGCGGCCCACGACGACTACTCGGCGATCATGCTCAAGGCCCTGGCCGACCGCCTCGCCGAGGCGCTCGCCGAGCGCCTGCACGAGCGCGTGCGCACCGAGTTCTGGGGCTACGCCGAAGGCGAGGGCCTGAGCAAGGAGGCGCTGATCAAGGAGTCCTACCGCGGTATCCGGCCGGCCCCGGGCTACCCGGCCTGCCCCGACCACCTCGTCAAGCGCGACCTGTTCCGCGTGCTCGCGCCCGAAGAGATCGAAATGGGCCTGACCGACGCGATGGCGATGACGCCGGCCGCCGCGGTCAGCGGCTTCTACCTCGCCCACCCCGACGCGCAGTACTTCAACGTCGGCAAGATCGGCGAGGACCAGCTCGCCGACTGGGCGCGGCGCATGGGCCTGGACCTCGACGCGGCGCGGCGCGCGCTCGCGCCGCAGCTGAACTGAGGCGGCCGCGCTTGAGTTGAATCAAATAGTCTAGAAGGTGAAATCATTTTCTAGAATTCCGATTGCCTAAAATCGGGGCTGTCGCTAGACGGGAGCCCGACATGCTGGTCATCGAGACGACCATTACCCACGGCACGCTTCGCAGCCTGGTCGCGGCCGGTACGGCCCTCGGGGCCGAAGTCGTCGGCGCGGTCGATGGCTGGACCGTCGTCATCCACCATGGCCGGGTCAGCCAGACGCTGACCGCGCAGCGTGGCGAGCCGCGAAGCTTCCGCAAGTTCGAGACGGTCGTGGCCTATCTCAAGACGCTGGGCATCACCGAGCTGCGCGTCAAGACGGCCGGCTTCGTACCGGCTGACGCGGGCAGGAAGCCCGGCGACAAGCGCGGCGAGCTCGCGAGCGAGCGCATGAAGCGCGCCCACGAAGCCGCGGCCCACGACAAATGGTTCCGCGAGCAGGTCGAACAGGCGCTTGCCGAGGCCGACGCGCCGGATGCCGAGCCGTCGATTCCGCACGCCGAAGTCAAGAAGCGCATGGCCGCGCGACGTGCCGAACTGCTGACCCGGATGGGCCGAGACCGGTGAGCCGTCTGAGTTGGCGATGGCGGGCCGATCGTGATCTGGACGCCGCGATCGACCGCATTGCCCGCTACGACCTATTCAAGGCCTTTGCCCAGTTCGAGCGCATCCATACTCAGACCAACATGCTCTTGGAGCATCCCAAGCTCGGCCGGCCGGGGCGCGTGAAGGGCACGCGCGAGCTCGTGATCAGCGGCACGCCATTTGTCGTTGTCTATCGCCTGCCTGAACCGCAGCACATCGAGATTCTTCGCTTGCTGCATGGGTCCCACCGATGGCCCGAATGATCTGGCGCATTGCCTAATCCACCGCCCGCCGCAACTGCACCGCCTCGCCCATCTGCGCCGCGTCGATCGCCGCGGCGCCTGACAGGTCGGCGATCGTGCGCGCGACGCGCAGCACGCGGTGGTAGCTGCGCGCCGACCAGCCGAGGCGCGCGGCCGCGCGGTGCAGCAGCGCGAGCGCCGCGCGTTCGGCGCGCGCGTGGCGCTCGACGCCGGCCGACGTGAGCTGCGCGTTGCAGCAGCCCTGGCGCGCGAGCGCATGGGCGCGCGCCGCGGCCACCCGCGCGGCGACGACGGCGCTGGATGCGCCGTCGGGTGCGGCCTCGAGCGCCTCGCTCGGCTGCACCGGCACCTCGACGCGCAGGTCGATGCGGTCGAGCAGCGGCCCCGAGAGCCGGCCCAGATAGCGCGCGACCTGGTCGGGCGTGCAGCGGCAGTCGCGCAGCGGGTTGCCGAGATGGCCGCAGGGGCAGGGATTCATCGCCGCGACGAGCTGGAAGCGCGCCGGGAACTCGCTGCGCCGCGCGGCGCGCGCGATGAGGATGCGGCCGGTCTCGAGCGGCTCGCGCAAGGCCTCCAGGGCGCTCCTCGGGAATTCGACGAGTTCGTCGAGGAACAGCACGCCGTGCAGCGCGAGCGAGATCTCGCCGGGCCGCGGCGGCGTGCCGCCGCCGACCAGCGCGACGCTCGACGCAGAGTGATGCGGCGCGCGGAACACGCGCCGGCCCCAGGCCGCCGGCGTGAACAGGCCGGCGAGGCTCAGCATCGCGGCGGATTCCTGGGCCTCGTCTTCGCCGAGCGGCGGCAGCAGGCCGGCAAGGCGCTGCGCGAGCATCGACTTGCCGGTGCCCGGCGGCCCGATCAGCAGCAGCGAGTGGCCGCCCGCGGCCGCGATCTCGAGCGCGCGCTTCGGCACGGCGAGGCCCTTGACGTCGGCGAGGTCGGGGCCGGGCGACGCGGGCGCCGCGGCCGGCGGGGGGAGCGCGGCCGGCAGCGCGTCAGCCGACCCCGGCTGCAGCGCGGCGACGACGGCGAGCAGGTGGCCGGCCGCGCGCACGTCGACGCCGCGCACGAGCACGGCCTCGGCGGCATTGCCCGTGGGCAGCACGAGCTGGCGCGCGCTGCGCTCGGCGCGCAGCGCGAGCGCCATCGCGAGCGCGCCGCGCACCGGCCGCAGCGCGCCGCCGAGCGACAGCTCGCCCGCGCATTCGATGCGCGCGAGCCGCTCGGCGTCGAGCTGGCCATTGGCCGCGAGCAGGCCCAGCGCGATCGGCAGGTCGAACGCGCCGCCCTGCTTGGGCAGGTCGGCGGGCGCGAGGTTGACCGTCACCCGCTGGTTGTGCGGAAAGCCGAGGCCGCTGTCGAGCAGCGCTGCGCGCACGCGCTCGCGCGCCTCCTTCACTTCGGTCTCGGCGAGGCCGACGAGCGTGAACGCAGGCAGGCCCGTGGCCAGATGGACCTCGACACTGACCGGCGCCGCACCGAGGCCATCGAGCGCGCGGCTATGGGCGGTCGCCAGCGGCATGACGCGTCCGTTCCTTTCCGATGCCTGGCGCCGATTCTGTGCAGGCGTGGGCCCGGTCGGCCTTGTCCTGGGTCATTCAGGGGCGAATCCCCAATTTGGTGCTTCGTTGCGGCGCCCGCGCCACATCGTGACTCCCTGGATTGGTGCGTTGTCGCGCGGGTTATGGCTATATACGTCAGGGTAAATGCTGCGCCGCAGCGTCGATTCCCGGTCGCCGGCACTGGCACGGAAGCTGCAAGTGGCAGGAGCGATCCCGTTTTTGCCATCTCAATCAAAAAAGGACTCACCGATGAAGTCGCCTTTCGCACTGCTTGCCATCGCACTCGCACTGTCCGCCGCCGCGCCGGCCTTCGCCGACGATGCACCCGCCGCCGCGCCGGCCGCCGACGCGACCCCGCCGGCCGACCCGCTGAGCTTCAACATCAGCGTGACGAGCGACTACCGCTACCGCGGTATTTCGCAGACGCGCCTGAAGCCCGCGCTGCAGGGCGGCGCCGACTACGCCGACCCGAGCGGCTGGTACGTCGGCACCTGGCTGTCGACGATCAAGTGGATCAAGGACGCCGGCGGCGACGCCCCGGTCGAATGGGACCTCTACGGCGGCTACAAGACCGAGATCGCCACGGGCCTGACGCTCGACGTCGGCGTGCTGCAGTACGAATACGTGCACAACAAGCTGACCCCGAGCGCGAACACCTTCGAGATCTACGGCGCGCTGAGCTACGGCCCCGTGACCGCGAAGCTCTCGCACAGCCTGACCAACCTGTTCGGCTTCGCCGACTCCAAGGGCTCCGACTACCTCGACGTGTCGGCGAACTTCGACGTCGGCGGCGGCGTCACGCTGACCCCGGACATCGCCCACCAGACCGTGCACGACAACCCGACCGCCTCGTACAGCAACTACTCGCTGACCGCGGCCAAGGACTACGCGGGCTTCACCTGGTCGGCCCAGGTCATCGGCACCAACGCCAACAAGGCCGCCTACACCTACGCGCCGACGGACAAGTTCCTCGGCAAGACCGCGCTGGTCGTCGCGGTCAAGAAGACCTTCTGACCTTTTCTTTCGCAAGGAGATAAGCCATGAAACTGATCACTGCCGTGATCAAGCCCTTCAAGCTCGACGAGGTGCGCGAAGCGCTGAGCGCCATCGGCGTGCAGGGCCTGACCGTGACCGAGGTGAAGGGCTTCGGCCGCCAGAAGGGCCACACCGAGCTGTACCGCGGCGCCGAGTACGTCGTCGACTTCCTGCCCAAGGTCAAGGTCGAGGCCGCCGTCGGCGACGACGTGGTCGAGCGCGTGATCGAGGCCATCGAGGCCGCCGCGCGCACCGGCAAGATCGGCGACGGCAAGATCTTCGTCTCGCCGCTCGACCAGGTGGTGCGCATCCGCACCGGTGAAACGGGCCAGGACGCCCTCTAAGACAACGAAAGCTGGAGAACAAGCGATGAAAAAACTACTCGCCTCGCTGGCCCTGGCCGCGGCGGTGTTCGCGCCCACGGCCTGGGCGCAAGATTCCGCGGCGTCGGCCGCGGCCAGCGCCGCCACGGCGCCCGTCGCCGCGGCCTCGGCCACGGCACCCGCTGCCGCGGCGGCCTCGGCCCCGGCCGATGCGGCTTCGGCGGCCGCCGCGCCCGCGCCCGTGCCCAACAAGGGCGACACGGCGTGGATGCTGGTCTCGACCCTGCTCGTGATCATGATGACGGTGCCGGGCCTGGCCCTGTTCTACGGCGGCTTGGTGCGCAGCAAGAACATGCTGTCGGTGCTGATGCAGGTGATGGTCGGCTTCTCGCTGATCGTCGTGCTGTGGTGCATCTACGGCTACAGCCTCGCGTTCACCGAGGGCAGCGGCGCCACGACCCAGTTCATCGGCGGCACGAGCCGCTTCTTCCTGAAGGACATCTGGGACAACGTCAGCGGCAACTTCGCGAACGCGGCCACCTTCAGCAAGGGCGTCTACATCCCCGAGATCGTCTACGCGGCGTTCCAGGCGACCTTCGCCGGCATCACCGCCTGCCTGATCGTCGGCTCCTTCGCCGAGCGCATGAAGTTCTCGGCCGTGCTCGCCTTCCTGGCCCTGTGGTTCACGTTCAGCTACCTGCCGATCGCCCACATGGTCTGGTTCTGGGAAGGCCCTGACGCGTTCTCCAGCCCGGCCGTCGTCGACGCGATGACGAACAAGGCGGGTCTGCTCAACGCCTGGGGCGCGCTCGACTACGCCGGCGGCACGGTCGTGCACATCAACGCCGCCGTCGCGGGCCTGGTCGGCGCGTTCATGGTCGGCAAGCGCATCGGCTTCGGCAAGGAAGCGTTCACGCCGCACAGCCTGACGCTGACGATGGTCGGCTCGGCGCTGCTGTGGGTGGGCTGGTTCGGCTTCAACGCCGGCTCGGCGCTCGAAGCCAACGGCATGGCCGGCCTCGCGTTCATGAACACCTTCGTCGCGACCGCGATGGCCGTGCTGGCCTGGTGCGTCGGTGAAGCGCTGCTCAAGGGCAAGGCCTCGATGCTCGGCGCGGCGTCCGGCGCGGTCGCCGGCCTCGTCGCCATCACCCCGGCCGCCGGCAACGTCGGCGTGATCGGCGCGCTCGTGATCGGCGCCGTCGCCAGCTTCGCCTGCCTGTGGGGCGTGACCGGCCTGAAGAAGCTGCTCGGCGCGGACGACACGCTCGACGTGTTCGGCGTGCACGGCGTCGGCGGCATCTGCGGCGCCCTGCTGACCGGCGTGTTCAACGCGCCCCAGCTCGGCGGCCCGAGCACCGTCGCCGACTACGTGACGATGGCCGCGACCAAGGCCGCGGACTACTCGATCTGGAGCCAGTTCCTGATCCAGGCCAAGGCCGTCGGCGTGACGATCGTCTGGTCGGCCGTGGTCTCGCTGATCGCCTACAAGCTCGTCGACATGGTCATCGGCCTGCGCGTCAACGAAGACGCCGAGCGCGAAGGCCTCGACATCACCTCGCACGGCGAGACCGCGTACCACGGTTGAGCCACGCGAGCCGTCTCGATCCGCAAGCCGCCCCTCGGGGCGGCTTTTTTATTTGCGCGGCCGCCTTGCGGCCCGGTCAGGAGCCCCCACCTGCACCCTCCTAGAATGCCCGAGCCCGCCCAGGAGTCCCCCCGCAATGGTCCCGCACCTCATCACCGCCCTGACCGGCCCGATCAACGAGCTGGAGCAGCGCATCCTCGAGTCGATGCCGGCGATCGAGCGCTGGTTCCGCCTCGAGTGGATGGAGCACACGCCGCCGCTGTACAGCTCGGTCGACCTGCGCAACGCGGGCTTCAAGCTCGCGCCGGTCGACACCAACCTGTTCCCGGCCGGCTTCAACAACCTGACGCCCGACATGCTGCCGCTCGCGATGCAGGCGGCGATGGCGGCGATCGAGAAGATCTGCCCCGAGGCCAAGAACCTTCTCGTCGTGCCGCAGACCGCGCGCGCCGACAGCTTCTATTACGCGAACCTCGCGACGCTCGTGCGCGTGTTCACCCAGGCGGGCCTGAACGTGCGGCTCGGCAGCCTCGACCCGACGCTCGACGCGCCGCGGCCGCTGCGCCTCGCCGACGGCAGCGAGCTCACGCTCGAGCCGCTCGTGCGCACGCGCGGCCGCCTCGGCCTGAAGGACTTCGACCCCTGCACGATCCTGCTCAACGACGACCTCGCCGACGGCGCGCCGCGCGTGCTCGAGCACCTGCACGAGCAGTACCTGCTGCCGCCGCTGCACGCGGGCTGGGGCGTGCGGCGCAAGAGCCGGCATTTCCAGGCCTACGAGGACGTCGCGAAGAAGTTCGCGAAGCTGCTCGGCATGGACCCCTGGCTGATCACGCCGATGCACGCCCACGCGACCGACGCCGAGAGCCTGCACGCCCAGGCCGAGACGCTGATGGGCAAGCTGCGCCGCAAGTACAAGGAGTTCGGCATCCAGGAACGGCCGTTCCTCATCGTCAAGGCCGACGCGGGCACGAGCGGGCGCAACGTGCGCACGCTGCGCGACCTCAAGGAGCTCGCGTCCTTCGGCGACCTCGGCGAGGTCATCATCCAGGAGGGCGTGCCGACCTACGAGCGCGTCCACGAGGCGGTCGCCGAGCCGGTCGTCTACATGATCGACCGCTACGTCGTCGGCGGCTTCTACCGCATCCACGCCGAGCGCGGCAGCGACGAAAACCTCAACGCGCCGGGCTCGAGCTTCGTGCCGCTCGCATTCGCCGAGTCCTCGCACCTGCCGCGGCCGGGCGAGCGTCCGGGCGCGAGCGCGCCGAACCGCTTCTACATGTACGGCGTGATCGCGCGGCTCGCCATGCTCGCGGCCGCCTACGAGCTCGAGGCGACCGACCCCGACGCCGAGAACTACGCCTGAGCGAGCCCCCGCGCCCGTGAGCCCCTCCAATCCGGCGCGCAGCCGCCGCGTGCTCGCCGGCCTGAGCCTCGGCGCGCTCGGCGTCGTCTACGGCGATATCGGCACGAGCCCGCTGTACGCGCTCAAGGAGGTGTTCCACGGCGGCCATGTCGGCGTCGACGAGGCCAACATCCTCGGCGTGCTGTCGCTGCTGTTCTGGACGCTCACGCTGGTCGTCTCGCTCAAGTACGTGCTGCTGATCCTGCGCGCCGACAACAACGGCGAGGGCGGCCTGATCGCGATGCTCGCGCTCGCGACCGGCGCGGTGCGCGCCCGGCCGCGGCTGCGCCGCGCGCTGCTGCTCGTCGGCATGTTCGGCACGGCGATCTTCTTTGGCGACGCCGTGATCACGCCGGCGATGACGGTGCTCGGCGCGGTCGAGGGCCTGGACGTGTATGCGCCGGCCTACGACCAGGCCGTGCTGCCGCTGACGCTCGTCGTGCTGACGCTGCTGTTCTCGGTCCAGCGCTTCGGCACCGGCGGCATTGGCCGCGCGTTCGGGCCGCTGATGCTCGTCTGGTTCGTCGCGCTCGCGCTGCTCGGCGTGCCGCATATCGCCGAGAACCCCCATGTGCTGACGGCGATCAACCCGGCCTGGGCCTGGCAGTTCTGCTCGCGCCACGAATGGGTCGCGTTCGTCGCGCTCGGCGCCGTCGTGCTCGTCGTGACGGGCGGCGAGGCGCTGTACGCCGACCTCGGGCATTTCGGCAAGAAGCCGATCCGCATCGCCTGGTACGGCGTCGTGATGCCGGCGCTCACGCTCAACTACTTCGGCCAGGGTGCGATGCTGCTCGAGCATCCCGAGGGCGTGAAAAACCCCTTCTTCCTGCTCGCGCCGGACTGGGCCGAGGTGCCGCTGTTCGCCCTCGCGACGCTCGCCGCGATCGTCGCGTCGCAGGCGCTGATCACGGCCGCCTACTCGGTCAGCAAGCAGGCGATCCAGCTCGGCCTGCTGCCGCGCCTGCGCATCCTGCACACCTCGGTGCGCGACGTCGGGCAGATCTACGTGCCCTTCGTCAACTGGGGGCTGTTCGCGTTCATCGTGCTCGCGGTCGCGCTCTTCGGCTCGTCGGGCAAGCTCGCCGGGGCCTACGGCATCGCGGTCACGATCGACATGTCGATCACGACGATCATGACCTTCTTCGTGATCCGCTTCGGCTGGCGCTACCCGCTCGTGTTCGCGCTGCTCGCGACCGCATTCTTCTTCGCGATCGACGTGACCTATCTCGCGTCGAACCTGCTCAAGGTCGTCTCGGGCGGCTGGTTCCCGCTGCTGATCGGCGCGGGCATGTTCACGCTGATGCTGACCTGGATGCAGGGCCGGCGCCTGCTGTCGCAGCGCCTGCGCGAGGAGGCGATCGCGCTGCCGAGCTTTCTCGAGGCGGTGTTCGCGAACCCGCCGCTGCGCGTGCCGGGCACGGCCGTGTTCCTCGCCGCCGAGGCCGGCGTGACGCCGAACGCGCTGCTGCACAACCTCAAGCACAACAAGGTGCTGCACGCGCAGAACCTGTTCGTCAGCGTGCGTCACCACGAGGTGCCCTGGATCGGCTTCGACCGGCGCGCGGTGGTCGAGCCGCTCGGCAACGACTGCTGGGCCGTGACCCTGCACTTCGGCTTCAAGAACGAGCCCGACGTGCCCGAGGCGCTGGGCCTGCTCGAGGGGCGCGGCGTCCAGCTCGACGCAATGGAGACGAGCTACTTCCTGTCGCGCGACATCGTCATGCCGACCGCGCGCGTCGCCTCGGGCATGGCGCCGTGGCGCGAGAAGCTGTTCGCGAGCATGCACCGCAACGCGGCCGCGGCGGCCGACTTCCTGCACCTGCCCGCGAACCGCATCGTCGAGCTCGGGTCCAAAGTCGAGATCTAGCGCCGTCAGGCGGCCAGGCGCTCGATCTTGGGGCGCTTGAGCTTGCTCGCCTGATACAGGTCGTATTGCAATTGCATTCCGGCCCACAGCTCCGGACTGGTGCCGAAGGCCGCGCTCAGGCGGTAGGCCATGTCGGGCGAAATGCCGGCGGCCCCGGTCACGACGCGCGACAGCGTCACGCGCCCGACGCCGAGCGACCTGGCGGCATCCGTGATGGTGATGTCGCCGAGGTATTCCCGCAGGACTTCGCCGGGATGCGGGGGCTTGTGCATGCGGGTGGTGTAGCTCGTATTCCCGCGCACCGCAAATCCCGGCGTCAAGCCTCGGACTTATGGCTTGCCGCAAAGCCCGTCGTCGGGCACCGCGTCGCGCAGCGGGCCGACGTAGATCTGCGCGGCCGGCGCGTCGAGCAGCTTGGCGAGCCGGTCGAGCGGCGGCGGCACGTAGCCGGGCACCTCGAGGCCGATCTGGCGCAGGCCTTCGGCGTCGGGCACCCACCACAGGCAGCGCCCGGGCGAGCCCTGCAGCGTGGCCGAGAAGTCGGTGTCGGTGAAGGCCAGCCGCGGCTCGGTCAGCGGCCCGCGCAGCGCGGCGACGAAGGCGAGCATGGGCGCGGGCCAGGTCTCGCGGGTGCGCGCGCCGAACGCCGCGGCCATGTCGAGGAGCGGCTTGTAGCGCGCCATGAAGCGCTCGCGCGACGCGGCCGACGCGTCGGCGAACAGCTCGCCGGCCTCGATCTTGTCGCGCAGCGCGTCGATCAGCGCAAAGCGGTTGGCCGTGTCGAACGCGATCACGGCGTCGCGCCGCACGCCGATCGCGCGGCCGCTGTTCGCGAGCAGCCAGGCGCAGTCGCCGACGCAGGCCTTGTAGACGTCGAGGATGGCCCGCTGCGCGCGCAGCCAGGCGCCGAGCGCGAGCAGCGCGTCGGGCGCGCTGTGCAGCGGGTCGACGTCGAGCAGCAGCGGGCGATCGAGGCCCTGCGGGAAGGTCTTGCGCAGGTCCTTCATGTCGTCGGCGTCGAAGCGGCCGAAGATCTGGCTCTCGCCCATCAGAAAGCCAGCGCGGATCTGCGCCGCCGCGGCCGGGCCGGCCAGGCCCGCGAGCAGCAGCCCGCCGACGATCGCCTTCGTGAGAAACCCGCGCATCCATCCCCCCGCAGCAAATTTCAGGAGGCCGCATCGTACGGGCCGGCGCGCGGCGCAAAGACCGTCGACATCCACAACGCGCCGGATGCCGCTACGCTATGCCCTCGCCCAGCTTTTGCGATTTCCGCCATGGACCTGCTCTTCGTCGCCGACCCGCTCGAACATTTCAAGACCTACAAGGACACGACCTTCGCGATGATGCGCGTGGCCGCGCGCCGCGGCCACGCGATCTGGGCCTGCGGGCCCGAGCAGCTCGTCTGGCAGCGCGGCGGCCGCGTGACCGCGCAGGGCGCGCGCCGCATCGCGCTGACCGGCGACGCCCAGGCCTGGTTCACGGTCGCCGCGCAGCGCGACTACGCGGTCGCCGACGCGGGCGCCGTGCTGATGCGCAAGGACCCGCCGTTCGACAGCGAGTATTTCTACGCAACCCACCTGCTCCAGCAGGCCGAGCGCGAGGGCGCGCGCGTGTTCAACAAGCCCGCGGCGCTGCGCGACCACCCCGAGAAGCTCGCGATCCTCGAGTTCCCCGAGCACATCGCGCCAACCCTCGTCACGCGCAGCGAGGCCGCGATCCGCGCGTTCCACGCCGAGCACCATGACATCATCCTCAAGCCGCTCGACGGCATGGGCGGCATGGGCATCTTCCGCGTCGGGCCCGACGGCCTGAACCTCGGCGCGATCGTCGAGACGCTCAACAAGGGCGGCGCGCAGACCGTGATGGTCCAGCGTTTCATCCCCGAGATCGCGGCCGGCGACAAGCGCGTGCTCGTGATCGGCGGCGTGCCCGTGCCCTACTGCCTCGCGCGCATCCCGCAGGGCGGCGAGGTGCGCGGCAACCTCGCGGCCGGCGGCAAGGGCGTCGCCCAGGCGCTGAGCCCCGCTGACCGCGCGATCGCCGAGGCGATCGGGCCGCGCCTCGCCGCGCGCGGCCTGCTGCTGATCGGCCTCGACGTGATCGGCGACCGCCTGACCGAAATCAACGTGACGAGCCCGACTTGTTTCCAGGAGATCACCGAGCAGACCGGCTGCGACGTCGCGGCGCTGTTCGTCGACGCGCTGGAAGCGGCCAGCGCCGCGGCCTGATGGCCGGAGCCCGCGCGCTGGCGGTCTGGCGCCGGCTCGACGCGAACCAGCTCAGCGGCGTCGGCACGGCGCTCGGCGTCGCGATCGCGCACGCCGTCGTCGCCGCGCGGTTCGGCCTCAACGCCGGGCTCGCGGCCGTCGCCGGCGCGGTCTGCACGAGCATGATGGACCTGCCGAACCCGGTCGCGCGCGCGCTGCCGCGCCTGCTGCCGGCGGCGCTGTTCGCGACGCTCGCGACCCTGCTCGTCGCGCTGTGCCGCGAGCACGCGCTGCTGATGCTGCCGCTCGTCGCCGCGATCAGCTTCGCGTCGCTGATGTGCATGGCCTGGGGCCAGCGCGCCGGGCCGCTCGCGTTCGTCGCGATCCTCGCGCTCGTTTTCACGTCCGCCTGGCGCGAGCCGTTCAGCGTGGCGGGCGCCGGCGCGCACGCGGCGTGGACGCTGCTGGGCGCGCTGCTCTACGTGGCCTGGGGCCTGCTGCTCGCGCGCGTGCTGCGCGGCCGCTACGCCGAGCTCGCGCTCGCCGCGGCGCTCGCCATGGGCGCGCGGCGCCTGCGCTCGCGCGCCGCGCGCGTCGAGGGCAGCGTGACGCCCGAGCAGGCGACGATGCGCGCGTCCATCGCCGACGACGTCCAGCTCGCCGAGACGATCCAGCACGCCCGCGACCTCGTGTTCGCGCTGCCGCGCGACCCGCGCGCGCTGCGCGAGACCGAGCAGCTGCTCGCGCTGATCGAGCTGCGCGACATGCTGCTCGCGAGCCGGCTCGACATCGAGCTGCTCGGCCCGGACGAGGCCGGCCGGGCCTGGCGCGCCGCGCTCGCGGCGACGCTGCGCGAGCTCGCCGAACGCCTCGCCGCGCTCGCCGGACACCTGCGCGTGCGCGCGCCCGCGCCGGCCGCCGACGCCGCGCAGCTGCGCGCGGCGCTGAGCGCGCGGCTCGCCGCCGTGCCGGCCGACGCCGCGGACCCGCGCCGCCACCTCGCCAATGCGCTCGAGGTGCGGCTCGGCCATATGCTCGACGAGGTCGGCCACATGCTCGACGTCCAGCTCGGTGCGCCGACGCCGAGCGCGGCGGCCTGGACGCCCGCGCAGCTGCAGGACTTCGTGTCGCCGCAGGGCTGGCCGCTCGCGGCGCTGCGCAACCACCTGAGCCTGCGCTCGCCGGTGCTGCGCCATGCGCTGCGCTCGATGCTCGCGCTGACGACGGCCTACGGCCTCGGCCTGCTGCTGCCCTGGGCCTCGCATCCGCAATGGCTGCTGCTCAGCGTCGCCGTGGTGCTGCGCGGCAACCTCGCGCAGACGCTCGCGCGCCGCAACGACCGCGTGCGCGGCACGCTGCTCGGCTGCCTGATCGTGCTCGCGCTCGCCTCGGTGCCGCAGCGCTGGCTGCTCGGCGGCGTGTTCGTCGCCGCGGTCGGCACCTCGCACGCCTACGTGAACAAGCGCTACTTCGTCGCGGCGACCGCGGCGACGCTGATGGCGCTCGTGCAGCCGCTGATGCTGCTGCCGCCGGGCGCGCACCCGGCCATCGCCGAGCGGCTCGGCGACACCGTGCTCGGCGCGCTGCTCGCCTGGGCGTTCTGTTACGTGCTGCCCTCGTGGGAGCGGCGCTCGCTGAAGGACCTGCTGCCGCTCGCGCGCAAGGTGCTCGCCGCGCACGCGGCGAACGTGCTGCGCTGGGGGCCGACGCACGCCGAGCAGGTCGCCGCGCGGCTGTCGCGCCAGCAGGCCTACGCAGCGCTCGGCGCGCTCGCCGAGGCCGGCCAGCGCACCCGCGTCGAGCCCGAGCATGTGCGCGTCGCCGACGCCGAGATCGAGGCGCTGCTGACCCATGGCTACCGCCTGCTCGCGCTGCTCGGCGCCGTGCACCAGCAGCTCTCGCGGCGCGCCGACCGGCTCGACCCGGTGCGCGCCCAGGCCGCGCTGCCCGTGACGCTGCGCGCGACCGCCCAGGCGCTGCAGGCGGGCCAGGACCTGCCGACGCCCGAGGACGACGAGCCCCACGACCCGCAGGCCGGCGCCTGGCCCGAGCACATCGGCCAGCAGGACCTGACGCCGTGGATGCTGCGCCGGCTGCGCCTGATCCGGCGCGAGGCGCGGCTGTTCAACCACGTGGCGGTGCAGCTCGGCTAGCGGCGCAGGCGCCGTCGCGGGCGTGCCCCGCGCTCGGGGGACAATCGGCCCATGGCTGTCCTCTCCCTCACCAACGCCCACCTGGCCTTTGGCCATGTCCCGCTGCTCGACGGCGCCGATTTCGCGCTCGAAACGGGCGAGCGCGTCGGCCTGATCGGCCGCAACGGCACCGGCAAGTCCTCGCTGCTCAAGATCCTCGCCGGCATCGAGAAGCTCGACGACGGCCTGCTGCAGCTGCAGCAGGGCCTGACCAGCGTCTACGTGCCGCAGGAGCCCGCGCTGCGCGCCGAGGCGACGATCTTCGACGTCGTCAGCGAGGGCGTCGCCGAGGCGCGCGCGCTGCGCGAGCGCTACGAGCGCCACGACCCGGCCGACGACCTCGACGCCGTGCTCGAGCGCATCGAGCATATCGGCGCGTGGACCTGGGAGCAGCGCGTCGACGAGACCCTGCACCGCCTGGGCCTGGACGGCGCGCGGCGCATCGGCGAGCTCTCGGGCGGCCTCAGGAAGCGCGTCGCGCTCGCGCGCGCGCTCGTCGCCCAGCCCGACGTGCTGCTGCTCGACGAGCCGACCAACCACCTCGACCTCGACGCGATCGCCTGGCTCGAGGGCCTGCTGGGCGAATTCAAGGGCTCGCTGCTGCTGATCACGCACGACCGCGCGTTTCTCGACAACGTCGTCAAGCGCATCGTCGAGCTCGACCGCGGCCAGCTGCGCGGCTACCCCGGCAATTTCGCGGCCTTCCAGGCCGCCAAGCAGTACGAGCTCGAGAACGAGGCGCTCGCGAACGCGCGCTTCGACAAGCTGCTCGCCCAGGAGGAGGTCTGGATCCGCAAGGGCGTCGAGGCGCGGCGCACGCGCTCGGTCGCGCGCGTCGCGCGCCTGCACGAGATGCGCGACGCGCGTGCCGCGCGGCGCGACGTCCAGGGCAAGGTGCGGCTCGACATCGACACGGGGTCGGCGAGCGGCAAGATCGTCGCCGAGCTCGAGAACGTGTCCAAGCGCTACGGCGACCGCACCATCGTCGGCGACTTCACGGCGACGCTCTTGCGCGGCGACAAGATCGGCCTCGTCGGCGCGAACGGCGCGGGCAAGACCACGCTGCTCAAGCTGATCCTCGGCGAGCTCGCGCCCGACAGCGGCACGGTGCGCCTGGGTAGCAAGCTTTCGGTCGCCTACTTCGACCAGATGCGCGACGCGCTGAACCTCGACGCGACGCTCGCCGACACGATCAGCCCGGGCAGCGAGTGGATCGAGATCGGCAACCAGCGCAAGCATGTGAAGAGCTATCTCGGCGACTTCCTGTTCTCGCCGGCGCGCGCCGACTCGCCGGTGTCGACGCTGTCGGGCGGCGAGCGCAACCGCCTGCTGCTCGCGCGCCTGTTCGCGCGGCCGGCCAACGTGCTCGTGCTCGACGAGCCGACCAACGACCTCGACATCGAGACGCTCGAACTGCTCGAGGAGCTGCTCGCCGACTACGACGGCACGGTCTTCCTCGTCAGCCACGACCGGCGCTTCCTCGACAACGTCGTGACGAGCACGATCGTCAGCGAGGGCGCGGGCCGCTGGCGCGAGTACGAGGGCAATGTCGAGGACTGGCTCACGCAGAGCCGTCGCGCGGCCGCGCTGAAGCCCGCGTCGGCGCCCGCCCCCGCCCCCGTCGCCGCGCCCGCGCCCGCGCGGCGCAAGCTCAGCTACAAGGAGCAGCGCGAGCTCGACGAGCTGCCGGGCCGCATCGCCGCGCTCGAGGCCGAGCAGGTGCAGCTCAATGCGCTGATCAACGGCAGCGAGCTCTACGCCCAGGGCGCCGCGCGCATCGCCGAGGTCACGACGCGCGCGAGCGCGATCGACGCCGAGCTGCTCGCGCTGATGGAGCGCTGGGAGCGGCTCGAGTCGCGCTGAAACCGGGCGGATCGCGGCGCCGTCAGCGCGGCGCGAGAACGCCGTCGAGCTCGTCGGCCGCGCAGCGCGCGCGCAGGTCGAGCGCGAGCGAGCGCGGCTCGGCGCCGTCGCCATGGGCCAGGTCGGCCGTGACTTCGATCAGCTGCGCCGTGTGCAGGTCGAACAGCAGCGTGAACGCGAGGCCCGCGTCGTCGGGCTCGGCGAAGCGCGCGGCGAGGTAATGCGGCAGGATCGCCTCGTCGTGTTCCCACGACGCGCTGAGGCGGAGCCGGCCGGTGCCGTCGGCGTGGATCAGGCCGAGGACGCAGGTCGGCAGCCGCACATGGGCCGCGCCGAGCCGCAGCTCGAGGTCGGTCAGGCGGCGTGCATCGCCGACCGCGCTGAAGGTCAGCCGCAGGCGCGCGGGCGCGTAGGCCGCGGGCAGGCCCTGCAGGCTGCCGTCGGCGGCCAGTCCGATCACGCGGTCTTGATGGGCGGCTGCACCGGTGCCGAGTCCCAGGCCCAGCACCGCGGTGGCGAACAGGCGCAGCGGCGCGTACCCGATGCGTGGCCTCATGCCGGTTTCGCGCCTTGCTACAGCTGCACGGCGAGCTCGCCGAGCCCCGCGAAGCGCGCGACCGCGCGCTGGCCCGCGCCGAGCTTCAGCGCGACGCGCCACGAGCCGGTCGTGACGACGCTGCCGGCCGCGATGGTCGCGCCGTGGCGCGTCGCGGCCTGCAGCCAGGGCACGAGGACCCAGGCCGGATCGTCGAGGCCATGGCCGCCGATGCCGTCCTGCGGTGCGGCCGTGTCGATCTGCAGCGTGCAGGGTTGGCGCGCCCAGTCGTGGCCGGGCTGCCAGGCCTGCCAGGGGCCGAGCGCGAGGCCGCCGTTCGACTGGCTGTCGGCATGCTTGAGCAGGGGGGCGGCCGCCATGCCCTGCTGCCAGCGCGAGGCGAGGCCTTCGACGGCGACGCAGAACGCGTCGATCAGGTCGGCGCCTGCGCCGAGCCGCAGCGCCTGCGCGGCGGCCGGCGTGACGTCGCGCGCGAGGCGCAGCGCGATCTCGGCCTCGGCGCCGATCAGGCCGAGGTCACCGAGGTCGATCGGGCCGGCGCCTTCGCGCACGCCGTGGGGCGCGAGCGGCGCGTGGCCGAACGGGCCGCTGCGCGCGCTGCCGCCGCATTTCCAGAACTGCGGCCGGCCGGCCGGCAGCCAGCCGAGTTCGGCCGCGAGTTCGGCGTGGACGGCCGCGCAAGCGGCCTCGTCGGCGATAGCCCAGTCGGCGGCGTCGAGGCGGCTGCCGTCGCGCCAGCAGGCGGCCAGCGCGGTGGCGAGTGCGGAGGGAGAGGAACTCATGCCGCCATCGTAGCGGCTCGACTCAGAGCAGCTTGAGCGCGCGCGCCTGCGCGCGCAGCTCGGCGCGGAAGTCCGGGTGGGCGATATTGATCAGTTCCTGCGCGCGCTGGTGCGCCGACTTGCCGCGCAGCTGCGCGACGCCGTATTCGCTGACCACGACGTTGATGTCGTTCTTGCTCGTGGTCTGGTGCGTGCCCGGCGTCAGCGTCGGCACGATGCGCGAGATGCTGTCGCCCTTGGCCGTGGACGGCAGCACGATGATCGCCTTGCCGCCGCGCGAGCGGTTCGCCGCGCGCACGAAGTCGACCTGGCCGCCGGTGCCCGAGTACGGCGCCGGGCCCAGGCTCTCGGAGCCGCACTGGCCGAGCAGGTCGATCTGCAGCGTCGCGTTGATCGTCACGAGCCGGTCGTTCTGGCCGGCCAGGTAGGGGTCGTTCGTGAAGTCGACCGGGTGCATCTCGAGCGCCGGGTTGTCGTCCATGTAACGGTGCAGCTTGGCGGAGCCGAGCGCGAAGGTCGCGACGCTGCGGCACGGCAGGTAGTTCTTGCGCGCGTTCGTGACGACGCCGGCCTCGATCAGCGTGAGGATGCCGTCGCCGATCATCTCGGTGTGCACGCCGAGGTCGCGCTTGTTCGTCAGTTGCATGACGACCGCGTCGGGGATGCCGCCGTAGCCGATCTGCAGCGTCGAGCCGTCCTCGATCATCTCGGCGACATGGGCGCCGATCGCCTGCTGGACCGGGCCGATCTTGGGCAGGCCGACCTCGAGAATCGGCGCCTCGCTCTCGACGAGCGCGGCGACCTGCGAGACGTGGACGCGGCAGTTGCCGTGGCAGCGCGGCACGCGCGGGTTGACTTCGAGCACGACGGCGCGCGCGCGCTCGATGGCCGCAAGCGTGTAGTCGGCGCCGAGGCTCAGGCAGAAATAGCCGTCGGCGTCCATGGGCGACGCGAGGCTCATCACCGCGTCGGCCGGCATCAGGCCGCGCCGGATCAGCTCGGGCATCTCGGAGAAATAGCTCGGGATGAAGTCGACCCAGCCGGCCTGGCCGCCCGCGCGGGAGGCCGGGCCGAAGAAGTAGGCGACATGGCGCACATGCTCGGCCGTCTCGGCGTCGAAATAGCCGAACTTGCGCATCGGCAGGATCTGGCCGACCTTGACGTCGCGGAACTCGCGACGCTGCGCCGACAGCGCGTCGAGCAGCGCGGGCGGCTCGCCGACGCCGGTCGGCACGACGATGAAGTCGCCGTCGCGCAGCAGCTCGAGGGCGGCGTCGGCGGTGCGGAGCTTCCTGCGGTACGAGTCCTGGTGCGACATGGCGGGCGGCGTGGCGGACAGTGCCCCGAGGGGCGATGCCGCCGACTCTGACAGCTGGGGCTGACGCGAGCTTGACCGCGGCCGACATGAGCGCGGGCTAGCGCGGCATGCCAAATGGGCATGGGGCCCCGTCAGCGTTCGGCGTTATCGTTGCGGCCATGCCCGCAGCCGCGGCACCACAAAGAGACAAGGCAGTCGCAATGACGTCCCCGTTTACCCAGGCGCGCCGCGCCGCGCGCATGAACCCGTCCATCATCCGCGAGATCCTCAAGGTCACCGAGAAGCCCGGCATCCTGTCGCTCGCCGGCGGCCTGCCGAGCAGCGACACCTTCCCGGTCGAGGCGATCAAGGCGGCCTGCGACAAGGTCCTGACCGACGCGCCGCGCGAGGCGCTGCAGTACGCGTCGAGCGAGGGCTTCGCGCCGCTGCGCGAATGGGTCGCCGCGCGCGTCAAGCAGCTCGGCATCGAGGCCGCGCCCGATCAGGTGCTGATCACGAGCGGCTCGCAGCAGGGCCTGGACCTGGTCGGCAAGATCCTGTGCGACCAGGGCGCGCCGGTCGCCGTCGAAACGCCGACCTACCTCGGCGCGCTACAGGCCTTCACGCCCTACGAGCCGCTGTTCACGAGCCTCGAGAGCGACGCCGAGGGCGTGCGCCCCGAGAGCTTCGCGCGCCTCGGCCACGACGCGCCGGGCACGCGCTTCGCGTACCTGCTGCCCAACTACCAGAACCCGACCGGCCGCGTGATGGGCGCCGCGCGCCGCGACGCGGTCGTCGCGGCCGCGCAGGCGGCCGGCGTGCCGATCGTCGAGGACAACCCCTACGGCGACCTCTGGTTCGACGCCCCGCCGCCGGCCGCGCTGACGTCGCGCTGGCCCGAGGGCTCGCTCTACCTGGGCAGTTTCTCCAAGGTGCTGACGCCGGGCTTCCGCCTCGGCTACATCGTTGCGCCGCGCGAGCTCTACCCGAAGCTGCTGCAGGCCAAGCAGGCGGCCGACCTGCACACGCCGGGCTTCAACCAGCGCGTCGTCTTTGAGGTCATCCGCGACGGCTTCCTCGACCGCCATGTGCCGACGATCCGCGCGCGCTACAAGGCGAACCGCGACGCGATGGCCGCGGCGCTGCAGGCGCACCTGCCGGCCGGCTGCGAATGGCAGACGCCCGAGGGCGGCATGTTCTTCTGGATCCGCCTGCCCGAGGGCTTCGACGCGATGGCGATGCTCGAGACGGCCGTCGCGGCCGGCGTCGCCTATGTGCCGGGCGCCGCGTTCTTCGCGCAGCGCCCCGACCCGCGCACGCTGCGCCTGTCCTTCGTGACCTTGACGCCCGAGCTGATCCGCGACGGCGTCGCGATCCTCGGCCGCGTGCTGCGCGAGCAGCTCGAGCGCGTCGAGGAACCGACGCCCTGATCCTTAATCGTTCTTGAAGTGGTCGTGGCAAGCCTTGCAGGTCTTGCCGACCGCGCCGGTCGCGGCCTTGAGCTGGGCGAGGTCGCCCGAGCGTGCGGCGGCCGGCAGCTTGGCCGCGGCGTCGAGCAGCTCGTCGGTGTGCTTCTTGAAGTGGTCGGCTTCCTTCCAGATCTCGGGCTTCGCGTCGGTGTCGCCGCCCTTGTCGGTGCCCGGGCCGAACGCGTCGAACGGCAGCTTCGCGAGCATTGCGAACAGGTCGGCGTTCTCGCCGGCGACCTTGGGGTCGTAGGGTGCCTTGCCGTTCGCCATCGCCGCGACGCGGCCGAAATGCGTTGACATCAGGCGCATCGCGGCCTGGCGGTACTTGATCGCGTCGGACGGCTTGGCGAACTGCGCGTGGGCGGGCAGCGCGGCGGCGAAGCTCAGCGCGAGGCCGGCAGCGGCGGCGAACAGGCGGACTTTCATCGGGGCTCCAGTTGGGATGCGGTGAACGAACAGGCGCGACCATAACCGCATGTCGATGACTGCGCTATGGTGCGCGTCTCATGAACATTGCCGACAAACCACAAGGCCTGCGCGTCTGGGACCTGCCGACGCGCGTGTTCCACGGCCTGCTGATCGTCAACGTCGGCGGCGCGGTCGGCACGGGCCTCGCGGGCGCGATGGACTGGCATGTGCGCTGCGGCCTCGCGAGCGCGGCGCTGCTGACGTTCCGCCTCGTCTGGGGCCTGGTCGGCGGGCGCTGGTCGCGCTTCCGGCGCTTCCGCGTCGCGCCCGCTGCGCTGTGGCGTTATGTGCGCGGCCGGGAAGAAGTGCACGTCGGCCACAGCCCGCTCGGCGCGCTCGCGATCCTCGCGATGCTCGCGGTGCTGCTTGCCCAGGTCGGCACGGGCCTCGTCGCCGACGACGAGGTCGCGACGACCGGGCCGCTCGCGCGCTTCGTCGCCGACTCGGTCACGCACGCGGCGACCGGCTGGCACAAGCATTACGGGCCCTGGCTGATCTACGCGCTCGTGGCCCTGCACCTCGTCGCCGTGCTCGTCTACACGCTGCGCGGCCGCGCGATCGTCGCGGCGATGTGGCATGGCGACCAGCGCGTCGACGCCGTCGCGCCGCTGCCGCCGCCCTCGCGCGACGACCTGGCCGCGCGCCTGTTCGCGCTCGCGCTGTTCGCGGCCTGCGCCGCCGGCGCGGTCTGGCTCGCGCGACCGTGACGGCGCGGGCGCGCGATTACATCGCGGTACGCGTTTAAGCTCGCGCCATGAGTACCGCGCCGCTGTTCGAAGTCACGCTCGCCCATCCCGAGCCGTCCCTGCTCGGCGAATCGCCGCTGTGGGACGCCGCCGCGGGCTGCCTCTATCACGTCGACATCCCGGGCAAGGAGCTGCGCCGGCTCGACCCCGCGAGCGGCGCGCTCGCGCGCTGGCCGCTGCCCGACGAGCCCGGCTGCATCGCGCTGATCGAAGGCGACCCGACCGGCCTGCTCGTGGCGGGCCGCGCCGGCCTCGCGCGCTTCGACACCGCGAGCGGCGCGCTGACCCCGCTCGCGCCGCCGCCGTTCGACCCCGCGCGCCAGCGCTTCAACGACGGCAAGCCCGACGCGGCCGGCCGCTTCTGGGTCGGCACGATCGACGACGCGCGCGCGCCCGACGCCGCGCTGTACCGGTTCGACGCGAACGGCGTCACGCGCGTCGCCGACGGCATCACGACGTCGAACGGCCTCGCCTGGAGCCCCGACGGCCGCAGGCTGTACTGGACCGACACCAAGGCGCACGAGATCTACGCGCTCGACTTCGATGCGCGCGACGGCAGCGTCGGCCCGCGCCGGCGCCTCGCCGCGTTCGAGCCGCGCGCGGCCGGCGCGCCGCTCGAGACCTACGGCGGCCGACCCGACGGCGCGGCCGTCGACGTCGAGGGCTGCTACTGGGTCGCGCTGTTCGAGGGCCAGCGCCTGCTGCGCCTCGCCCCCGATGGCTCGGTGCGGCGCGAGCTGCGCCTGCCGGTGCGTTGCCCGACCATGCCGACCTTCGGCGGACCGGACCTGCGCACCTTGTTCGTGACCACGGCGCGCAACGGCCGCCCCAGCGAGGAGCTCGATGCACAACCTTGGGCTGGCTGCGTGCTGCGCATCGAGGTCGACGTGCCGGGCCTGCCGGCCGCGGCCGCGCGTCTGCCCTTCGGCTGAACGGCGTCAGCGCGCGCGGGCTTCGCGGCCGCGCGACCCGCGCTTAACGCGCGCTGAAGCGGACCGTAAAGTCGCCGTAAAGGGGGTCCGCCGATTCCCCCTATAATCCGCCGGCTTTGCTGACCGCAGCCCCCAAGCCGTGACCAAACCGACGACGCGCGAGACGACACATGCAGTCCCGCCGCTCGGTTGGGATGACGACTGGAAGGACGCCGAGGCGGACCGGCCCCCTTTGACGCCCGCGCAAGCGGACGAATTGCGGGCCTGGCTGCCCCAGCTGTCGCCCTGGGCCGTGGTCGGCGCGCAGACGCTCGCCGGCGTGCTGTGCGTTGCGCTCGCGGCCCTGCTGGGCCCGGGGCGCGTCGCGTGGTCGGCTTTTTGGGGCGCGTCTGCGGTGGTCCTGCCCGGTGCCGTCATGGCGTGGGGCCTGACCCGGCGCTCCTCGCGGATCGCGGCGATGCAAGTGCACTCGCTGTTCCTGTGGGAGGGTATCAAGATTTCGATGAGCATCGCCATGCTGGTGGCGGTGGTCATCCGGGTGCACGACCTGCACTGGCCTGCAATGCTGGCCGGGTTGGTCTTGTGCCTCAAAGCACATTGGCTGGCCCTGCTTCGGCGGGGCCGGGTAAAGAATCAGCATTGACCGACGGAACCCGAGCATGGCAGCAGAAGAGCAAGGCCTGACACCCGGCGAATACATCAGCCACCATTTGCACCACTTTCAGCGCGATACGGCGCTGCAAGTTCCGGGCCATGTAGGTACGGCCGACTTCACGGTCTTCAATATCGACTCGATCTTTTTCTCGATCCTGCTCGGTGTGCTCGGCTGCTTCTTCATGTGGCGCGCGGCGCGCAAGGCGACCTCGGGCGTGCCCGGCCGCTTCCAGGCCGCCGTCGAGTTTCTCGTCGAGATGGTCGACGGCCAGGCCAAGGGCATCGTCCACAACGCGACGAGCCGCAAGTTCGTGGCCCCGCTCGCGCTGACGATCTTCGTCTGGATCGTGCTGCTCAATTCGATGGACTTCCTGCCCGTCGACCTGCTGCCCGCGATCTGGCAGGGCGCCAGCGGCGACCATCACGCCTTCCTGCGCGTCGTGCCCACGGCCGACCTGTCGATCACGATGGGCATGTCCGTGACCGTGCTGCTGATCTGCTTCTACTACAACATCAAGATCAAGGGCTTCGGCGGCTGGATGCACGAGCTCGTGACGGCGCCGTTCGGCACGAGCAAGAACCCGGTGTTCGCGCTGCTGCTCGGCGTCGCCAACCTGTTCATGCAGCTCGTCGAGTACGTCGCCAAGACCGTCTCGCACGGCATGCGGCTGTTCGGCAATATGTACGCCGGCGAACTGATCTTCCTGCTGATCGCCCTGCTCGGCGGCGCCGCGACGGCGTCGGCCAGCGGCCTCACGCTCGGCGTGCTGCACGTGTTCCTGGGCCTCGCCTGGTCGATCTTCCACATCCTGATCGTCGTGCTCCAGGCCTTCGTGTTCATGATGCTGACGCTGGTCTATATCGGCCAGGCGCACGAGCACCACTGATCCGCCCCCCATTTTTCGTAGTTCCTTTCCCAACCCTCGTTTCTCTCTTTAGGAGTCATCATGGAAGTCATCAGCTTTGTTGCCCTGGCCGCTGGCCTGATCATCGGTCTCGGCGCTTTCGGCGCTTGCGTGGGCATGGGCATCATGGCCAGCGAGTACCTCGAGTCGGCTGCCCGCCAACCCGAACTGATGAACGAACTGCAGACCAAGATGTTCCTGCTGGCCGGCCTGATCGACGCGTCCTTCATCATCGGCGCGGGTATCGCCCTGTGGTTCGCCACGGCCAACCCGTTCCTGGCCCAGCTGACCGCCATCGCTGCGCACTAAGCGGACTCCTAGCCATCTCCTCGGAGCCCGCGGCGTGCGAACGCACGCGGGTTCCGGCAATTCCAAAGAGAGGGTGAAGCCGTGAGCATTACCGCAACACTGATCGTCCAGCTGATCGTGTTCCTGGCCCTGGTCGGGTTCACGATGAAGTTCGTCTGGCCGCCGATCGCGAAGGCGCTCGACGAGCGCGCGCAGAAGATCGCCGCCGGCCTCGCCGCCGCCGACAAGGCCCGTGCCGACCTCGCCGCCGCCGACAAGCGCGTCGAGGCCGAGCTCGGCCAGGCGCGCAACGACGTCGCGACGCGTCTCGCCGACGCCGAGCGCCGCGCCCAGGCCATCGTCGAAGAGGCCAAGGCCCGCGCGACCGAAGAAGGCAACAAGATCATCGCCGCGGCCAAGGCCGAGGCGGACCAGCAGGCCGTCAAGGCCCGCGAAGCCCTGCGCGAGCAGGTCGCCGCGCTGGCCGTCAAGGGCGCTGAAGCTATCCTGCGCAAGGAAGTCAACGCCGGCGTGCACGCCGATCTGCTGGCCCGCCTGCAGACCGAGCTCTGAGTCGGGGGACGCCATGGCTGAAATCGCCACCATCGCCCGACCCTACGCCGAAGCGCTGTTCGAAGCGAGCGGCGCGCAAGCGTCCGCCGACCAGGCCTGGCTCGGCGCCGTCGCTGCCGTCGCCGGCAACGCCGAGCTGCTGTCGCTGGCCGGCAACCCCAAGGTCACGCCCGAGCAGTTGCTCGGCGTGCTGACCGCGGCGGCCGGCACGGCGCTGCCCGCGCGCGCGAACAACTTCCTCGCCACCGTGCTCGAGAACGGCCGCCTCGCGGCGCTGCCCGAGATCGCCGCGCAGTTCCATGCCCTCGTCAACGCCCAAAGCGGCGCGGCCGACGCGGTCGTGCACAGCGCGTTCGCGATCGACGGCGCGCGCCTGGCCGAGCTCGGCACGCTGCTCGAACGCCGTTTCGGCCGCAAGCTCAACCTGCAGGTCGCGCTCGATCCCGAGCTGATCGGCGGCGTGCGCGTGGTCGTCGACGACGAGGTCCTCGACCTCTCCGTGCGGGCGCGTCTTGAACAAATGAAAGTGGCGCTGGCGGCCTGAGGCCCCGGTACCCAACTTAACGAAGGATAAGAGTCATGCAACTCAATCCCGCAGAGATTTCCGAGCTCATCAAGAGCCGCATCGAAGGCCTTGGCGTCAACGCCAACATCCGTAACGAAGGCACGGTCGTGTCGGTCTCGGACGGCATCGTGCGCGTGCACGGCCTGTCCGACGTGATGCAGGGCGAAATGCTCGAGTTCCCGGTCGCGGCCGACGGCTCGCAGACCTTCGGCCTCGCGCTGAACCTCGAGCGCGACTCGGTCGGCGCCGTGATTCTGGGTGCCTACGAGCACATCTCGGAAGGCGACACCGTCAAGTGCACGGGCCGCATTCTCGAAGTGCCGGTGGGCCCCGAGCTGATCGGCCGCGTCGTCAACGCGCTCGGCGAGCCGATCGACGGCAAGGGCCCGATCAACGCGAAGATGACCGACGTGATCGAAAAGGTCGCGCCGGGCGTGATCGCGCGCCAGTCGGTCGACCAGCCGGTCCAGACCGGCCTCAAGTGCATCGACACGATGGTGCCCGTCGGCCGCGGCCAGCGCGAGCTGATCATCGGCGACCGCCAGACCGGCAAGACCGCCGTGGCGATCGACGCGATCATCAACCAGAAGGGTCAGAACATGACCTGCGTCTACGTCGCGATCGGCCAGAAGGCTTCGTCGATCAAGAACGTGGTGCGCGCTCTGGAACAGGCCGGCGCGATGGACTACACCATAGTCGTCGCCGCGTCGTCGTCGGAATCGGCGGCCATGCAGTACGTGTCGGCCTACTCGGGCTGCACGATGGGCGAGTACTTCCGCGACCGCGGCCAGGACGCGCTGATCATCTATGACGACCTGTCCAAGCAGGCCGTCGCCTACCGCCAGGTCTCGCTGCTGCTGCGCCGCCCGCCGGGCCGCGAAGCATTCCCCGGCGACGTGTTCTATCTCCACAGCCGTCTGCTCGAGCGCGCCGCGCGCGTGAACGCCGACTACGTCGAGGCCTTCACCAAGGGCGAAGTCAAGGGCAAGACCGGTTCGCTGACGGCGCTGCCGATCATCGAAACCCAGGCCGGCGACGTCTCGGCCTTCGTGCCGACCAACGTGATCTCGATCACCGACGGCCAGATCTTCCTGGAAACCAACCTGTTCAACGCCGGCGTGCGTCCCGCGATCAACGCCGGTATCTCGGTGTCGCGCGTCGGTGGCGCGGCCCAGACCAAGCTGGTCAAGTCGCTGTCGGGCGGCATCCGTACCGACCTCGCGCAGTACCGTGAACTCGCGGCCTTCGCGCAGTTCGCGTCGGACCTCGACGCCGCCACGCGCAAGCAGCTCGACCGCGGCGCGCGCGTGACCGAACTGCTCAAGCAGGCCCAGTACCAGCCGCTGTCGATCAGCCTGATGGCCGCGTCGATCTTCGCCGCGAACAAGGGCTTCCTCGACGACATCGACGTCAAGAAGGTCCTCGCCTTCGAACATGGCCTGCACCAGTTCCTCAAGACGAGCCACGCCGCGCTGCTGGCCAAGCTCGAGAACGACCGCGCCATGGACAAGGACGCCGAGGCCCAGCTGACGGACGCGATCGCCGCGTTCAAGAAGTCCTTCGCTTGATCAACCATGACCGGGCAGCGCTGAACGCGTTCTAGTACTGCCCGGCCCGAACAGGAGAAATCATGGCATCAAGCAAGGAAATTCGCGGCAAGATCAAGTCGGTCGAGAACACCAAGAAGATCACCAAGGCCATGGAAATGGTCGCGGCCTCGAAGATGCGCAAGGCGCAGGAACGCATGCGTTCCGCGCGGCCTTACGCCGAGAAGATCGGTCACATCGCCGGCAACCTCGCGCGCGCGAATCCCGAGTACAAGCACCCGTTCATGGTCGCGAACAGCGGCAGCGGCAAGGTGGGCTTCGTCGTCGTCACGACCGACAAGGGTCTGTGCGGCGGCCTCAACACCAACCTGCTGCGCGCGACCACGACCAAGCTGCGCGAGCTCGAATCGGCCGGCCAGCAGGCCCAGGTCGTCGCGATCGGCAACAAGGGCCTGGGCTTCATGAACCGCGTCGGCGCCCCCGTCGTCGCGCAGGCCACCCAGCTCGGCGACCAGCCGCATATCGAGCAGCTGATCGGCCCGGTCAAGGTGCTGCTCGACATGTACGCCGAAGGCAAGCTCGACGCCGTCTACCTCTGCTACACGCGCTTCATCAACACGATGAAGCAGGAGCCGGTCGTCAAGCAGCTGCTGCCGCTCGACGCGAACGGCATGCGCGAGCAGGCCGACGCCCACGCCTGGGACTACATCTACGAGCCCGACGCTCAGGCCGTCATCGACGACCTGCTGCTGCGCTACACCGAGGCGCTCGTCTACCAGGCCGTGGCCGAGAACATGGCGTCCGAGCAGAGCGCGCGCATGGTCGCGATGAAGGCCGCGACGGACAACGCCGGCACGCTGATCGGCGAGCTCAAGCTGGTCTACAACAAGACCCGCCAGGCCGCGATCACGAAGGAACTCTCGGAAATCGTCAGCGGCGCCGCAGCCGTGGGCTGATCGGTCAGCAGGAATCACTGGAATTTAAGGAACTTCAAAATGGCTAACACCCAAGCAGTGGGCAAGATTGTTCAGTGCATCGGCGCCGTGGTCGACGTGGAATTCCCGCGCGACCAGATGCCCAAGGTCTACGACGCGCTGAAGATGGAGGGCACGGCCCTGACCCTCGAAGTGCAGCAGCAGCTCGGCGACGGCGTCGTCCGCACGATCGCGCTGGGATCGAGCGACGGCCTGCGCCGCGGCACCGAGGTCTACAACAGCGGCGACATGATCCGCGTGCCGGTCGGCACCGCGACGCTCGGCCGCATCATGGACGTGCTCGGCAACCCGATCGACGAGCGTGGCGAGGTCTCGCACGCGCAGACCGCGGCGATCCACCGTCCCGCGCCGGCCTACGACGAGCTGAGCCCGTCGCAGGACCTGCTCGAAACGGGCATCAAGGTCATCGACCTGATCTGCCCGTTCGCCAAGGGCGGCAAGGTCGGCCTGTTCGGCGGCGCCGGCGTCGGCAAGACCGTCAACATGATGGAGCTGATCAACAACATCGCGAAGGCCCACTCGGGTCTGTCGGTGTTCGCCGGCGTGGGCGAGCGCACCCGCGAAGGCAACGACTTCTATCACGAGATGTCGGACGCCAAGGTCGTGAACCAGGAGGACCTGAGCCAGTCGAAGGTCGCGATGGTCTACGGCCAGATGAACGAGCCGCCGGGCAACC